>Ga0256913_10000464_pt1 | contig 20938 bp, 22 predicted proteins | sample Axial_MatmetaG_FD_185970 | JGI IMG/M metagenome (GOLD analysis project Ga0256913, IMG submission 185970) | Deep-sea worm associated microbial mat communities from Axial Seamount, Juan de Fuca Ridge, Pacific Ocean - Axial_Mat | ecosystem: Environmental > Aquatic > Marine > Oceanic > Microbial... | reverse complement strand
CGGGAGTCATTTGAGGGAAATAACCGGCCTCCACCGAGGCCCAATCTTTGTAAATCATAGCAGCATCGTACCAGTCACCTTCATACATATCCAATTCAAAAACACCGGGTAATTCCCAATCGTTACCGGCAAGAGTTTTATCAGGTATATTGATTTTACCGTAAAATTTCACATAATTGCCTTCTGCTTTTACAATGAAACTTTTTGTTGAAGCTCCGGGGTCGTGATAACCGAGATAAATACCGTAATTATCATTATAATACGAAAGAAAGGGTAAGGTAGCCGACCAGCCTCTCGGATAATTCAGCTCAACATCAATATTGTCGGCATAAGGGTTAGGAACAGCTTTACCGGAATATTTAGGAATCAGAAAATAGTCATCTCCTTCGGCTTTGATTTTGAATTTTGGAAAATTGACACGTGTCAAACTAAAATTTTCGCCAATCCCGGTAACAGACAAATCCCACTGCGATTTAGCACCGGCAGTATTAATAGTCAGTGTTGCAGTCAATGTTACGGGTAAAGCCGGATTCGAAGGATTCGAAAATATAACGGTACAATTGCTGCCGTCGTTCGTAATGTCAGGAGTCCCCCACCCTGTTGTAGCACTTATTGTTATATTATTACCCGATGATATCTCGGTAAAATATAAGAAAAACAAATAAGAATGTGCTTCAAGCAATTCCGTTCCGTTGCTTTGAATACTTGCCAGTTCCATTCCCGTTCCGTTGTTCTGAAGTTCAATACGTAACTGTGTATTTCCGATTATTTCCTGTGCTTGCAATATTTCAGAAAAGAAAACAAAAAGAGAAAAGAGTGCCAATGCTTTAACTTTCATAATACCCGGTTTATTGAGTTTTAAACAGATAAACAAGCTATGCAGCTTCACTTTTTTTATTGACCTGCAAGCTATTAAAAAAATAATAATATTAAGATTCCTGATTCCGGGTAAATTGTGAAATCCGGCACAAAAATAATAAAAATTTCGGAAACAGATGTAAGACAAATTGCACACAATTCAAATTTATCCTACACCCTGATAATCAAGCTATTTACAATTAACAAAAACCAGAGTTTTCCCTTTTCCCGGGGAGTTTTCAAGCACTTTACCGATGATACCGGTATTTTCGGCTATTGTAATTCCATTTATTTCTGTTGTTTTCACTTTTCTTGCCGCACCGTTATTTCCGGCCACAAGGGCATCACCTGCTTTGAGAGGTTCCTTGCTGTCAATATTGACTTCGGCTTGTCCGAAAACGACAACGGAAAGATATTCTCCCGGCGACACATTTCCGTCAGCGTGCTCAAATTGTCTGATAATAACCGGTTGTCCGTCCATATCTGCCCCTTTGTTATGTTCTCCGATAACTACCTTGTATTCCACAACTCCAAATACTGCTTTTGAATTGTCTTTTCCAGCTTTTTCTATATTGACGGCAGGAATACCTTCTTTACTAAGAACATCCTGCTGAACGCCCCCTGCAATACAAACAATATCACCAGGTTCAAGTGATTCCGATCCTATGTTTTTGCCATAAGTGCTATTTGATTTTGATGTAACATTCAGGGCGTGGACTTTATCGGGTGTGTATAGCCCCCATTCGTTCGATGCATTATTGGTACTTCCGTCAAAAGCTGCATGACCAACACCATTAGCCCAGAATCCATACCAAGTGGCATCCTGAACCTGAACACCGTCGTCTCCGGCAGAGTTTACATAAATTCCGTCTTGCGAGACAGAATAAATGAATGCACCGTTATGTCCTCCTACACCTACATATAATCCGTTTCCTTCTACTCCTTCAATTTCAATTCCGTCATTATAACTATCAGGATAACTAGACCCCTGATTACCTATTCTAAACATATGTAAACCATCCTGAGCCGCTCTGATAACGGATAATCCATTTAGCTCAGTATTTCCCACTATTACTCCATTCCCCTGGGCACCTTCTATTTCAATACCGTCACTATAGCTATTACTATATGTATTGAACGACGGATTTCCAGCCTTAACAATATGAATCCCGTCACCTATTGAATGTCCGAGATATAAACCGTTATTTCCTGCAGTGGATATTTCCACCCCATTATCCGAAGCGGAATAAACAGAGACACCGTCATCATCTGCACTCTGAATATATAGACCGTCCGAACCGGCATACCCCACCATCAATCCGTTAAATTCGGCATTCGTGATATCCACACCGCAATCTCCGGCATAATCCACGTTCAAACCGCTTCCACCGGCATTTCCTACAAAGACGCCGTTACCGGCAACACCTTGTATCTCAACGCCATTGTGAGACGGACTAATACTACCTCCGGCGGGATTCCCTACGCTATTAATTACAATACCATCTTCCTCCGCATTGTTAACATATACTCCGGTTTTATCTGTATTGCCGACAAATACTCCATAGCCTTCGGCCCCTTCTATCTCAAGACCGTTATTAAAATCACTTTCATACAAATTTTCAATGTTTCCCGCCATATGAACATGCAATCCGTCTTTATGTGCAATTCCGACATAAACACCGTTTCCGACCGTACCCCCTATTTCAAAACCATTGGTGTCGGCTGACGGATAAAATGCCGTAGGACCGGTAGAACTAACTTTTACTCCATCTTCGTCGCACTTGTCTATCAATATACCATTCTTTTCTGCACCACCTATCTGCATACCGTTTTTATACGAATGACCTATATAAATACCGTTGCCTTCGGTTGTTTCTATTTCAAGTCCGCTGTTATCGGGATCACCACTCCAAAACGAGGGGGTGTTACCTACTCTTCTAATATGTATTCCATCATTATCACTCTGCCCGATATATACACCGCTCCCTTCGGCACCATCAATTTCCAACCCATTATTAAGATTATTAGTTGAAAAAGTTGACGGATTACCTGCCTTATAAATATTTAAACCGTCCTCCGGAGCCTGATTTAAATAAATACTACCGTTTCCGGTAAGCATATGACCATTCAAATTAATATTCTGTGTTGCAATATGATTACCAAGATTGTCACCATTAGCCGTATTTCCTGAATACAAAGCATACGGCACACTTAACAATTGTGTCGTTCCCATTGAAGTGTAATTGCTTCCTCCGGCTGGGTCAAGCTCAGTTTCAAGATATTTTGAACCGTTAGCCCAGTCAATTGACGAAAAATAACCGGTAACAGGAGTCCCTGTACCAACATCAACACTAACGAGACCGAACTGATTTGTGATCGCAGAATGTATCTCCTGATAAATAACAGTTCCGGTTGAATAACCGTCATGAATGCTTATCCGCAGACTCACATTCTGATTTTGAATAATATCTCCATTATTATCCCTTACCACCGCCTGATATTTAAAGGCCTGTGGTGGTTGCGCCATTGCAGTAATAACAATGGCTAAAACAATTACCAATGTAAAAACTAATCTTTTCATAATACAAAGTTTTTAAAGGTTTTTAAGGCTTATGCCTCCAAAATATATTAATAAAATTTCATTTTTCGATAAGGTAAAAATAAATACATCTCAATTTAATAACCCATTAATCGGCTTTTAATGAGGCAAACATAAAAAAAAATGTATATCTTCCAAACTCCAGGATGGAATTATATTGGCAATAAAAGGCTAAAAGGCTGTATGTCCGATAATTATGAATATAATTTAGACAAACATCTAAATAATATAATTATTTCATAAAACTAATAATATAAAGTCAGAAATATTATATCCCCAATAATTACTATAATCTAAAAAAAAGGGATGGAGAATAACTCCATCCCTTTCATTTTATTATTAAACTTCAATTACTCGGCCTTTGCTTCGGCTGTCTGTTTTAACAGCACATCACTAATTACCTGTACCAAAGTCTCTTTTGGCAAAGCACCAACTGCCATTTGAGGTTGTGAATCTTTTGGGCAAAAAAGCATCGAAGGAATACTTCTGATACCAAATGCAGCAGCAAGTTCCTGTTCGGCTTCCGTATCGACTTTATATATATTTATTTTGCCTTCAAACTCTACCGACAATTCTTCAAGAATCGGGGCAACCATTTTACAAGGTTGACACCAATCAGCATAGAAATCAATGATACAAGGCAGTTGACCTTCAAAAGTCCACTCTTTGTTCTTTTCGAAATTAAATACTTTTTCTAAAAATGTTTGTTTTGTTAAATGTTCCATTGTTATGATTATTTATGATTATTTTTTAATATTATTTGTAGTTTTATTATTACCGAGCACATATTCATCAATGATCTTGATATACTGTTCTTTCGACATCGCACCTGCCTGCATCGAAGGCTTTCCGTTTTTAGGAGCAAAAAGAATTGCAGGAATACTTCTTATCTGAAATACTGAAGCAAGCTCCTTTTGCTCATCCGTATTGACTTTATAAAACAAGACTCTGCCTTTGTAATAATCAGCCAGGTCATCCATTATAGGAGCTACCATTTTACACGGGCGACACCAGTCAGCATAAAAGTCAACAACACAAGGCAATTCACCTTCATAAACCCACTTGCTGGGATTTTGTTCGTAATTCCAGATCTTTGCTTTAAAAATCTTAGCTGTAATATGCTCAGGCTTAATATCGTCAGTTTTTGATTCCTGATTTCCTGCCATAGCATTTTCTCCGGCAGGAGTTTTATTATCAGCTTTCGATTCTACTTTTGCAGAAGATTCAGTGCTTTTAGTCTTTTTATTATTTTCAGATGACCCGCAGCTATTGAGCAAAAATACAAAAAGAACAAAACTTATTAAAATTACTTTTTTCATATTATTTTATTATTATTTATCAGCAAAATGTCTCGTATCCAAAATTAAAGGAGCGAGAATTAGAGTACAGTTTATTCTTTACCTTCTTTTTTACTTTCTTTTGCCTTTTTACCGAGCAAAAATTCGTCAATAGTTTCTATGTACTTCTCTTTTGGAAGTGCGCCTGTTGCCATTTGCGGTTTCCCGTCTGCCGGGCAAAACAAAACCGAAGGAATACTTCTGATCCCAAACACCTGTGAAAGCTCTCTGTTTTTATCAGTATTCACTTTATAAAAATCCACTTTGCCCTTATATTTCTCAGCCAGTTCGTCCATTATCGGAGCGACCATTTTACAAGGACGACACCAGTCAGCATAAAAATCAATAATACAAGGCTTGTCGCCTTCAAACACCCATCCGTCAGGATGCTTATCAAAATCAAAAACCTTTTCTTTAAAGGTTGCTGTTGTCATAACCTGCACCTTACCTGCAACGTCCGACTGACTGAGTGCGCTGAAAGTACTTACAAAAATTGCTACAAAAAGCAGCCCGAATATTTTTTTCATCATATTTAATATTTGATTAACAAAATCGCGGCAAAATTAAAAAATATTTTTAAATTAAATCGCTTAATTATCACTTTTTGTACTTTTGTGGCAAACTTCGTTCCATAAATTACATTTTTATGACAATTTAGATGAAAAACTTTTTCAAAAATATCAAAATAATAAAGTTCAACGAAAATTTTTCAAATGATGAAAGTTGTCTAAAATTTCTTGCAGACGAAAAATGGAAAGATGGTTTCGTATGCCGCAAATGTGGTCACACCAACTATTGCAAAGGCAAGAAGCCCTACTCAAGACGATGTACTAAATGCAAATCGGAGGAATCGGCAACTGCGCATACCGTCTTTCACCGTTGCAAAATTCCTTTGACCGATGCCTTTCAAATTGCATTTATGGTGTGTCATTCACCTGACATTTCGACTTATGAGATATCAAGAAAAACAGAAATCCGCCAAATGACTTGTTGGAAATTCAAGAAAAAGATAATGGAATGCATTGACGACCGTGGAGACCTTGACATATTGCAAAAGGTTGAACTCAAACAAAACTTCGGTGTTTAAAAACCAAAAAGCGCAACTCTAAAAGAAGATTGCGCCTTTTGGATGAAAAAAATTACCAATTTATTCATTTTTCAAACGTAAAGGATTCGACAATATTGTATAAGAAGAAAAAAAAGTGTTACCCCCCCTCACCTTATCCCGACAGCTTTCAAATCTCCTCGGGGAGAGAAAAGGCCGGTGCGGCGGCTTCTGCCAAGCTATTTTCAGGCTGCCATATTGTTCCGAATTTTAAGGAAAGCCTGTGGGTATGCCAACCCGGAACTAAATTTCTCCAACCCACATTAATACTTCGGTTCAACTCCAAGATTATACATCATAAACGACCATACATCAGTATATTCATCTATTATCTTCGAAGTAGGTTTTCCTCCTCCGTGTCCTGCTTTGGTTTCTATGCGAATCAGCACCGGATTAGCACAAAACTGTTTCGACTGCAACTCAGCTGCAAATTTAAAAGAGTGTGCAGGTACAACCCTGTCGTCGTGATCGGCTGTAGTGATAAGTGTTGCAGGGTAACAGACACCCTTTTTTACATTGTGAACCGCGAATATTTATAAAGACATTCAAACATTTCCTTACTATCTTCACTAGTACCATAATCGGAAGCCCATGCCCAGCCGATTGTGAACTTGTTATAACGCAACATATCCATAACACCTACCGCAGGAAGTGCCACTTTAAAAAGTTCGGGACGCTGCAACATACAGGCTCCCACAAGCAAACCACCGTTTGAGCCGCCTGCAATAGCAAGCTTCGCACTTGAAGTATAGCCATTTTCAATCAGATATTCGGCAGCAGCAATAAAATCATCAAAGACATTTTGCTTCTGCATTTTTGTTCCTGCCTTATGCCACTCCTCACCATATTCACCACCACCGCGGATATTAGGTATTGCTACAACAAAATTGTTTTCGAGTAATACCAAACGTGTAAGGCTGAATGAAGGTGTAAGGCTGATATTGAATCCTCCGTAACCATACAAGTATGCCGGATTCTTGCCGTTAAGTTTCAATCCTTTTTTGTAAATTATAAACATCGGCACTTTTGTACCATCTTTACTTTTATAAAACACCTGCTTGGTCTCATATTTACCGGCCTCAAAATCTATCTCCGACTTGCGATAAACTACCGACTTGTTTTTCGAGATATCATATTTATAAATAGTGGACGGGAATGTGAACGAGGTAAATGAATAGAAAGCAATATTTTCATCCTTTTTACCACTGACACCACCCATCGAACCGATTCCAGGAAGTTTCACTTCGTCGAGCAGTTTACCCTCATAACTGAATATGTATGCTTTACTGGCTGCATCGTGCATATATTCAGCAACAATCTTTCCACCAATCAAGGAAACAGATTGCAATACATCCTCCTGCTCGGGGATAATATCTTTCCAGTCGTCAATCTTCGGCTTTTCCGGATTTATCAACACTAACTTGTATTTAGGAGCTTTGTAATTGGTATAAACCAGCAAGTTATCACCGATATTATCAATTACATTATAATCGTTTTTAAAACCTTTTGCAATAAGTGTAAAACCGGCATCTGAATGAGTTTTTTTAACATATAACGAATTGCCACTTGTACTCTCGGTTTCGGTCAATATCAGGTACGACTCGTCTTCGGTTGTTCCGGCATAGTAATTCCTCAAAGGGAACTCCTTATTTTCATAAATCAAGATATCTTCATCCTGAGATGTCCCGAGCTTATGATAGTATACTTTGTGAAACTCATTTTTCCCTGAAAGTTCATCACCTTCCTCCGGTGCATCGTAACGGCTGTAATAAATTCCGTCCTCTTTCCATGACATTCCAGAAAATTTCACCCACATCAGATGGTCTTTCAGCTTTTCCTTTGTATTCACATCCATAAAGAAAACCTCATTCCAGTCGGAGCCCGATTTTGCAATGCTGTACGCAAAATATTTCCCGTTTTTACTTACCGACATACCTGCCAGCGCAACCGTACCGTCTTCAGAAAGTTTATTCGGGTCAAGAAAAACCTTGGGTTCACCTTTAAGTCCCTTCTGAATATATAGCACCGATTGATTTTGCAAACCGTCATTTTTGAAATAGAAATAATTTTCTCCCTTTTTAAAAGGAACACCATATTTCGGATAATCCCATATTTTCTCCAGCCTCTCCTTGATTTTGTTTCGGAAAGGTATCTTCTTAAGATAACCGAAAGTAACTTTATTTTCAACATCAACCCACTTAGTTGTCTCTTCCGAATTATCATCCTCAAGCCACCTATACGGGTCAGAGACCTTTACGCCGAAATACTCATCAACCTGATCAACCCTTTTAGTTTCAGGATATTTGACTTCTCCCGGATTTTCTGATAAACCTAATTTGTATTTAGTTTTGTCACCTTTATCATTCTGTCCTAATGCAGAAGAGCCGATAAATCCAATTGCCATAATTAAATAAAAAAAACGTTTCATACTTTTTACAATTTAAAAATATATTTTTGTGGTAAAATTAGTAAAACATTTTGAATTGAATCGCATTAACTAAAAAACGATGAGCAAAACGATAAAAACGATTAAAGTTTACAGAAAAGACCTGCATGAAAATGACGTTACCGAGGACAAAGGTTATTTGCAAAGCTATACACAAAATAATACCGATGGAAATCCGGTTATGGACATAACCTATCTTCCTGATGGAGAGGTCGAAGAGAAATATGTAAACAATTACGATGAAAAGGGAAATTTGAAAGAGAATATAATCTATTATAGTGAGAATGAAATTGCAGAGCGAAAAAGTTATGTCCGTGATGAAAAAGGGATGGTCGTTGAGTCGTTCATTCATTATCAGGACGATACGAAAGACACTGTGAAGTATGATTATGACAGTGACGGAAAACTATTGAGAAGAAGTATCATAAATGATGAGGACGAAATTGAGGCTGAAGATATTTATGAATATAAAAACGACAAAGTTGCCTTATTCATCAAAAAGGAGTATGGAGAAGTAGTTCATAAAGAAGAATTTGAATTTGATGAGTCGGAGAATATTGCAAGCCAAACCGTAACCGATGGAGATGAGGATGGAACAATAGTAAACTTTTTTGATGAAAAGGGAAATTTGATAAAACATCTTAGATATAACGAAAACGACAAGCTGGTGGGGAAGTCGGTTTATAATTTTGACGATAAAGGCAATATGACTGGCATCAGAGAAGAGACACCTTACGAAAAAAACTCTTCCGTTTTGGAATATGATGCAGCCGGAAATTTGATAAGCCAAATACAAACAGGTAAAAACGGCGAGAATAATCATACCATAAAAAGAAAATATGACGACCAAAATAACCTTCTCGAATCAACCGTATTCATTAATATGCACGGACAGGATGTTGATGTTAATTACAGGGTTTTGTATGAGTATGAGTATTTTTAATTGCCTTTTGATTACTAAATACTAAAATATGGATTTTATAAAATTTAACAAGTAGGGTTTCCTTCCTTAATGTGGTTTAATCTATAATTTCTTTTCTTACTACCCTACTTTATAAACCGACGGGGGTTCTACTCTGTCGGTTTTATTTATTATCTTCTTAGACCGTTACCAAAGATATAAAAAATATAAATCATTTATAAATAAATATTATTATTTTTGCCACTGAGATGAGAAGGAAAACAGCTTTCATATTACTTATGTTCTATGTATCACTCTTTATGATACCTTATGCTCCTTATCTTCAATACTATTATCATCAGATTTCTTCGAAGCTTAAAATGCAGTCTGTTAATGAAAACAGTTTTTCACAACAGGGACAAAAAACCCTTGTCGGAGACATCAGTTATCTTAGTGCTCTGATTAAGAGAGGTGTAAATGAAGATCAGGCAAAGGAGCACAACGCTCCGCCACCTGCACCGAATCTGGATTTCAACAATATTATTTATCTTGGCTCAGGGATTTTAACAACCCTCCGAAAACCTCATAATTGTGTGTTAAAATTCTATGAGCATCCAAACTTACTCATCGAAATATTTTACGATACCCTTACTCCGCCTCCCCGGAGCATAGTCTGATTTATTCGGTTTTTTTAGTTTATGTGTTTTTTCCGGTAGAGTAAGAGGTACGCCTTAATCTCACAAAAATATATAGCATATTTTATTTAAAATCAGACGTATCATGATTAACAAAATGATGTTTTGTGCATTGAATATTGGTTCAGGGTGATTTATTTTAATCCGGACTTTGAGCTTGATTAATGCAAACGGTATCCTGATAAAAACCCCGGGTGAAATTAATTTTATGGTAAAACAAAAAACTAACGACAGATGAACAAAAATATAACATTATTACTAATTATAATATTGATTGCAAGTTCTCCATTACTGTTGTTTTCACAAAACGACACCGTTTATCTTGAGGAAATATTTGTTGAGGGGAGAAAATCCGAGAACATTTTAAAAACAAATATTTCAGCTCAGACCTTACCTACGGAACAGGTTCATGATGTGGGCGAGATGTTTGAGAATGAAGCAGGTTTCGGAATTGTAAAGAGAGGTAACTATGCGATGGAACCCGTATTGAGGGGATTCAAATACAGCCAGTTAAATGTTCAGTACGATGGTGGCAGCAAGTCATCCAATGCCTGCCCCAACCGGATGGACCCGGCTATTTCACAAATTTCGCCTGAAGAGATAGAAAAGATAGAAGTTATAAAAGGGCCATACAGTGTAAGATTCGGCCCATCAGTAGGCGGGCTTATAAATCTTGTTACCAAAGGCCCCGGGTATTCAAATAAACTCAAAATCTCGGGAATGGTCGAAGGCGGATATATGACGAACGGGAGCAATTTCTACGGGCAGGCCGGAGTACAGATGGCTAATAAAGGTTATGATCTTTCAATACATACCGATTATAAAAATTTCGGGAACTATAAAAGCGGTGACGGCACCGAAATACCGTCATCATTTACCCGGACAGGTTATTCAATCAAAATAGGTAATTACCACGGCAAAAATAAGCAGAACCGGATACAACTCACTTTAAGACAGGGTTTTGCAAAAGATATAAAACATGCCGGCTTACCAATGGATGCCGATAAGGATAACAGTTCGATGCTCTATATCGATTATCTGGCAAATGATATCTCGGATTTAATTTTTTCACTGCGCGCAAAGGTTTACGGTTCGTATGTCGATCATGAAATGTCAACCCGTGCACGTCCAAGCTGGGCCTTTACCGAGTCCGTTGCACCTGTAACATCCAAATCTATGGGAGGCCGGCTCGAGTTCGGGTTACGACCGGGTGACAAAATCATTCAGTACGCCGGTATTGATTACGATTACATCAACAAAGACGGGCAAAGAAACCGTCTTGTAAAGATAAACGGTTGTACAGGCGACACGCTTCCGCAACCCAAGTCTTTTGTTGACCTGATATGGCAGAATTCAAAATCGTCGGATATCGGTTTTTTCTTTGAAAACAAATACCGGGTTTCTTCAAATCTTATGTGGGATATCGGATTCAGGCTCGACTTAGTCGAGGTAAAGATTGATAATCCTGCATCCGATTTCAACGAACTGTATAACGGAAAGATTCAACCTGATAATGACTTTAACATTTCGGCAAATACATCTTTAACGTGGCAACCCGATAAAGATTTTACGCTACAATGGGCTGTCGGCAGAGGTGTAAGATCGGCATCCCTGCTCGAACGCTTCATAAACCATTTGGCAGTCGGTTCGGATGCGTATGAATATGTCGGAAATCCGAATCTGAAGCCGGAAGCAAATCATCAGACCGATTTGATTGCAAAAAAATCCTTTGATAATTTCAACATTAATGCCGACCTGTTCTATTCTTATGTTACCGACTATATCACGGCTTTTGTTGATACAACAATTGACAAAAAGTTTATGCCCTGCAAACCACCGGCTCACGCAAAGAGGTTTACAAACATTGATGAGGCAATGCTTTATGGATTTGAGCTGGGTTTTGACATAACATTTATTGACCACCTCAATTTTGCGGCTTCGGGAGGATATACTTATGCCCAGAATATTACCTGGGACGAGCCTTTGCCCGAAACTCCGCCTTTCTCGGGAAATGCATCATTTAAATATTTTTCTGATAAGGTTGAGGCAATGATTAAAGTGCGTTTTGCCGCTGATCAAACGAGGGTAGCTTCAAGTTTTGCGGAAACAACAACCCCGGGCTGGGCTGTTATTGATTTGGGTGCTACCTACAAACCGGCTAACTCATTCGAGATCAGAGCATCACTAACAAATCTATTAAATAATAATTATGTAGAGCATCTAAGTCGTGCATATAAAAATATGGGATCCGAAACAGGCTCAGTATTCTACGAGCCCGGACTTAGTTTTAATATTAGTGCTACTTACAGATTCTAATTTTAACAATCTAAAAAGTTATGCCGCAGATCAAAATATTTTTTGCCATAAAACTACGCCGCTGCATAACTTTTCTGATATTTAAATTTATTGCATATCTAAATAAAAAATAGTTACTTTTGCTTTACTAAAAATTAATTCACAGATCATGGCAAAAACAGACATTAACAGGCGCGATTTTCTAAAATCAGGGGCTGTGGCAGTGACGGCTCTTGCTGCTGTCGGTGCGGGTGTCGGATACCTTAAAAAACTTCATAGCAAAAACGCCAGAACGCAGGATTTCCTACGTCCGCCGGGTGCGATTGATGAAAATACTTTCATTTACGGATGTATTAAATGCGGGCTTTGTGTACAAATATGTCCGGTTCAGGCAATTCATCTTGCAGGCATCGAAGACGGTCTATCGTATAGCACTCCATACATCAATGTCAGGGAACAGGCATGCGACTTTTCCTGCGACTCTTTGCAATGTGTTGAAACTTGTCCGACAGCGGTATTGTATTTCAAGCAATTTAAGGAAGCCGGTGAAGCGGCAATTGTAGAATATGAAAAGACTCACGATTATAACGACCCGGACTTTAATCCTTTTAAAGTCCAGATAAAAGCTATGAAGACGAAAGTAAAGATGGGTATGGCAGAAGTTAACGAAAAAACCTGCCTTGCAGTTAAAGGGCAAGGTTTTAAAGGAACACCGAGGAGTGACGACTTCAAAGGTATATATCGTTCACCAAACACAGGAGATCCAAAACCGTCACCCGTTGCCGAACACCGGTTCGACAGGGAAATATGCGACCTATGTGTGACTGAATGTCCTATTGGAGAAACTGCTATTGTTATGGACAAAAGCAACGGCTCATTTAAGCCGAAAGTTCTTGACGGATGTACAGGATGCGGTGTGTGCGTTATGGTTTGTCCCACACAGGAACCGAGTATTGTTGTTGAACCCATTAAATCGTAAGTGCTATGTTTGGAAATAAAAATAAGACACCGTTGCCTCCTAAAAGTAAAGATCAACTTCCAAATGCCAAAATAGGAATTCCTTACAAGGAGTGGCACGATAATCATAAGAACAAACACAAATGGAGAAATATCAGATGGGCGGCCTTGTTGACTATCAACCTGATGTTCGTAGTTTCATTTGCTTTCGACCTCTCAATACTTGAAGGTTCGCTGAGCGGCTCCAGATTGATAGGATTCTATCTGATGGATACTTTCAATGCTCTTCAGGTAATCCTTATTTCTATTCCGGGAGCTTATCTTCCTTCGCTGACTATGAATTTCTGGATAGGCTTTTTTACAATTCTAATTTTAAGCCTAACAGGTGGCAGAACGTATTGCTCGTGGATATGTCCGTATCATTTCCTCGCCGAAATGGCAGAAAAACTGCATAATTATCTTGTTAAGAAAAAGAAAATCAAGGAACACACATTCAATATCGGACTGCGTTTTGTGTTTTGGGTCGGCTTTCTTTTGCTGGCATTGTTAACAAAAAATATAGTTTTTGAAAACATTAATATGGTTGGGATTGTTTCTCGTAGTATGATATATGGCCCGGGGCTGATTTTACTCTGGGTTCTGGCTGTTCTTTTATTTGAGATTGTGTACAGCAAACGATTCTGGTGCCGCTATGTCTGTCCTGTCGGGGCAACGTGGGCTATCACCGGAAAGGCTGCTCCTCTCGGGATTAAATTTGAACTTGACAAATGCGCTCACTGCACTGATTGTCAGGATGTTTGCCTTGTTCCTCATACTCTTTGGTTTGTAAAACGAGGAAAAGCAACAGACGAAGTACATTACACCGGTTCCGACTGTACAAGATGCGGCCTTTGTGTTGACGTTTGCCCGGGCGAAGCATTGAAATTCTCAGTTAAAGGACTTGATAAATTAGTTTAACAAGAAAAAAGAAAAATTGGAAAATTTGATAAAAATAAACGGATTGTCAAAATCCTTTAAGAAGCTTACGGTAATTAAAACCCTTACCACAAATTTCTTTGAAGGTGAGCGGATAGCTCTGATAGGACAGAATGGTGCAGGGAAAACAACACTGATACGCTGTATACTGGGTCAATATATTTTTGAAGGACAACTGGAAGTAATCGGCTTGAACCCCAGAACACACAGGAAAGAGATACTTCAGGATGTTGGTTTTGTGCCTCAAACACCTCCGCCATTGAAAATGACCGTTAAAGAGTTACTTGATTTTATTTCAAAAATAACAAATACTGAAAAGAAAAAGTTCATAGAGATTAGTCACTCTATGGGGCTCTCAATTGAGGAGAACCTCTCAAAACCGTTCTTTAAATTGTCGGGAGGTATGAAACAAAAACTTTTAATCTCTTTTGCTCTGGGAAGGGAACCGAAAATCCTGCTAATGGACGAACCCTCGGCAAACCTTGATCCTGCCGCTCGTGAAATATTGTTCGCCAAATTGCAGGACTTTTCAAAAAATGCTTTAATGATATTAAGCAGTCACAGAATAAGTGAACTCTCGAATCTGGTCAACAGAGTTGTGGAAATGGATCTGGGTGAAATTACGGTTGATAAAAAAATTAATTGATAAGATTTAAGCGTGGACGCTTGTCTCTTGATGTGATAAGCATCCACGCTTGTCCTGACAATTATTAAAAACTAATATTATGAAAAAGAAAATTGTTTTACTAATGGTTGTACTTGGTTTCGCCTGTAGTTCGGAACCCGACCAAAGTCCCCGCGAAATAAACTGGGACAGAGACGTTTGTGCAACCTGCTTGATGGGTATTACCGACCAAAAATACTCGGCACAGGCAATAAATAAATATGAAGATGTCGTCTGGTTCGACGATATAGGTTGCCTTGTGGAGTATATGAAAAGTGACGACTGGAAAAGATTTAATGGTGAAACAGCAAAAATATGGGTTGGCGATTATGAAACAGGCGAATGGATTGATGCAACAAAAGCCTGGTACAGATTCGGCGTTCATACACCAATGGGCTACGGCTATGGAGCTTTAAAGGAAAAACACGATTCAACTTATGACTTTCAAACAATGATTAAAAGAATAGACGAGGGAATAACAATGCGGGAAGATTTTATCAAAAAGCATAAAATGATGGATAAAAAGTAGTGGATAAAGACAGATAATAAATAGACAAGCGTGGACGCTTGTCACATTAAGTAAAGAGTAAAGACAATTCATAAATTGTTTCAAAAAAATAAAAAATGAACAAAAGTATAATTGAAATAACAATCCTTGATGTAAGACAAAACCTGCGGTCAAGATGGTTCTGGGTTTACAGTTTTCTGTTTGGAGGCTTTGTGGCTGTAATGTTTGCAATGGGAATCACCGAATCACAGATTATTGGGTTTGTGGGATTAAGCAGGCTAATGGTGACATTTATGCAAGTAAGTATGGTAATTTTGCCTATTTATGTTTTAATCTCTACAGTCCGCTCTGTTGTTGGCGACAGGGAATCAAATGTGATGGAGTATATTCTTTCTCTTCCAATTTCATTCACCGGATATTTCTGGGGTAAATTTATCGGACGTTTTATTGTAATTTATGTTCCTGTATTCATTGCTTTACTCGGAGCTGCTATTTGGGGCTCAATAACTAACATAGATGTTCCCTGGGATCTCTTCTCCTATTACAGCTTTCTGCTCGGCGCAATGGTTTTTTGTTTTCTCGGCATCGGAATGTTTATCTCTGCTATTGCCCGCTCACAGGATATGGCTGTCAGTTCTGCTTTCATAATCTGGCTGATTCTTGTCGCTTTTCTTGACCTACTATTGATGGGCATAATGCTGAAAATGAGGATGAACCCGGAAATAGTAATCGGCGTCGGAATGATAAATCCATTGCAGGTTTTCCGCACAGCAGTTCTTGCACTATTTGATCCTAAGCTAACGGTTATGGGGCCTGCTTCTTATTATATTCTTGATATAGTCACACGGAATGTGTTTATTGTCTTTGCAATCGCTTATCCTGTGTTACTTGGTGCTTTACTCGGGCTTTTTGGAAACAGGCATTTTAACAAAAATGACATTATTTAAAACATCAATCAGTTCTACACTATGAATAAACGCATAAACATATTAATTGCTTTTGCCGTTTCAGCATTATTTACCGCCTGCAATAATCAGGGAAGAGTTACTGAACCCGCTAACGATCTTTTTCCAAATCTACCAGACACGACAAATATGTTCGAGGTTGCAAACTTTCTTGAAGATGACCAGGTTGAAGCTATTATCAATGAACCCTTAACATTGAAAAACGGGGAAAAACGGAAAAGAGGAATAATACCCGTACCGCAACCGGATGATGACTTCAGAAAAGAGAACCTTGATAATACTTACTGGAGAGGAGCCCAAATACCGGATTGTGATTTTAGAGGTGCAAGCGTCAGGTCTGCCAATTGCAATGAAGGAAATTTTGAAAATTCCGATTTTCGGGTTGCAGATATTCGCTGGACAACTTTTGATAACTCAAACCTGAAAAATTGCGACTTCAAACAAACCAGACTTTTTCACGTTCACGTCTCCGAAGCTTTTCTTGACAGTTCTGATTTTAGGGGTGCTAATATGTTTGGTATGGAAGGACACAGAGCAAGCCTTAGAAATTGTAATTTCACAGGATCGCTGATGAAAGATTCGGAATTTCTTAATGCTGATTTCACAGGTAGCACTGCCGTTAAAACAAAATTATTCAGGGCTGTTTTGATCGGCTCTAAACTTGATTCTGTGGATTTCAGCTATTCCGACTTCACGGGAGCCGGCCTGGAAAACGCTACATTCATTAATTCCAGACTATATTATACAAACATGCAAGGAGCTCATCTTCAGGGTGCTAACTTTACAGATGCCGATTTGAAAGGTGTTAACTTCTTTGGAGTTGAATTTGAAAACACTATTTTTACAAATGCAAAAAACATACCTGAATCTATTAAGGAAATGATTGTTGACGAACGAATTACAGGTGTTGTTTTCAAAGGTGAAAATAAAGATTAATTATGCAAAAAGGAATTATTTTTTCGATAATATTAATACTGGCAATCGCTATTGGCGTTGTGCTCATCGTATCAAAACAAGGAAATAAACCGGATGACTCCATAACTAAAAACATTTCACAAACCACTTCTCAGGATATCGGCGGACAAACCACATTAAAAGATACAATTGAGAACAGTAATGAGCCATCAGCAACTCTTGCCGACGGGATATATTCTATTGATATAATAAACAGTAAAATTAAATGGTTTTGTGTTATCCATAAAGGTTATGTTCTTCTTAAAAGTGGTAAGATTACAATTGAAGACAATAAAATAACAAAAGGCTCTTTTGAGATTCTGATGGACAGTATAGTAGATATTGACATTGACTACTATTTAATGAAAGCCACCCTGGAGAATACCCTTAAATCGAATATGTTTTTTGATGTTAGAAAATATCCAGAATCCGTTTTCAAAATTACCGGTGTTACCGATAAAGGTGATAACAGATATCTGATAAACGGTGATTTAAAAATTAAGGATATTGTAAAACCCGTCTCCTTTATCAGTACCATTACGATTAAGAATGATACTTTGTATGCAAAATCGGAACGTTTCTCAATAAACCGCACAGTTTGGGGAATTACGATTTATTCAAAAAACTATCCCCAGACCGACGACAGTTTTCTCTTTACCGATTACATTGACTTTGTAATAACTTTGGTGATGACGAAAGAGGGAGAGTGAAGCTCAAAATTCATCCCTGAATTCAACTTGTTTGTGACAACACCAACAAGAAGCTGAGGTGGAGCTCCAATCTCCTGATGACTCCGGTGCAATCACTCGAATAGCAATTCAACTTCCCCTTGCGATAATATAGGGCGGTCATCCGGAGATTGTGCGCAGGAAAGGTTAACTAAACAGAGGCCGTCCCGTATGGTACTATTTTTTACGCTTTCTCTTAATCTCTCAGGTTTATTCCTTATTTTTCTTATTCAGTGACTCAATTTCGGCACGGAGGCTTTCAACCTCCTTTTCCAACTCGTTGATTTTCGTCTTCAATTTTCTTGTTGCGGATTTCTCGCTGCTTAAATCTTTTGTAAGTTTTACCTTTTCTCCCTCAAGAGTTGAAACTTTTCCTTTCAGGGTGATTATATCTGTCAGATATTCAGATATTTTACTATTTAACAAATCTATATTTTTATCAGCCATAGCTACACTTATTAAGAGTTAGTAATAAATTATCAGTTTCTGTCCGGCAACAATCATATCAGGATTTTCGATATTGTTATCTTTGGCAATATCTTTATACTTATAGCCGTTCCCATATATTTTCTTAGCAATTCCAAACAGCGTTTCCCCTTCACAAACCACATAAGTGCTCTCCTTTCTATCCTCTTCTTCAATTTTGGCGTTTACTTTTCCGGTAAGCACGTTATTCCTCACGACTAAAGTTTCGTTCTGCTTTTTAAGTTCGGCAACCTCCTTCTGTAATCTCTCAACTTCATCCTTCACAATACTTTCATCCGTTTTCGGGCTTTGACCGAATTTACCGAGACAGGTTAATATCCACGCAATCAGGACAATTATGAATAACGCAGAAATGATGTACCCGAAAATCAATCGGTTTTTTGAAGTTTTATGAATTTCGTTTGAAAGCTTAAATGCTTCCAGGTCTGATTGGCAATGAGTACACTTTAATGCATCTTCAGCCAAACCATCTGCATGACATACCGAACATTCCATAGTTTACTTTTTAAATTAATGAAATATTAAAAGAGGCGTAATATATGAATTTTTTTGATGTTTTCCAAATTTTAAAAAAATTTTATTTTGCAGTTACTTTAGAAATAATATATTTGCAAAAAATCTAACTCTATGATAAATCACAAAATGACATTATCGGCAAACAATAGTTTCAAACAGGTTGCAATTGCAGTCACTTTACTTCTATGGTCTGTATTTTCATTCTCTCAGGTGTCAATCAATACCACCGGCAATGATCCCGACAATTCGGCAATGTTGGATATATCAAGCAACACAAAAGGATTTCTGCTGCCAAGGATGACAACCGCCAAACGTGATCAGATTCAAACACCCGCTGAGGGCCTGATGATTTTCAATACAGATGACAATGTTCTGAATTTTTTCTCGGGACAGGTATGGTACACGGTAAGTTCCCTGAACTTATGCAGTCCGGTTATTAACAGCCACCCTGTTGATGAAGAGGGATGCATTGGAGATAATACAAACTTCCAGGTCACTGCAGGTGGCGACGGCATAACCTATCGCTGGCAGGAAAATCAGGGGAACGGTTTTTCAGACATTTCCGACGGTGGAGTTTACTCAGGCTCAGCTACGGGCACTCTGCAACTTACCGGTATCATAGGGGGAATGGATAACTTTTCATATCGTTGTATTGTTGCAGGCACTTGTCCGCCGGCCGACACTTCCGACATAGCCATACTGACAGTAAACCAGCCCGTTCAAATCACATCCGATCCTTCCGACGAAGTTGCATGTGAAATGCAACAAGCAAATTTTTTAGTTTCCGCATCCGGGACAAATCTCACATATCAATGGCAGGAGAATGCCGGATCGGGTTTTGTAAATGTTTTTTATCAGGGATTTAACACTTCAACCCTTAGTGTTGATGCATATAGTGGGATGTCAGGGTATCAATACAGGTGCATCGTTTCGGATAACTGCTCAAATTCCGTAACTTCCGGTAGTGGGACACTTACTGTTTTGCAAATGACTTTTATCACTTCACAGCCACAAAATCAAACCGTCAGTGCAGGTGGAAATACATCATTCAGTGTAACGGCTTCCGGTGATGTTATCAGTTATCAGTGGGAAGTGAATGACGGCAGCGGATTCAGCCAGGTTCCCGATGGAGGAGTATATTCCGGTGCATATACGGCAACGCTTTCAATAACAGGAGCAACAACCTCAATGAATGGATATAGCTACCGGTGTAGTGTTTACGGTAATTGCTCGGCCGACAATTCTATTCCCGCACAACTTACTGTAAATTAAACTAATAAAAAAATAACTATGCTACTGAAAATTCATCCTGAGAATCCTTCACCCCGTCAGATAAAAACTGTTGTCGAATGTCTGAATGACGGTGGTGTGATAATTTTTCCGACAGACACAATATATGCCCTTGGTTGCGACATTTACAAATCAAGAGCAATTGACAAAGTTGCACAAATAAAAGGTATTAAGAAGGAAAAGGCCAACTTCTCGTTTATTTGCAGTGACCTGAGCCAGCTTGCCGACTTTACAAAACCTATACCTAATGAGGTTTTTAAACTTATGCGCAAGACTCTTCCCGGCCCTTACACTTATATTCTTAATGCGAACAATAATGTTCCCAAAATTTTCCAAAGTAAGAAAAAAACTGTCGGTATAAGGATTCCCGATAATAATATCCCAACTGAGATAATCAGGTTACTCGGGAATCCAATCCTGTCAACATCAATTCACGATGATGACGAAATAATAGAGTACAGCACCGATCCCGAGCTCATATATGATAAGTTTAAAAACCAGGTTGACATTGTAATTGCCGGAGGGCATGGCGATAATAACCCGTCAACAATAATTGATTGTACGGGTGATGAGATTGTTGTGGTTCGTGAAGGTAAAGGGGAGATATAGATTTACGATTTACGATTTACGATTTACGATTTGTCAGTTCATAAAATAGG
>Ga0256913_10000463_pt1 | contig 20939 bp, 15 predicted proteins | sample Axial_MatmetaG_FD_185970 | JGI IMG/M metagenome (GOLD analysis project Ga0256913, IMG submission 185970) | Deep-sea worm associated microbial mat communities from Axial Seamount, Juan de Fuca Ridge, Pacific Ocean - Axial_Mat | ecosystem: Environmental > Aquatic > Marine > Oceanic > Microbial... | reverse complement strand
ATATGGATTTGCGGAATTTTCTGATTGTCCCGGCAGGAATTATGCTGCCATTTTTATTCATGTTTACCTGGTATTTCTGGAACGATACACTGGGCTGGCAGTGGCAGGAACTGATCAGGCAGTTGACGGAAATTCAGAAATTTAATTTGTTTAATTCACTTACAGGCTTCGACTTTGTTATCATTGTGTTTTTGATGGCAGTTCTTGTATTTTCCATTTTAAAAACGGTGTTCGGTATGGGCGAAGCCAGCATAACGACCAGAAGGAACATTAACCTGACCTTGTATCTTTTAACGGGAATGACTGTCATAATCATTCTCTATGCTTCAAATCCGCTGATGTTGTTAATCCTCACTCCGCCTTCGGTCATAGTTATTGCACACGCTCTGTATGCAGTCAAAAACAAATGGATGAATTTGTTGTTTTTATTACTGTTTCTTATTATCGTTATTCACCAATACGGCACATACTTCGATGTTAAAAGCTTATTATTCTGATAAACTGGCAGAGGCCGGATGCGATGAGGCAGGAAGAGGATGCCTGGCGGGTCCTGTGTTTGCCGCGGCTGTCATTTTTGATAAACATTATAAAAATGAATTGCTGAACGATTCAAAAAAGCTGTCGGCTAAAGACCGTGAAGAACTCCGGCTGATCATTGAGAAAGAGGCACTGGCCTGGGCCATAGCCGAAGTATCACCGGAAGAGATTGACGAAATAAACATTCTGAACGCCAGTTACCTGGCCATGCACAGAGCTTTGGATCAGTTAAAAACAAAACCGCAACTTTTGCTGATTGACGGTAACCGTTTCAAACCTTACCATGACATTCCTCATAAATGCATTGTGAAAGGAGACGGAAAATATTTATCGATTGCGGCGGCCTCAATTCTGGCCAAAACATACCGTGATGCTTATATGGTAAAAATTCACCGGGAATATCCTGAATACGGCTGGCAGAAAAACAAAGGCTATCCGACCAGAAGCCATAAGCTGGCTATTTATGAACATGGCCTTACCCCCTATCACAGAAAGACTTTCAATTTTCACCTGCAATTAAAAATGGACTTCTGACGTTAATATTCCGGTATTAACAAAAAGGTGTTGAATTCAATATGAACGGGCCTGCGCAAAAGACGGATTAATACCGTAATTTTGATAAGAATTATCCTGTAACTATGAGCAACAAAGGTATTGGCATTATCCTGGCTTTTATTATGGCAGCAGTTGTCGGCGTGCTGTATTTCCTGATGAATGAAGACGTTCAGAAGAAAGGCGAAGTTACAGGCGTATTGCTTCCGAATACGGCATTTGTGATCAAGGTGAACCATCCCGGCGACCTGCTGAAAAAAATGGCAACTAACAAAAATACTATGTGGAAAAGTCTGGAACCTTCCAGCATTTTTCATAAGCTTATCACTAATTTTGACCTTGTTGATTCGATTTTGTCTGATCATCCCTCGCTAAAACAGGCCGTATTCTCAGAGCCTTTTTTTGTGGCCACATCCATTGACCGGTCAGGTGAATTTCACACCCTGCTGGTTGGCTCTCTGACCGGAGAACTAAATCCTGAAAAGTTGTATGCTTTTTTAACGGATAATTTCACTGGTTTAAAGGTGGAGCTTGTCCATGCCGATATGCTACGTCTCCTTTTTGACGTGGATACGGTTTATCTGCGTTTGTCGCATGGTTTAATAACAGCTTCCCGTGAGCAGGCTTTGTTACTGGACAGAAAAAAGACAACCAAAGATGCCATACCGGAAGAATTGAAAAGCTTCCTGAAAAATGCAACAGAAAAAACCGATGCCAGGCTTTATATTAATTATCCGTTACTGAATAATTTGCTGAATGATCAATTGACAGACAGGGGTAAGAACCTTATTCAGTTTTTTGCAGATATAGCTGAAAGTACCGAGACAGACGTGAAAATTAAAAACAAAGAAATCCTGTTCAGTGGTTTTACGGCGGCGGATTCTTCCCATACCTTTTTAAGCAGTTTTAACGGACAGGAGCCTTTGCCCAACAAAGTGATCAACATCATACCCTATAACACCATTTTACTGGTTAATCAGTGTTTCTCCGATTTTAAAAGTTATGCTGACCGGGCAGGTCTTGCCGATCCTTACGGGCTGGTTAACGAGACCGGTAATGAAGTAACTTTTGTGAATAACGCCGGTAAAGGCGATGAGCTGTTACAACAATTTTATGCCGTTATACACCTGGCCAACGGAGCTCATTCAAGAAAGGCACTGGAAAAAATTGCTTCGGGGAAAAAGAAAAATTACGAGCATTATGTATTCAGGAAGATCAATGACAAAGAATTCCTGAAAAAGACTTATGGTGAGATGTTCGGGAGCATTACCGGAAATTGGTTTGTTTTCATTGAGGATTATGCCGTTTTTGCTAATTCAACGGAGAGCCTGGAGAATTTCATTCGTCTGTATACAACCGGAAAAACCCTGGACCTGAATGATAATTTTAAAACTTTCTCTGACGATATTTCGTCAAAGTCAAATGTACTTGTTTATCTGAAACCGGAAGCACTGATCTCTTATGCCGGACTTTTTACAGATAAAAAAACAGCGGAAAAACTGGCAGCTTATGAAGATAATCTGGCCGGTATCCAGGGACTTGTTTTACAATACAGTGCAGGGAAGGAAAGAATGTACACAAGCTTCTTTATGAAGCAGGGCGATCAAACAAAAGAAGAAAACCTGGCCCTCTGGAAAGTAGAACTGAATGAGAATATTTACGGAAAACCGGCCCTGGTCTGGGATCACCGGACTAAAACATATAATACCATAGTATTCGACGTCATGTCTAATATGTATCTGATCAGCAACAGAGGCCAGATACAGTGGAAGAAACGTGTTGACGGGCCGCCTCTTAGTGAGATTTATGAAGTGGATTATTACAAAAACGGAAAAACACAATATCTGTTCAACACCAAAGATTTTATCTATCTGATAGACAGGAACGGGGACTTTGTAAAAGGATATCCTATAAAGATAAATCCGGCAGCCACCAACGGACTGAGTCTGTTCGATTACAAAAATAACAAGGATTACAGGCTGATGATAGCCCAGGCCGACAAATTTGTTTACAATTACACTTTAAAAGGCAAAAAAGTACAGGGATGGAAAAAACCAAAAACAAAAGATATTGTTAAAGACAGGATCTACAGAATTGTCGCTAACGGAAAAGATTATTTCATCATTCCGGATATTTCAGACAACATCCTGATCGTCAACCGGCGGGGAGAGAAACGTATTAAGCTGAAAGGAAACCTTGAAAAAGCACGGTATTCGGCTTTTTATCCCAACAAAACAAACAGTAAAGGAATAATCATCACAACGGATAAAAAAGGCCGTCTGGTTTACATCACATCTTCGGGTAAAATCGCTTATACTGTGTTCGGCGATTTTTCACCTGCTCATTTCTTTCTTTACGGTGACTTTGACGGAAACCGCACTTCTGATTTTCTGTTTCTTGACGGTAAAGAGCTGAAAGTATTCGATCGGTTTAAGAAGCTCTTGTTCAGCTATACATTCGATGCTGATATAACGGAAAAGCCTGTAATATTTGACCTGGGTAAAAAACGAAAAGCCCTTGGTGTTGTTTCCTCAGCTGAAAAAACAATTTATTTGTTTGATCAGAGCGGCCATACCATCATCAGCAGGGGGCTGGTTGGAGAAACACCGTTTACTATCGGTAGCGTCAACAACGACAGAGAGTTAAACCTGATCACAGCTTCAGGAAACGTACTTTACAATTACAGGATAAAGTAAAGAGCTAATTCTGACTTTTCTTTCTCCATATACGTTTCTTCTTTTTCTTGTCTTTTTTCTGTGTCTTCTCTTTCTGATTTAAGTCTGTCTTTATCGATTTTGTGGAAGGAACCACCGTGCGTATAATTCCCGACTGCAATGTTTTCCAGACGAAATTACCGAAACCTTTATACGGAACACGTTCGAATTCCATGGTGGCCGTACGCAATTTGTTGTTCTTTCCCGGATTTGATTTAAAGATGACCGTATTGGCAGCCCAACTCACAAATTTATTCTTGTCTTCGTCATTCTTTTTAATAATCTCTGCTTCAAGGTCGTTGTATAACATGGTCATCTCCCCCTTTGATATTTTCGAGTTGGCACTTCCATTAAAATTTATCTTTTTCAGGTGGCCCTGCTTGAATTTCAATCCCATGGCGGGTAGTGAGGCGTTGTTGAAATATTTCATATTGGCGGAGGCCATGTAACCGCTGTAAAAGAACGTATCTACCCTGCTGTAGAGCGGGAAGTTAAAATAGAGTTTCAGCGGTGCTTTTTCCATAAACTTAGCCTGAAGATTGATCTTCATGGATTTACCCGTTCTGATACTATCCTTAACGGACGTGGCAAAATCTATCTGCGCATTCAGATCTCCCAGAATAGCGGTCATCAGCTCTTTGGCATCCTTTATCTTCTCCTGGTATTTGATATAACTATCCTTGATAACGATCTTTCCAATATACAAAGGGAGTTTCATATTTTTCAATGCTTCGTTGGGAAGTTTTGGGCGCCTGTCCATATTGAACGGTAAACGCTTATCCATCAGAATGGATAAATTGAGGCCTTCCACGTAAACACTGTCTAAATACAAGGCGCCATTCCCGAATAGTTTTTTCATGTCGATGGCACCAACCCTGATCTTTTTCGCTGTTACATCATAAATTTCGGAAGTGAACTTCAGCTTCTTTGCCAGTTTGAATTTATTTTCATAAGTAGGTTTAAAAACCATATCTTCAAGTTCCAGCACATAATCTGCCAGATTGAAATAGATACGTCCGAATTTAAGGAAATAATTCCCGTCGGGAACCATAAACTCCTCATTGATCAGCTCCAGTTTGGCATGTTCCAGATGCAGACTGAAATAATTATTGTTTCCTTCCAGCTCGTCCAGGCTAAAATCATTCAGCTCAAATTTCAGGTCTTCATTCTTTAACAATACCTTTTCATTTACCAGGTCATAAATCTCCAGCTTACTTTTCTTAAACTGGATGGAACCGATACTGATACCGCTGATCCCCGCTATGTAAATGGAATCGATATTTAGCTTAACAGGTTCTTTCTCAGGTTTTTTCTTATCAGGCTTTTTCCCGAGAATAACGGTCAGGTTGGCTTTTTTGAACAGGATCGTATTTAGAGATATATTCTTTTCTGAAACAGCCTCATAAAAATCGATCCCGGCAAATCTCAAAGTAGGAATGTGTATCTGTATGGCTGCCGAATTTTTACCTTCTCCTTTTTTCAGCCGTTCAAGATACATACTGTCCGGAGTTATCCTGAGGTCTTTCAGGTTTATATTGCCGGTGAGAATGTTGGCACGAACAGTTCTCACGTCAATGTGATAGTTTTTCTCCGGCATTTTATCAAGTGCCTGTCTTACTTTATTACCAATCGCATGACCTATAATCAGGTTGATGGCCAGGATGACTGCTGCCAGGAAAACAAAGATGCCGCCGACGATATAAACAATCTTTTTTTGCTTTTTGGAAAGTTTCATAACAGAAATTGATAATTATTAGAGGTTAAAGATAAAAAATAATTCAGGATTTATCATCTCCTTTTTCTGATCAAATACGCCCGGAACGCCATTTGTTAGATTTCAGGTAAATGAACGAGAACAGCGCCAACAGGGATCCGTAAACCGGCTCGGCTGTCCACACAACGGTAATTTGTGCCTGAAAAACATACACCATAACATAGGCATAAGACAGGTAAATGGCCAGGACTACCATTTCCAGAGCCAGCGAGATCTGTGTTTTGCCGGTTCCTGTAACACCGTTAAATAAAATCAGGCCGATGGATAGCAACATGGCGCCACCGCTGACAATATACAGCAGCGGAATACCCATTTCAATCAGTAAATGATCGTTGGTGTAAATGCTCATGATAAAACGGGGAAATACCAGCCCGACACTGACAATGGCCAGTACACCAATAAAGCACAGCCGGGCAATTTTATAGATCAACGACAGCACTTCGTTGCTTCTGCCCTGTCCAATCAACTGGCTTACCAGTGAGTTGGTGGCTGCCGCAAAACCCCAGATAGGGATCAACAAAATGACAAACACACTACGTATGATGTTGGAAACCGCCAGGGCACTCTCCCCCAGTTTTTCTATAAAAAGAAAAAATACAAACCACACAGATAACGAGAAAAACGACTGCAGCATGGTCGGTACCGAAACCTTCAGAATATTCAGCATCTTCTCAAATGACGGCCTGACAAAGTGGAAAAGGTTGAACTCTCTGAAATCGATATTAACAAAAGTGTAAGTAAAAAAGAAAACCGTTCCGGCAATCTCTGCAATAACAGAAGCAAGAGCCGCACCTGTAATCCCCATCTCCGGAAATCCGAATTTTCCGAAAATCAGCAGGTAATCAAGGACAATGTTAACAGTGGCCAGGACTATAGTTGTGTAGGTGATCACTTTTGTTCTGGAAATCCCCACATAAAACGAGCGAAAAGTCAGGTTGGTGAATGCAAAGAAAATACCAAAAGCCCTGTATTTTAAAAAGGCTACGGTCCCTTCGTAAACACCTTCGGAAGACACCGCTTTCCCAAGTATCGCAGAAGACCAGAAATACATCAGTGAGAAAACAAGCAAAGCCAGCGGTAAAAGAAAGAAAAGGGAATGTTCCACAACAGCTCCAATCTGTTTCGGGTTATCCTCGCCATATCTGCGGGCGATGATGATCTGAGCTCCCGTTCCGAAGCCCAGTCCAAGCATGATAATAGCCAAATAAAACAGTCCTCCCAAAGCCCCTGCACCCAAAGCAATCTCCCCAACTCTGCCCAGAAAGGCCGTGTCTGTGAAATTGATCAGATTTTGGGCAATGCTTCCCAGAATAATGGGGTAAGCAATGGTCCAGATGCGTTTGTATGTGATACTTGTTTTCATAAAACGGAAGTGCAAAGGTAAGTTTTGTCCTTCGTTTTAGCTCCTGTTTGTTAAAATAACCGGTTCATTCTTGAAAATGGCCGTGGCTTTTCGTAATTTTATGCAATTCTCTAAAATCACAAAGCCATGAAAGAATTTATCCTGACACTTTTATTCCTGAGTTTAATCTCCGTTCAATTTGCTTACAGTCAGCCTGAAATACAGACAGGTGAACGTGACTGGACGATTGTGGCTACTTATACTATTCCCGGAAAAGCTTCCGGACTGGCATGGGACGGTCAATACCTTTACACGGGAACCGTATTTTCCGGAGACGACAATATTATTTACAAAATTGATCCATCCGACGGATCTTATTCAACACAATGCATAGCTCCCATTGACGGCGCCTATGGTCTTACGTATGACGAGACGACCGGAAACTTATGGACCACCAACCACCCGGGAGCCTACGATCCGGCACTGGCCATCCAGTTTGATTTGGATGGAGATTTTGTTTCCCAGTTTGAATTACCTGCTACTTACTTTTCAGGTATTGCCTGGGATAATGACAATTTCTGGGCAAATTGTTACTACAGCCCGGACGGTGAAGTTTACAAAGTGGACGGATCAGGTAATATTCTGACGCAATTTGCTTCTCCCGGCCAACAACCATGGGGTATTTGCATTCAGGACGAATATCTGTGGGTTGTAGATTATGATAACAATTCAATAGACAAAATAGACCAGTCGGGAAATGTTCAGGAGACGCATAATTCTGAAGGTGTCAAACCTTCAGGCATTGTTTTCGATGGAACTTATCTTTGGTATTGCGACGGTGCTGTTGGCGTCAATAGTACATTGTATAAAATAAACCTGGGTGGTGCCGGAACACCGGAAATAAATGTTCCTGATGCTGATCATGATTACGGAACCGTGGAAATAGAAGCTACGGCTGTTTGGAATTGCTATATCGAAAATACGGGCACGGCTGAACTGGAAGTTACCTATGGTGCCATCAGCGGACAAGGTTCGGAATATATCAACTGGCCGGAAGGAAGCAATTTTACGATTGCTCCCGGCGACAATACCACTATTACTATTGAATACAATCCGCAGGAAGCAGGTCCGTTGGATGCTTCGGCAGTTCTGGAAAGCAATGACCCCATCACCCCTGAAGTCAATCTGCACCTGACAGGCACTGCTGTTTACAGTCAGCCGTATCTTGTCCTTATCGAAGATGATCATGATTATGGGGATGTACGGGTCAATGCCACTACCCGCTGGTATATGCATTTGCAGAACTACGGTAATGAACCGCTTACGATCACTGACATTTCTTTTGATATGCCGCAATACTATCTGGATGACGGCGTGCAGTTTCCTTTTGATTTAGTGCCGCTGGCAACTTTACAGATTGGCGTATGGTTCTCTCCCGACGGCGATACGGACTTTGAAGGAACGGCAACAGTGGTCACCAATGATGCCTACGGTAACCCTAACGAGGTGTCGCTTCACGGTTCGGGGCTGCTCAGAGAATGGCCGATGGGGGATGTTTTCTGGGATTATCAGCTTCCTGTCGCTCCGGATAACAGCATTAAAGCCATAGCTGGTGTGAATGATGTAACTGGTGACGGCATTAACGATGTTATTGCCTGCTCCGAAGATTATTATATCAGATGTTTTAACGGAAACGCACACGGAACAACTGACGTGATGTGGACATATATGATCTATCCGGGACCTGTCTTCAGCCAGAACGGGCTGGCGGTCGCCGACATTACCGGCGACGGGCAGGATGAAGTGATCGTGGGCACTACCGGTGGTTACAGGGCTGTTTTTTCGATAGACGGCAAATTAGGAATACTCAGGTGGAGTTACAACACCAATGAATACGGTGATGGCGGCTGGGTTTATCAGGTGGATGCTTCATTTGACTATAATGATGACGGTGTTACCGATGTGCTGGCAGCCACCGGTGACGATTCGAACGATACCGGTCCGAAACGTGTCTTCTGCCTCAACGGACCGACGGGAAGTGTTATCTGGGAGAAATTCCTCGGTGGCCCTGTATTTGCCGTGATCGGCGTCCACGATTTTAACGGCGACGGCCATCCTGATGTGGTTGCCGGGTCTTCCAACGAAGACGAAACACAGGGAATTATTACCGGCCTTGACGGTACGAACGGCCAAATTCTCTGGAGCCGGACAACCACCGGTACTTCCGTATGGGCACTGGCCGAACTGGACGACGTCAACAATAACGGAAGCAGGGAAATTGTCGCCGGAGACTTCGGGGGAAGAATTTATCTGATAGATCCGGCTACGGAAGAATTACTGGAACAGAGCAGCATCGGAAATGTCATTGTACTCCGCATGGAGAGAATGGACGATGTTAATGGTGACGGTTTTGCCGATGTGCTGGTGGCCCATTCCGGAACACATGCTTATGTGCTTGACGGTACAACCACCATTCCGGTTGTGGATGTGCCCCTGGCCGATAAATGCTGGAATGTGTCCCGTATTGAAGATGTGAGCGGGGATGGTATTAATGATTTTACAGCCGGAACCCTTTTTACTTCCAACTATGCCTATTTCATGGATGGAACTACTGGCGATAATCTTTTCTCGCAGAATTTTATGGAAGTCATTGACGGATTGAATACCATTACCGACATCAACGGTGACGGCTCCATGGAAATGGTGGTCGGAGGCAGGAATGGTAAACTGGTGTGTTATTCGGGCGGACTGGATGCTGTCGTCGGGGTGAAAGAAAATCCAGTAGCCGATAACAACTTGCCGCATTATGCTTATCCCAATCCTTTCCGTGATCAGACAACCATCTCATTTGAATTGAAAGAAAGCGGGAAAGTACATATTGACGTTTATGATCAGACGGGCAGGAAAATAGCTCAACTTCTTGACCGCACACTGGAAAAAGGGACACACCGGGTTATATGGGATAAAGACAAAACAGGAAATACAAACGCATCTGTCTATTATTATGTGATCAGCACTTCCGGTAGTAATTACACGGGAAAACTGGTCAGACTGAAATAAAAAACATGAAGAGAATTACTATTTTCGGAGGGAGCGGTTTTATCGGGAGGCACTTAGTCAGAGAACTAAAAGATGACTATAGGATTACTGTCCTTTCGCGTAATCCTGACAAGGTAAAAGGCCTGCACGACGACAGTGTGGAGATCGTCAAATTCGATTATTCTGATCCTGACCTGCTGATCCCGCTTTTTGAAATCTCTGACATTATCATCAACCTGGCGGGTGTGAATGTCGGCAGCCGCTGGACAGAAAACACAAAAAAAGCTATCAAAAACAGCAGGCTCGACACCGATAAAATGATCATAGAAGCCTTCGGGGTATGTATTGATAAACCGGAAGTGATTATACAGGGATCAGGCATGGGGGTCTATGGGTTTGATCCTTCCGATGAGGAGGTAACTGAAAAATCCCCCCTTGGCACAAGCGGCTTTTTGACAGAGGTAGGCATTGCTCATGAAGAAATATTGGAGCCGCTCAAAGACAAGACCCGTTTGATACACCTAAGAACAGGTCTGGTACTGCACGGAAAAGAAGGCTCCCTGCCAAAAATGGCCGCTTCTTTCAAAATGTTTCTGGGAGGGCCGATGGGCAGTGGCAGGCAATGGACTTCGTGGATACATATAAAAGACGAAGTGCGTGCCATCCGCTTTCTGATGGAGAACGAAAATGCAGCCGGTCCTTTTAACCTAACGGCCCCCTATCCTGTCAGGAACAGCGAATTTTCTGTGGCACTGGGCAAAGCATTGTACCGCCCTTCCTGGCTGCATACCCCCGCTTCATTTCTCCATTTAATGATGAAAGACATGGCCGACGAGTTGCTGCTGGGCGGGCTGAAGATCGTGCCGGAGAGGCTGCTTAAAAAAGGTTTCCGGTTTGAGTTTGAGCACATTGAAGGAGCTCTGAAAGATCTCTATGCTGAGAAATATATACCTTAAAATTTAAAGTTGTAAGAAACGTAGGGAATGCCGGGAAACAGACTTACCTGCTTTAGCACCTTTTTGGCTCCTTCTCCGGGCGGTGCGTGTTCGTAATCATAATCAATGTAAACGAAAAAGCAGTTTTGCCTGAAATAAGCATTATAAATACCCACGCTCCAGGAACGTTCACCCCATTTCTTCTTTTTGTGGAAATTTACGTTCAAATCCAGCCGGTGATATGCAGGAGTATGGTAGTTATTCCGTTCCTCCACACTGTTCAGATACTGCAGATAGGGGATTTCCCCATCGTTACCACCTGAACCCGGAAGATTATTATAATCGTCCAGGATAAGGTACTTGTCATAAGGTAATGTGACGGCATTACCGGTTCCGTAAACCCATGTGGCACTGAAATCAATTTTATCATTCAGCTGGTACATAGCCACGATGGAAACATCATGTCGCCGGTCGTAATGATAAGGGAATTTTTCCGGGCTTACTTCTTCAAACAAACGCCACGACCACGAAAGCGTGTATCCGATCCACCCTGTAAGTTTTCCCTGATCTTTGCGGATCAACAGCTCCCCGCCGTAACTCCATCCATTACCTGTTGTCACCATTTCCTGCCAGGTATTATCGGCGCTAAGATAGGAAGCTCCCGGCTTGTATGTAATAAGGTCATCCATCCACTTATAATATCCTTCCAAACTGATCTCAAACATATCATTGAGGTTATAAACAGCTCCTGCCGCCACCTGTTGCGATTCCATAGGCTTGATAGAATCGGTAACGGGAACCCAGATGTCTGTCGGCATGCCCACCGATGAGTTGGTCAATAAGTGTAAGTATTGTTGCATCATGGCATAAGATGCCTTTAGCGAGAGTTTCTCTGATGCCAGAATTCTTACTGCTCCACGAGGTTGTATCGAATAATAAAATTTCTTTTTTACATAAAACCCTGACGCATGCGCACCAAGGTTAATTTTCACGCGTCTTCCTATGGAAAAGTCGTCTTCTACATAAGCATCAATTTCGTTAGCATAAATGGGTTTATTCCCATAAGTGGTATCTACAACCGTTTCATTTGTTTGGTCCTTTTCTTTACTCGAGTACGCATTAACACCTGGGTTGAAAGTATGGTATATATAGCTGGCCCCGAATCGGATATAATGGTTTACGGTGGGTATGTAATCAAAATCAACGGCTGCCGCCACATCATCAATACCCGAACCGTACTCAAATTTGTATTTTTCCGAATAGCCGGACTCCTTATAAGCATATTCTTCTCCTACCAACAACTTATATCTGCTGTAGGAAACCCTTGTGTTGGCAAAAAGTTTTTTGTTGAAAATGTAGTTCCATCTTAAAGCAGTCGTGATATTGCCCCATCTAAGTTTAAAAGAGTCTTCGTCGGTCAATTCTTTTTCATCGTTGTTGTATTTGTCTTTTGCATAAGCTTTATCATTACCCATATAGGCACTCAGATAAATCCGGCTTTTTTCGGAAAAGGTATAATTAATTTTTCCGGTCAGGTCATAAAAATAGTATCCTCCGTTGAATTTTGAATTACTTTTTTGGATTGACTGATAAAGCGACACAAAAGGTTTTGCCAGCAAATCAATATAAGTTCTCCGGGCGGAAATAATAAAAGAAGACTTGTCTTTCACAACCGGGCCTTCGAGTGTCAGCTTGGCAGCAATAAGTCCCACAGATCCTTCTCCGTGAAACTCTTTGGTGTTTCCCTCTTTCATCCTGATGTCGAGTACCGAAGAAAGACGTCCGCCATATCTCGCCGGGAATCCTCCTTTAATCAGTGTTACTGTATTAATGGCATCAGGGTTGAACACAGAGAAAAAGCCGAAAAGGTGTTGGGCATTATAAACGGGTACTCCGTCAAGCAAAATAAGATTCTCGTCTGGCCCTCCTCCCCTGACATAAATACCACTGGTGCCCTCTGCTCCTGACTGCACACCGGGAAGCAATTGAATTGATTTCAGGATATCAGCCTCCCCAAACATAACGGGTAACTTTTTTATGGTTTTCATGGAAAGCCTGTTTACACTCATTTGTGTACTTTCCAGATGCTGTTCGATAGCATCCGCTCTTATTTCTACCTCTTCCAGCTCAATAGAGGGGGTCATGTCTATATTGATTACAGTGTCGGATTGCAATTGAAACGAGACCGTAACCTGCTGATACCCCACAAATGAATAAGTAATGGAGATGTCGCCTGCCGGTTGGGTAAGACTGTAAAAACCGTAATTATTGGAGACTGTCCCTGAATAAGTTTTGTTATTATAGACATTGGCACCTAAAAGTTTTTCTCCGCTGGAAATATCATTTACAAAACCTGAAATCGTATATTTTTCCTGTTGTGCCACTGAAAGGACACTCCAAAAGATGCAGCCCATAAGAAAAAGGAACCTGTTCATCGCCTTCCTCCTTCCGCATAATTGACTATTTTGACGGATGTGGTGTCCAAAGCGTATCCTGCAAAAATTCCATACCCTTTATCTACGTTGGTATAAATAACCACCGGTTCCGTAAAGGGGTCGGTGCCTTCATAAGTATCGTAAAAATATTTCTCAAGAGAATTCAGGTACCTGTAATAATCTTTGTTGATAGTTTTAAAATAGAAAACAATTAAAACGGTGTCGGTTTCAGGCAGGTCGTTATCAGGGTAAGTTGTTGAATATGTGTAGAAATTAAAATCTATAGTTACTTCCTTGCCGTCTGTGTATTTATCGTCCCAGAATATATCACCATTTAGTTCAAGAGCCAATAATTCAGCCGCTTCATCAGGCCAAAGCCACGATTTTCCCCAGATGGTATCCCCTGTTTCCGTTTTGTACCCTAATTTACTGCTTAGCAGATACTGATTTTCAATGCCAGACGGGTCATTATACTTAAGCTTTCCGGAATAGGAATAATAATCGCCGTATTCTTCGTCTGAGATGTGTGTAAAGGTTGTATCGAAATCAAGTATCGGAACCTTTTCGGGTATAGATGCCTGGCAAGTAACATCTTTGAACCCGGGACAGGAAACCTTAAGTGTGTATTTCTTACCGGTTTCAGGAGTGTAATCGGTTTTGTCATAGTTTCCGTAAGTTTTGTAATCCAGATTAAAAAGATAATCTCCGTTTTCGAAAACCTGCACGGTGGCCTTATCCAAAAACGGCAGATTTTTATCGCTTTCATCTTCCAGTACATGAAACGATCTGCTAATGTTAACGGAAAAGGCGCTGTCCGGCACAATGGTGGCATTAACTACAAGTTTGGGGTCTTTCTTCTTAAGGTCATCGTTCAGGATTTTTGTACAGCCTGCTAATAACAACCAAATGAAAATAAATACGAATAGCTTTTTCATGATGAGTGCAGAGTGGGGTTTATAAAATAAGAAACAAGAATAATTGGTTTGGTTGCTTTATAAACGTCAAATATTTCTATTTAATCTTTCAGGTGATGAATTTGTTTAAACTCAAAGTGTCAATAGTTAGTTAAGGCTTTATAACACTCACATTATCTAATATTTAAAAAACACATAATAGATGTTTAAGATGTAGAGGTTCAGCGTTTTACGGCTTAACGACTTTACGAGAAACAAAAATCACACAAGCTGTTGAAAATAAGAATGATTATAATGTTGTGTAAATGTGAAATGAGTTCTACTGGTTCCCTCTCCGGATGGAATACAAGAGTGTCCATTCAATTATTTTCTAATTTGCAATGCCGTCAGCAAAAGACACGTTTGTTTAACTGTTTTATTTTATTTCCTCCCCCTTGTTGGTGTCCTTACCAACAAACCTTACCGGTTGAAGAGAGACAATATGCTCGTATCATTTTATGAATATTAACAACTGATTAATATTAGGAGATTTAATTATTTATTGATGGTATATTATCATTAAACATTAAATACCTATTTTTGAAAGCATGAAATTTCCGGGTAACATCATCTGGCTTTTGTTTGGCGGGCTGGCTACTGCCGGTACTTTGTGTCAGGTATCGGCATGAGACTGATCATCATCAGGTGTATAGGTAATGAAACTGGTCATACCGGCCCTTTATTTTTCCATATCCGGTCAGTCCTTTATACAACGTACACTTAAACCCTTTCCCTTATAGTCACCGTCACGATTTATTTCATTGCGTTCGTAATAGAGTGAACGGTTTTTTGCACGTGCATTGTAAAACGACGTACTTGACCACCATGCACCGTATCGTCTCACACCCATGAAGAATCCGCTCGTATCGGGAAGGTGAGTTCTCCAACCACCCGGAAGCGCAGAGAAGCCTAATTCATCTGTTCCGTTACCATTATTGTACCAGCCGCTTGTGCTTTTCAGCTTTTTCCCTACATCAAAACTATAGCCCCGCCAACCGTAATCATCTGCCTCGCTTTGGCTCATCCCGAGATACATTTCAAGTGTTTTCCATTCATTATCTGTTGGCAGGTGCCAGCCGTCAGGACATGCATTCGTAGCAGCCAGCCAGTTGTAAAGAACACCGTATGTTTGAAAATTAGTTGTGGCTTTGGCTTCCGCTACATTAGTTCCCTCGTAGCCGTAAACATAATAATAAAAAGAAGAAAAGTTTGCACCATCAGAGGAAGGGCTTACACTTGGCAGGTATTTCAGGTTCTCTGCAAACCACGTCTGGTTGCCGATGACAACGGTGTGATAAGGTTGCCCGTCGCGGGGGTCGGAGAAAGTGGAGCTACCTACAAAAATATAATTAATCTTTGTTTTTGTGTCGGAGCCATATTCATTGCTTACGGTTAGTGTAACCGTATAGGAGCCGTCATTGTTGAACGTGTATGTGGGGTTTTGCTGATCGTTTGTTCCACCATCGCTGAAACCCCATATCCATTTTGTGGGGTTATTTACGGACTGGTCGGTAAAGTTTATGGTTAGCGGAGCACTACCGCTGGTTACACTGGCAGTGAAATCGGCAATGGGAGGACCAGGATTACCTCCTTCAATAATTATAAGAGAAACTTCATCTGACGAGCTGCCTCCGTCATTGTCAATAGAAGTTGCCTTTACTGTGTGATTACCTGTACTCTCAGTATCTGTGTGCCATTGGTAGTTAAACGGAAAACTGCTTACAGAACTTTTCCCAATACCATCAATAAAAAAACGTACTTCCACAATGCTTCCGTCATCATCTGTCGCATTTACAGAAACTGTAACCGTATCTCCTTTTGTTATTTCCTGTCCGTTCACGGGTGCTGTTATTTCACAAACCGGAGATTGGTTAGGATTATCATCTTTTTCGCACGCCTGTTGCGTCACCAGCAAAAACGAAATTAACAAAATTGCAGCAAAGGTGAAAAAGGTTCTTCTCTTCATTTTTTTTGTTTAAGATTAGTTTGCGTCAGAAAAACTATAAGTGTTTAATTATGCCATAATATTGCCCAATGCTCCTGACAAATATAAGGAATAATCGCTGAGAAGGATTCATAAATCAGTTATAAATAATATTGTTTTACTATAATTATCCTGGATTAAATATCTATTTTTGCAGCATGAAATTTCTGGGTAACATCATCTGGCTTCTTTTCGGTGGACTAGCTACAGCCATTGGCTATTTTGTTTCAAGCATCGGCATGATGCTCACAATCATCGGTATCCCTTTCGGCCTGCAGACCATGAAACTGGGAGTGCTGGCATTATGGCCTTTTGGCAGCCGGGTGGTACGCACAGAAACAGCAGGAGGTTGTCTTTCCACCATTATGAACCTTATCTGGGTAGTGTTTTTCGGCATCTGGATAGCCCTGACCCATGTGTTGTTCGGTTTACTGTTTTTTATAACCATCATCGGCATTCCGTGGGGTAGGCAGCACTTTAAACTGGCAGGTATTGCCCTGACACCTTTTGGCAGGACAATAGAACCGCTTTTAAACTCATAATAGTAAAGGCAGTGTCGGTCTTTCCCGTTACAAACTGACAAAATTTCTGCCTCCAAGCTTTTCTTCCCTTTTGGTTTAACTTTTGATAACCCCCTTTAACATAAATTAACAGCACAGGATGTACCATAATCCTATATTTGCGTTGGTAAAAGAAAACTGAAAGAAAATGTTACAGACAGACATCAGAGAACTCAACGAAAGAATTGAAAAAGAAAGCCACTTTGTGGACCTGATCCACATGGAAATGAACAAGGTGATTGTTGGTCAGAAGCACATGACCGAAAGCCTCTTGATAGGCTTGCTGGCCAACGGCCACATCCTGCTGGAAGGAGTACCCGGACTGGCCAAGACACTGGCCATTAACTCACTGGCCAATATTATTGACGCTAAGTTCAGCCGTATCCAGTTCACACCCGACCTGCTGCCGGCCGACCTTCTGGGAACATTGATATACAGCCAGAAGAAAGAAGAATTTGTGATCAAGAAAGGACCGATCTTCGCCAATTTTATTTTGGCAGACGAGATCAACAGGTCACCGGCAAAAGTACAGAGTGCGCTGCTGGAAGCAATGCAGGAACGTCAGGTTACCATCGGCGAAACAACTTTCCCGCTGGACGAGCCTTTCCTGGTGATGGCCACGCAAAACCCCATTGAGCAGGAAGGAACTTATCCGTTACCTGAAGCACAGGTGGACAGGTTTATGCTTAAAGTGGTCATTAACTATCCGAAACAGGAGGAGGAAAAAATGATCCTGCGCCAGAATATCACCAATGTGAAAGCGGAGACAAGCAAGGTGCTGCACCCGAAGGATATTCTGAAAGCCAGGGAGATTGTCAGGGAAGTCTATCTGGATGAAAAGATAGAACATTATATCACCGACATTGTCTTTGCCTCACGTTATCCCAGCGAATTTAACCTGAGCCAGTTTGAAAACATGATTTCCTACGGAGCCTCTCCAAGGGCAAGTATCAACCTGGCGCTGGCTGGCAAAGCATACGCTTTCCTGAAACGCCGTGGTTACGTGATCCCCGAAGACATTCGTGCCGTTGCCTACGACGTCATGCGCCACCGGATAGGCCTGACTTATGAAGCAGAAGCCGAAAATGTGACGAGTGAGGATATTATCAGTGAGATTCTGAACACGGTAGAAGTTCCTTAATAGTTCCGAGTTTGGAGTTCGGACTATGACAAAAATAAAAAATGAAGTATAAATGGCAACTTTTAAAAGTTTTGAGGATATAGAAGCCTGGCAAAAGGCAAGAGTCTTATGTGATTTGGTTTATAAGGAGATATCCAAGCCGATTTATGACAAAGATCAAAAACTGCGTTGGCAGATGTCAGGCTCCTCAGGTTCAATAATGGATAACATAGCTGAAGGTCAGGGAAGAGGTGGAAACAATGAGTTTAAACAGTTTTTATGGATTGCAAAAGGTTCTGCTACAGAGCTGAGGTCACAACTGTACAGATCTCTGGATCGAAAGTTTATATCACAAAACAGTTTTGATAATTTGTCTGGAAAAACAAATGAGGTGGAAAAAATGATTGTGGGTTTAGTCAATTATTTGGAGAATTCTGATTTTAGAGGTACGAAGTACAAAAGTACGTAACCCGAAACTCTGAACTCAGAACTTAAAACTCAGAACTCAGTAAAATGGAAGCTCAGGAAATATTCAAAAAAGTAAGGAAAATTGAAATCAAAACGCGGGGTCTGTCCAATCAGATCTTCTCGGGGGAATATCACAGTTCCTTTAAAGGACGTGGTATGGCCTTTAGCGAGGTACGCGAATATCAGTATGGTGACGATATCCGCAACATCGACTGGAACGTAACAGCCCGCTTCAACCATCCTTACGTGAAAATATTTGAGGAGGAGCGTGAACTGACAGTCATTCTGTTGATTGACGTATCGGCTTCCAACAGTTTCGGAACGAAAAACCAGATGAAAGCCGATCTGATTACGGAAATAGCTGCCGTATTGTCGTTCTCGGCCATCCAGAATAACGATAAGGTTGGCGTGATCTTCTTCAGCGATAAGGTAGAGCAGTTTATTCCGCCGAAAAAAGGAAGTTCACATATTTTGAGAATTATCAGAGAGCTGATAGACTTCCAGGCGGAAAGCAAGGGAACAGACATTGCCGAGGCCCTGCGTTTCTTTACCAATGCCATCAAAAAGAAATCCACAGCCTTCCTGATATCCGACTTCATGGACGAAGGCTTTGAGAAAGCTTTGCAGATTGCCAACCATAAACACGATCTGATTGCCGTCAGGGTAACAGACCGGAGGGAGACAGAACTGCCGAATGTCGGGTTACTCAGAGCCATGGATCCGGAAACCGGCAAAGTGAGGTGGATTGACACGAGCAGTAAAAAAGCTCGTTTGAATTACAACAAATGGGCAGCAGAGAAATCGAAACGGCTGGACATGACCCTGTCGCGTTACGGTATTGATATGGTCAGGGTTTATACAGGGCGTGATTATGTAAAACCATTGATGAACCTGTTTAAGAAAAGGAGTGCAAGAAGATGATCAGGAAAACAGGCATATTAACTATCATATTATTCTGGCTGGGTATGCAATTACAGGCCCAGCATGCGGAAGCTTATTCCAGACTGGAAAGGGATTCGCTTATGATCGGTGACCAGGTGGCTCTTGAACTTGGAATCAATGTTCCGGAGGGTTTTCTTGTCAGCTGGCCTGCTCTGTCCGATACTATCTCAAGTCATGTTGAAATAGTTAATTTACAGGATATTGACACCACTCGTAAAGAAAACACTTTAATTCTTAGCCGGAAGCTGACGATCACTTCTTTCGACTCCGGATATTTTAAAATTCCGTCTTACACTTTTCGTTTCCACCATGAAGGGGACACGGTTTCGTATGAAGCACGTACAAAGGAATTATATATTGATGTTTACACGCCTGCTGTGGACACGACACAGGCTTTCAAAGTCATCAAAGCACCGATAGAAGAGCCCTATACATTCAGGGAAGCTCTCCCCTGGATATTGCTCGGTTTATTGGTTATAGCCATAATTTTGGCTACGGTATGGTTTGTCAGAAGACGGAAAAAGAAAAAACCTTTGTTCGCTTCAAAACCCAAACCACAGTTACCTCCTCATGTGGAGGCCTTGCAGCGTCTGGAAGAACTGAAGGCCGCCAAAATATGGCAAACAGGAAAGATCAAAGAGTATTACACACAGCTGACAGATATCATAAGGAATTATATGGAAAGGCGTTACGGGTTTAATGCGCCGGAGATGACTACAGACGAAATCCTTGATGAAATAAGGAGGCTCTCTATAAACAAAGAGGCAACAGATAAACTGAAGTCAACCCTAACGCAGGCTGACCTGGTCAAATTTGCCAAAGCCAAACCGACGCCTCTCGAAAATGACATCAGTCTGAATAACTGTATTGATTTTGTTCAGGAAACCAAAGTGGTGCCGGTAGTACAGGAAAATTCCAAGCCGGAACCTGAAAAAGAAACAAAGGAGGATAAATAATGTTCAGAATAGATACATGGGCAAATCCTGAATTCTTCTGGCTTCTTTTATTGTTGCCTGTGCTGATCGTTTGGTACTGGTTCAGGCACAAAAAAAGAAATGCCGAGTTGCGTGTTTCCGGACTGGAGGCTTTCAGCGGTGTTCCTGTTACGGCTAAAGTGTGGATGATACATTCACTGTTTGCATTGCGCTTGCTGGCACTGGCGCTGCTGATCGTTGCTTTGGCAAGGCCACAGGCGGTATCATCGCGCCAGAATATCCATATTGAAGGTATTGATATCGTACTGGCACTGGACGTGTCAAGCAGTATGCTTGCCCGTGATTTCAAACCCGACCGGCTGGAAGCTGCCAAGCAGGTAGCCAAAGAGTTTATCTCCAAAAGACCTGACGACCGCATCGGGCTGGTGATCTTCAGCGGGGAAGCTTTTACGCAGGTGCCGCTGACAACAGACCATAACATGATCATTAACCTTTTCAAAGAAGTGAAAAGCGGCATGATCGAAGACGGTACGGCCATTGGTGACGGACTGGCCACTGCCGTGAGCAGGCTCGAAGAATCGCAGGCCATTTCCAAGGTCATTATCCTGCTCACCGACGGTGTGAACAATTCCGGTTCGGTGGATCTGCT
>Ga0256913_10000462_pt1 | contig 20944 bp, 14 predicted proteins | sample Axial_MatmetaG_FD_185970 | JGI IMG/M metagenome (GOLD analysis project Ga0256913, IMG submission 185970) | Deep-sea worm associated microbial mat communities from Axial Seamount, Juan de Fuca Ridge, Pacific Ocean - Axial_Mat | ecosystem: Environmental > Aquatic > Marine > Oceanic > Microbial... | reverse complement strand
AAAGATCAGCTTTGAAGAGATAAAATCGGCTGTTCTGTTTCTTGCAATTTTGGTGCTCTGGGCAACTGACAAATATCACGGAATCAGTCCCACTGCAGTTGCTTTCCTCGGAGCTATAATTGCGCTATTGCCACGTATCGGTATAGTCAAATGGAATGATGTTGATATTCCATGGCATCTGATGCTTTTCTCGGCCGGAGCTTATACTCTCGGGGCAGGTTTTAAGGCAACCGACCTCCCGTCACTTTCGGTTAACGCCACTTTCGACGCACTCGGACTTGGTGCCGAAACACCTTTCTGGATGCTTTATCTGTTGCTGACCTTTGCAATGGTTTTCAGTGCATTGGTTTTCCAGTCGAAGACGATGCGGACAATGATTTTCGTCCCCATAGCACTCGGAGTGGCGGTACGGTTCGGCTACAATCCCATAAGTCTTGCCCTGCCGGTGGCTTTTCTTATCGAACACGTTTATGCCCTTCCGTTCAACAGTAAACCTGCAGCTCTGCTCTACGAAACAGACCAGTACAGTATGACCGACACATTCAAATACGGCCTGACAATGCTTGTCATCGGCTGGTTTATGAGTATTTTGATGGGTGAAACCTGGTACCGCTGGCTTGATATTACTCCAAACGGAGTATTCGGAATTTTTTAAATTAAAGAAAGCCGTACTTTAATAGGTGCTATGTTATGATAGATTATTTTTCACAAATCTGTGAATCTGTGGCTTTTTTAACCGACAATGTAATTATAAAATTTATTTTCTCCAAAAAGCCGGTGAGAAAATAATCAGTACCGTAAACAGCTCAAGCCTGCCGAGAAGCATCAACAATGAGAGAAACCATTTTCCAATTGAAGGTATTTCAGAATAGTTTTCTACCGGACCGACATCTCCTATGCCGGGACCTATATTTCCAAGTGTGGCAATAGTTGAACCTACTGCGGATGAAAAATCAAGCCCCACCCAGGTCATTATAAAAGTTCCGAAAAAGAAAGTAAGCATATAGAACATAAAGAAAGCAAGTACAAGATGTATTATCTTTTCTGAGACCTTTCTTTCGTTATATCTCACCGGAATCACAGCCTGAGGATGAATCATTCTCTTAAACTCCAGTGCACTGCTCTTTAACAGCAGGATATGTCTTGCTATTTTAATTCCTCCACCTGTCGAACCGGCACTTCCCCCTATGAACATCAGCACAAAAATAAATATCCAGATGTGGGCAGGCCATAACAGGTAATCGGCTGATACAAATCCTGTTGTGGTGACAATTGAAACAACCTGAAACAAAGAATCGCGGAAAACTTTCTCAACATTTCCATTCCCTTCAAAAATAAGAAGCAGGGTTATTATTATTGCAAATCCGAAAGTAAAAAGGATATATGTTCTGTATTCTTCATTCTTCCAGACTGTTCTGAACTTTCCATGAATTGCGAAATAATGCAGAGTAAAATTGGTACCGGCAAGTATCATAAATACAATGATAACATATTGGAGATAAGGAGAATAATTTGCAACCGATGCATTTTGAGTTGAGAAACCACCTGTCGCCATTGTTGCAAATGAATGAGCGAGTGAATCGAAGAAACTCATATCTCCAAACATTAAAAATACAGTTTCGGCAAAGGTGAGGGCAACATATATCAACCAGAGTCTTTTGGCTGTTGCCGTGATACGCGGATGCAGCTTGTCGGGGGTTATTCCCGGCATCTCCGCAACAAAAAGCTGCATTCCCCCGATTCCAAGTAAAGGCAGAATAGCAACAGAGAGAACAATTATGCCCATCCCGCCAATCCAGTGTGTCATAGCTCTCCAGAAAAGTATTCCTTTCGGAAGTGCCTCTATATCTGTCAATATTGATGCTCCAGTGGTAGTAAAACCCGAAATTGTTTCAAAAAAAGCGTCAGTAACATTTGGAATTGCACCACTCAGCAGGTAAGGGATCATCCCGAAAAGTGAAATTACAATCCAGGCAAGAGACACGATAAGATAAGCCTCCCGTTTTCCTATCTTTTTTTCGGCATCTTTAGTAAAATACCAGGTAAGTATTCCAGTGATAAAAGTGAAAATTCCACTGTTTATAAGGCTAAAACACTTATTATCACAGAAATACAGCGAAAAAGGAATGCCCAAAAACATAAATAATCCTTCTATTATCAGAAGGAATCCGAGTATATGCAGAACTATTTTCCAATTTATTTTTGGCAGGAAACTCATAATTTTTAAAACCACGATTTGGATTTAAACAATTTTTCAACTTTCGATATAGCATAAGGAAAAGCAAATACAACAACCTTATCATTTTCCTCGATTTGAAAACTGCCTGTTGCTATAAAGGCCTTATCCTCGCGCACAATACCACCAATAAAACTACCTTTGGGAATATTAAGGTCTTTAATCTGTTTTTTTGTCACGGGCGATTTCGGTTGTGCCTTCAATTCAATCACTTCAGCATCAATATTACTCAAACATTTCAGCATAGTGACTTCCGCACTGTGTGTAAACCGTGAAATATAACTTGCCGTGATCAGCTTTTTATTAATTATCGTGTCTATTCCGACACTTTGAGCAATGTCGATATAGTCGATAATTTCGACTAACGCAATAGTCTTTTTTGCTCCAAGCTTACGGGCATGCAGACAGGTCATTATATTGGTCTCTGTATTATTGGTAACCGCAATAAAGGCATCCATATTTTTAATGTCCTCTGATTCAAGCAAGTCAATATCTCTGGCATCACCGTTTATTATTAATGTTCTGTCCAGATCGCCGGCAAGTAGTTCGCAACGGTCTTTTCCTTTTTCTATAAGTTTAATATTAAGACTTTTTTCAAGCTTTTTTGCAGTTCTCCTTCCTATTCTACCTCCTCCGACAATCATAATATCATTCATTTCAATCTCCTGCTTGGCTCCAAGTTCAAGAAGTTGAGGAATACCTTCCGGTTTTGTTATCACGTAAGCAAGATCATTAGGTTTGAAGACATCATCACCCGAAGGAATAAAGGCTTTCGAATCGCGATATATAGCAATTGCTCTGAACTGAAGGTCAGGATGGTCGCGTGCAATTTCAGATAGAGTTTTATTGACCACATAAGCATCATCTTCAAGCCTCAGCATAAAAAGCGAAAGCAAACCATTTGAAAATTTAAAGGTTTCGGTAGCTGCCGACTGCTTTAACAAATCAATAATATCATCTGCTGCAATAATCTCAGGACTGACAATCTCATCAACACCAAGGCTTTGAAATAATTCCATTTTTGATTTTAACAGATATGCCGGATTGCTGACACGGGCTATCGTCTTTTTGGCACCAAGCTTCTTCCCTACTGCTGCAGTCAATAGATTTGTCTCCTGATTATGTACAACCGAGATTAGCAAATCGGCTTTGCTGACATGCGCATCCTGAAGTACTTTAGGATTGGATGAATCGCCTGTTATTGTAAGAATATCCGTACTTGATTCAAGCATCTTCAGTAGGTCTTCATGCGGGTCAACAATTGTTATATCGTGATTTTCATCCTGAAGCATCTTGGCAAGATGAAATCCGACCTCACCGTCACCTGCAATGATAATATTCATAATTAAACAGTTTTTCCATCTGCGAAATAAAAACAATATTTCGACATAATCAATATTAATTGTATTTTTGAACTGTATTTTTAATCTATATTATGAAAATGAGTCTTCTTTCCTGTTTTATTATTATTTTTAGTTTCTCCCATTTAAATGTCGTATTATGAGAAATTTATATTCTATTGTATTTTTTATTTTTTTATTTACCTTCGTAGGTTGTACCAATAAAGATTCTTCTATTACACTTGAGTCGGAGATGTTGAAACTTGAATTTGACAAAACCGGAATACTGAATGGTATTATTGATAAATCAACAGGTAGGAATTATCTTCAGGAAGGAGAGAAAGCCCCTTTGCTCTCCATTAGGATAGAAGGAGAATATGAGCAGCCTTTGTCAATGAATATTGAAAAAGGGATTATCACTTTGAAATATCCTTCTGGAACGAAAGTAACATTGAATACAGAGCAAAAACAGTCGCACATAACATTTGAAGTTAACAAACTGGAAGGGAAGGAAGATGTTGAGCTTATTGTTTGGGGTCCATATCCTACAACAATCAATAAGATTATAGGAGAAACAGTTGGCGTTGTCAGGGGAGATGATTATGCACTTGGATTGCAATCGCTGAACGTAAAAACCATTGGCGGCTATCCCTGGCACGAGAATGATTGTATGCCTCAGATAGATATTTTTGAGCAGGATGACTATTCCGATATAAGTGAGAAAAACAAACGATACGTACTTTATCGCGTTGAAGCGGCCAAGCCAACTGAAAAGGGAAGCACACTACAGGCATATTGCAGGAACAGGGATAAAGACCGCATAGTCGAAAATCTAAATCATTCAAAATTTGTTGCACCGGCATATAATGACGGTGGAGTTACGGGTTCAAAAATTGCTATATTCGGCTGTCAGGTTGAAAAAACATTGGAGACTATCGGTAAAATTGAAATAGCTGAAGGTCTTCCTCATCCGTTAATTGACGGGCATTGGGGAAAAACGGCTACCGGTGCCTCATCTGCTTATCTCATATTAAACTTTGGAGAGAATGATATTGAGAAAGCCCTGGAGATTACCAAAAAGGCCGGATTAAGATATCTATATAACAGCGGTCCGTTCAAAACCTGGGGACACTTTGAGTTTAACAGTCAGTTTCCAAATGGGGTTGAAGGGATGAAGAGATGTGTTGAAAAAGCTAAAAAACAGGGTATCAGGCTTGGTGTTCATACACTTTCAAACTTTATAACGACAAATGATGCTTACGTCACTCCTGTTCCCGATAAAAGACTTGCAAAGGTCGGAAGTTCAGTGATCTTGAAAAGTATAAACAATTCTCAAACGGAAATAGAAATAGAATCGCCAGACTTTTTTAATCAGTATAAAAACAACAATCTAAGAACGGTAATGATAAATGACGAACTTATCAGGTATGGAACGGTAACTGAAGAGGCTCCCTGGAAATTACTTGATTGTCAGCGCGGAGCTTTCAACACCAAAGCTTCAGCTCATAACTCAGGCGATACTATATCAAAATTGCTGGATCACGGATATAAGGTCTTTCTTTCCAATGCAAGTTTGACAAAGGAGATTGCAGGTAATATTGCAAAAATATTCAATGAAACAGGACTCCGCCAGATTTCTTTTGACGGGTTGGAAGGCAACCGTTCAACAGGTCTTGGAAACTATGGCGAAACATTGATGCCTTACACATGGTACAATGAGCTATCTGATAATGAAAATCTTATTGTCGATGCCAGCCGCACAACTCACTTTTTCTGGCATATTTTCACAAGGATGAACTGGGGAGAACCCTGGTATGCAGGTTTCAGGGAAAGTCAGACTGATTACAGAATGAAAAATCAAAAATATTTCAAACGAAATATGATACCCGGGATGCTGGGCTGGTTTAATATGACTCCCGAAATAAGCCTTGAAGATTTGGAGTGGATGCTAAGCCGTTCGGCAGCCTATGATGCTGGCTATGCTTTTTGCACAAATTACAAAACACTTGAAAAGCACGGTCAGACCGACCAAATTCTTGAAATTATAAAGCAATGGGAGCGGGCAAGAATGTCAGGAGCATTTCCGAAAAAGTTGAAAAAAGAGATGGAAAACATTAAAAATGAATATCACCTTGAAGTTATCAATGATGAAGAATGGAAACTCTACAGGGTAAAAACTGCCATTTTCAGACATTCAAAAAAGGAAAAGCAGCCCGGCGAACCTGTTTTCTCAAAATTTGATTTCACCAATCCTTACGACAAACAACCTCTAACAATTACAATTCAAGCACCGGAAGATACGAAGTGCAGAAATATCTCAATCGAAATTGGTAACTACAAAACAATTGTATTTCCAGTTGAGTTAAGCAACAAGCAGATAATCAGATATGAAGGTGGAAATACAGCAACTGTTTTTGATAAAAACCGGAGAAAAATAAAAACAATTACCCTAAAAACGGAAAAAACCGATATCGGGAAAGGAGAAACCTCCATTATTATCAACTGTGATTTTATCTCAGGGAAAACTCCTGAAATTAAAGTAGAAGTTAAGACAATGGGAGATGCAATGATACTAAAAGGTAAAACACATTAGCCATCTTATGCAATCATTCCAACACCTACGGTATTGTTTGTACCTTCATCAATAACAATAAGACTTCCCGTATTACGGTTACGCCTGTAACTATCGAAAAAGAGCGGTTTTGTCGTCCTGATGGAAACTTTTGCTATTTCGTTCATCTTCAATTCCTGCCCATCATCAACACGGTTTAGCGTATTGACATCCACCTTGTATTTTATCTCTTTTATCATACATCTAACATCTTTGGTAGTATGTTTCAGATGAAATTTTGCGCCTGCTTTCATAGGTTTTTCACCCATCCAACACATCATAACATCAATATCCTGACTTATTTGAGGAACATTATTCTCCTTCACAATCATATCACCACGACTTATATCCAGATCGTCAGTTAGTCTAAGAGTTACCGACATTGGAGGATAAGCCTCATTAAGATTGTCTTTATAAAGATCAATAGCTTCAATTGAAGTTTTAAATCCCGAAGGAAGTACCATTACTTTATCGCCTTTGCGGAAAACACCTCCTGCAACACGACCTGCATATCCTCTGTAGTCATGAAATTTATCAGATTGCGGTCTGATTACATATTGTACCGGAAATCGCGGGTCAATATGGTTATAGTCGCTACCAACATGAATATTTTCAAGGATATATCTTAAAGTTCCTCCTTCATACCAGGGCATATTTTTCGATGGTTCAACAACATTATCACCCTTTAATGCACTAATGGGGACATACCGAATATCTTTAATAGCAAGTTTGGCAGCAAAAGCACTAAATTCTTCCTGAATTCTTTCATAAACCTCCTCGTCATAATTCATGAGGTCCATTTTATTTACACAGACAATGATATGAGGTATTTGAAGCAATGAGGAAATATAGGAATGCCTGTAAGTTTGTTCTGTTACTCCATTACGAGCATCGATCAGAATTATTGCAGCATTAGCTGTTGAAGCACCGGTGACCATATTTCTTGTATACTGAACATGTCCGGGAGTATCCGCAATAATGAATTTTCGCTTTGGAGTTGCAAAGTATCGATATGCAACGTCAATTGTAATTCCCTGCTCTCTTTCGGCGCGTAATCCGTCGGTTAGCAAAGCAAGGTCCAGATTTTCATTACCTTTGCGAATGCTGGCTCTCTTAACAGCCTCAAGCTGATCTTCAAAAATAGATTTACTGTCGTATAATAATCGCCCTATCAAAGTACTTTTTCCGTCATCAACACTTCCTGCTGTTGAAAACCGCAAAAGTTCCATATCAAGATAGGCCTTTGTTGAAAATTCTTTTTTTGTATCCATTATATTGATTTATAATTCATTTAAAAAACAATTGCTTTTTACCTAATTTACAGGCAACATGATCAAATTAAAGTTATGTAATAAAGCACGTTACATTAGAAATATCCTTCTTTTTTTCTGTCTTCCATTGCAGTATCGCTTCTTTTATCATCAGCACGGCTTCCTCTTTCAGTGACTCTCGTAGCTGCTATTTCCTGTATTATATCCTCAAGAGTATCGGCAGTAGAAAGAGTAACACCGGTATTTGTAATATCACCGATTGTCCTGCATCTTACTCTTTTTAGAACTACTTTTTCAGAATCTCTTTTTTTCATAAACGGGGCATCTGCAAGCCAGGCACCATCACGCAGAAAAACTTTTCTTTCATGAGTAAAGTAGAGGCTTGGTATTTTTATGTTATCAAGATAAATATATTGCCACACATCCATTTCCGTCCAATTACTTAATGGAAAAACTCTGAAATGTTCACCCATTCGTTTCCGTCCGTTAAAGAGATTCCACAATTCAGGTCTTTGGTTTTTAGGGTCCCATTGTCCGAATTCATCCCTGTGCGAGAAGAAACGTTCTTTAGCTCTTGCTTTTTCCTCATCTCTTCTTCCGCCACCGAGAGCTGCATCAATTTTATACTTCTCAATAGTATCAAGCAGAGTTTGCGTTTGTAGCAGGTTACGGCTTGCATCAAAACCTGTTTCCTCGGTCACTTTACCACTGTCAATAGTTTCCTGAACAGAACCGACAATAAGTCTTGCTCCGGTTTCCTTAACAAGGTCATCTCGAAACTTCAAAGTTTCCTTAAAATTATGACCTGTATCAATATGAACCAGAGGGAAAGGTATTTTTGCCGGCCAAAATGCCTTTACAGCAAGATGTACCATAACAATTGAGTCTTTACCGCCCGAAAAAAGCAATGCAGGATTCTCAAACTGGGCTGCCACTTCGCGCATAATATAAATGGATTCGGATTCCAGTTCTCTAAGGTGATTCAAATTATATTTTTTCATTTAATATGTTATTCTGATTTTAAAAATAATTCATTTATAAAGAAATTCTTGGCAATATATAATCAAATGCCTGCCTAACAGAAACTTCAACAGACTGCAAATCGGTTCTTATCTCCACATCTGCATTTTTTGGATATTCAAAAGGAGAGTCAATACCGGTAAAGTTTTTAATCTCTCCTCTTCTTGCTTTGGCATACAAACCTTTAATATCTCTTTCTTCACAAACCTCTATAGGAGTATTAACAAATATTTCAATAAAATTGTCTTTCCCGATGATTTCAATTGCCATATTCCTAATCTCTTCCGTAGGACTAATAAAGCTATTGAGGGTGATAATACCGCAGTTTAGAAATAATTTATTAACCTCAGAAATCCTTCTTATATTCTCATATCTGTCTTTTTCGGTAAATTTGAGGTTATTATTTATCCCGGAACGAATATTATCACCATCAAGTACCTGAGCGACGAAGCCTCTGTCATAGAGTTCCTGATCAAGGTGTCTTGCAATGGTTGTTTTCCCAGACCCGGAAAGGCCTGTGAGCCAAATAACCTGGGCCTTTTGCTTCATTAATTTTTCTTTATCTTCCCTCTGGACAATCTTGTGGAATACAGGAAAAATATTATTTTCGTTACTTTTCATCATCTATTTTTATTATAAATAACTAAATATTGGCTATTTTTGGAGCGCAAAATTAGAAAAAATTTAAACTTATTTCACTAAACATAGTATAAACTTCAAAATTAGGTACTTTTACCGCAAAAAAAATTTTAAGTTACATAGTGCCAAGTTAGACTCTATTTTGGAAATTATCATTGTAGCCATAGTACTTGTATTCATTATCATATCACTCTACACGGAGTTGATGGGTCCGGCTTTTACATTTCTTATTGGAATTGTCGTTTTAGGTATTTTTGGGATTCTGACACCAAAAGAAATATTAAGCGGTCTTGCCAATGAACAGATAATCGTAATAATCCTGCTCTTGCTATTGGGAGATATAATAAGGAAATCAAATCTGATTGACAGACTCTTTGATAAAGCATTTAAGAAAGCAACTACCTACAGGGGATTTCTGACCAGAATGATAGCTATTGTTGCAGGATTTTCAGCTTTTTTAAACAATACACCTTTGGTTGCAATAATGATTCCTTATGTCCATAACTGGAGTAAAAGAAACAATTTGGCTCCCAGTAAATTACTGATACCTCTTTCGTATGCAGCCATTCTCGGTGGATGTGCCACCCTGATAGGAACTTCTACAAACCTTATAGTAAACGGCATGGTTACCGACCAGCTAATCGTCCCCGGACTAAAACCTTTGGGAATGTTTGATTTCACAATCGTCGGTTTACCGATGATAATAATCGGTACTGTTTATCTTATGCTATTTAGCAATAAACTATTGCCATCAAAAAGGGATGTTATTGCTGACTTTTCTACCCAGACAAGAGAATATTTGGTGGAAGCAATGGTAAGAACAAATTCAAAGTTTGTGGGAAAAGCTATTGAAGATGCAGGACTTAGAAACCTGAAAGGATTATTTCTTGTAGAAATTTTAAGAAAAGAAAAACGAATTTCTGCTGTTTCACCGTTTGAAATCGTAAAGGAAGAGGACATTCTTGTTTTTGCAGGCGACACAAAAACCATTGCAGAAATGGTAAATGCAGATGTTGGTCTTGAGCTGACTCAGATAGGTATGTTTGCGCGAAAATCTCACACTGAGGTTCTTGAAATAGTCGTGTCTCATAACTCTACTTTGATTGATAAAACCGTTAGAGAATCAGGATTCAGAGGCAAATATGATGCCGCTATTCTTGCTATTCACCGAAATGGTGAAAGAATTTCAGGTAAGATTGGTCAGGTGAAACTGAAAGCCGGAGATGTTCTCTTGCTTTTGGCAGGTGACGATTTTGCCAAGCGCTCTGCCGACACCCACGACTTTTATCTTATATCCAAAGTGCGTGAATTCAGAAAACTGAAATGGTATCAAACAACAGCATTATTCGGTGGTACTGCATTAGCTATCACATTGTCGGCAATGGGAGTTGTTTCTCTCTTTATGGCTCTTATTATCTTGTTAATTATCATACAGTTATTAGGTATAACGTCTCCTAAAGATATTGCAAAAAGTATTGATTTTAATCTTGGAATAATCATTGCTCTTTCTCTCGCTTTTGGAACAGCAATGGTGAAAACAGGCATGGCACATTTAGTTGCAAACTTTATAATTTCGGTCTTTAAACCTTTTGGAGCGTATGGTTTATTATTCGGAATTTTCCTTATTACTAACGTTATGGCATCCTATATTACAACTCAAGTTGCCGCCGTACTGATATTTCCTATTTCGGTAACTGCCGCAATAAATCTGGGATTACCCCCTATTCCTTTCATCCTTGTGGTTTCATTTGCTGCCGCTGCCAACTTTCTAACCCCAATCGGGTATCAAACGAATCTTATGGTATATGGTCCCGGAGGATACTCATTTAAAGATTATTTTAAAATAGGTTTACCGCTCACAATAATTTATATGTTTGTGGCCGTAACTATTCTTTATTACTTTTATATAGTGTAATTATGAATGATTAAATAATTGCCGTAATCTTTTGAGTTCGGCTTAAATAAATAATTTGAAAAAGATGAATAACGAAAATTTAAAAGAATTACTTCAAATTGCTATCCGTGCCGGAGTTGAAGCAGGATATGCAGTATGTGAGGTTTATAATAAGGAGTTTGATGTGGAGTTTAAAGAGGACAAATCACCTTTAACACTTGCAGATACTAACTCTAACAAAGTTATTGAGGCCTACCTTGAGAAAACAAAATATCCGGTGCTAAGCGAAGAAGGAAGTGATATTCCATATGACGAAAGAAAAAAGTGGAACTATTTCTGGATGGTTGACCCTCTGGATGGCACCAAGGAATTCGTCAAAAGAAATGGTGAATTTACCGTAAACATAGCTCTGATACAGAATGGGACTCCTGTACTTGGTGTTGTTGTTGTTCCTGTTTTAAAAGACCTTTATTTTGCTTCTGAACTGACCGGATCTGTTAAAGTTGAAAATATTTTGATGGTTAATGAATTTTCAGCAGACCTGAATGAGCTTATGAAGTCGGGCAACAAACTACCTGTCGATAACGAAGAAGATGTTTTTAGGATTATGGGCAGTAAATCTCATATGACAAAAGAAACCGAGGATTTTATTAAAGGGTTTGAAAAGGAGCATAACAACATTGAGATAATATCAAAAGGAAGCTCTCTTAAAATATGTATGGTGGCCGAAGGTTATGCCGATATATATCCCCGTTTTGCTCCGACAATGGAATGGGATACTGCGGCAGGACATGCAATAGTGAAATATGCCGGAGGCAAAGTCATTAATCGTGAAACAGGTTCGTCAGTTGTCTATAATAAGGAAAACCTACTGAATCCTTGGTTTCTAGTTACGAAGTAAATTAGTTATATTATATTATGTGTTTTTAAAGATTCGCTTCATTGTTGAATCCTTCTCCTGCGATTTATCATCAGAGTAATATCCATAACCGTAGCCGTAGCCATAGCCATATCCATAACCGTAGCCATAGCCGTACCCGTATCCATAACCATAACCGTAGCCGTATGAACTCTTGGTCAGTTTAACATCATTAATCAGAATACTAATGTTCTTAAGATTACGTTTTTCAAGATCACCCATAATAGATGAGAAAACTTTCTTATTTGTATAATTTTGTCTTACTACAAAAATATTGGAATCCGAATATTTCATAAGAAGGAAAGCATCTGTTACCAATCCAACCGGAGGAGTATCAAGAATAATATAATCATATCTTTCTTTAATCTTCTCAAACATCAAATCTGTTTTCTTTGATGCTATCAATTCGGCAGGATTCGGAGGAACCGGGCCTGCCATAATAACATCCATATTTTCAATTGGAGAATGCTGAATAATATCATCAAATTCACTTTTATTAATTAAATAAGAACTGATCCCTTCAATATTTTTCAGACCAAAGTCCTTGTAAATCTTTGGTTTCCTAAGATCAAAACCCATTAACAGAGTTTTTTTACCATAAAGGGCAAATATAGATGCAAGATTTATTGCTGTAAAGGTCTTCCCGGCACTAACCATATCGGAGGTTATAAGTATAGTTTGTTTGTCATCTTTCCCCTGACCCAAAAACTGCAGGTTTGTTCTAATAGAGCGGAATGATTCGGCGATTGATGATTTCGGAGATTCTGCAACAACTGCCTGAGTGTCTCTGTTACTGTGAATAATATGCCCAACAATCGGATAGCCGGTAATATTCTCGACATCTTTACGCTCAACAATACTATCATTAAAATAATCTTTTCCGAGAATATAAACTACCGGAAGGACAATTCCGAGAATAATTGCAATTACAAAATTCAGGCTTTTTTTCGGAAATACAGGATCATCTCCGGAATCTCTGGCAATATCAATAATTTCATTGTCAGGCTCGTTAGAAGCTTTTGTAATCTGAGCCTCCGAACGCTTCTCCATTAGATAATTATACAAATTATCACTTAGTTTAAACTTTCTCTCAATACCAAGTAATTGTCTTTGTGTTGATGGAAGATTCTTTACCTTATCCTCAAGGTCACTTATTCTTCCGTTAATATCGCCAATAGCAATCTGTGAATTTTTAAGAATGTTTTTTATATTTTCCAGCAAAGTAGCCTCTATCATTTCTATTTTTTGATTCAGCATAATAACTGCAGGATTTTTAGAAGTTGAGTAAAGAAGTTTTTCCTGCTTCTCTGCATACGCATCTGTAAGTTGTGCTGTCAAGTCGTTAAGCAACGGATCGTCAATACCAAGAGAAGATGGAATAATAAGTACATCTTCAAGCCCTTTATTCTCTTCAATATAATTCTTCAAGGTTATATAGTATTTATTTTTGAGAGTAAGCATTGCTTTATCACTCTCAAGATCTTTCAGCTGCTCAAAAACCTGTGTAGCCTGAAAATCAAGATTCATAACCTTTTTATTGGTACGAAAATCCTGTAATGTTTGTTCTGCATTATTCAAAGAATCGGAAATAGCACCAAGCTGTGAATTAATAAATGAAACAGTGTTTTCAGCAGCACGATTCTTTTTTTCAAGATTTCTTGAAAGATAAACGTTAGTAAGCGTGTTCAAAAAATCAATTGATTTATTGACATTATTACCCTTTAATGTGATTTTGAGAATTGATGACTCCTCTTTTATTGGTTCGATTTCAAACGCCTGAAACTGAGTTGTAAGCTTATCGGGATTATTAAAGATGAAGAAAAAACTCACATCACTATCTGTTTCCGGATTATAACTTTCGTTCAGAACAACTTTAAAATTAAAATTTTTGTCAACTATCCTTTGCCCAAAGGAGAATGTACTGTCAATTAAAATATTAACTTCACTATCTTTCCCCGGACTTTCAAAGATCTCATATTTTTTATAATTGTAAAGTTTAATATTTTTACCTTCAGCCTCAAGAGTATATGTTTTACTATTAAGAATAGTAATCTTAAATTTAAGGTTAATTGGCTGCAAATGAGCCGAGTCAAAATTAATAGTAAATGGATTATCTTTATAAAGTTCCTTTGTGATAAAATTTTCTTCCCGGAAATATGAAATATATAAAGGAAGGTCTCTGACAGCCTCATTAACCAGAGTGTAGGATTGTAACTTCCCAATTTCATTTTCCACATTTTGCTGACTATTCATAAACCCAAAACCCATAAGGGCTTGCGCTCCCATTTCTCCTCCTTTGGTGTCGTTAATTAAAACCGTTGTTTTAACTTCATAAATAGGTTTTGTATATTTATTGAATAAAAACGCTATTAACAGTGCAATGAAAATGGTAAGTATAAAGAAATACCAATACCTGTATAATTTAAAAAACAGTGCTTTATAATCAAAAGATTCTTCCTGTTGTAATTCTGTAAAATTATTTTCCACTTTTAAACCTTATTTTGTAATTGAAAAAATTGCAAGTATTAAAGAAATTGATGAAATAACCAGTGCGTAGGGGAACATTTGATATGCAAAGTTCTTTCCTCTCAATGGCATTACATAAACTATATCATCCGGCATCAGATAATAAAACTCCGACTCCAGAATATTATCACTCAAAAGATTAATATGATGAACTTTTGACCCTTTCTCAGTATGCCTGACAATTACAACGTCATCTCTTTTTGCATACGTTGTCAAATCACCGGCCATACCAAGAACTTCAAAAATATTTATCTTATCCTGATAGATTTTATATTGTCCTGCTCTGTTTACTTCTCCGACAACGGTAATATTATAATTTACCAATTTAACAATAACAATTGTCTTTTTAAGATATTCATCAATAATATTATTAATCTCCGTTTTGAACTCGTCAATTGTTTTTCCCTTTGCATATAACTTCCCGATAAAAGGCAGTTCTACATAGCCGGAATCATCAACAGAATAACTTGTCAGATAAATAGCAGCATCGTAATAAATATTACCAGATGATGTTACCCCCGGATTAAAAAAATCAACAGCATCTTTGCTTGCACTAATAATCTTAACATACAGGTTATTACCTGTTTTGAGTCTGTAATCTGCAAGAGTCCGGTCATTTAAATATTCTGCTTTAGCCGAGTCATCTTTCGGAACCTGCATAAGTACTTGCTTTTTTATCGGTACACAAGATGAAAATACCATTACAAGAATACTAATTACAAGTATCGGCTTTAAATAAATAGAAATTTGATTTCGCATCGGATTAGTAAATTTATTCAATATATTTCTCATTCTTAAAAACAAGCCGCAAAAGTAATCTATTTTATGAAAATGAGAAACATTTTTTTATACTTATTTAAAAGGTTAAAATAGTTATTTTTGCAACCTGAAAAATCTAAAATATGAAAGCATACTTATTTCCCGGACAGGGTGCACAGTTTATAGGAATGGGGAATGATTTATATGACAATTCTCCAAAGGCAAAAGAGTTATTCGAAAAAGCCAATGATATCCTTGGATATAGAATAACAGACATTATGTTTAGCGGAACCGAAGAGGAGTTGCGACAGACAAAAGTAACTCAACCCGCAATTTTTCTTCATTCGGTTATTTTAGCTTCCGAATTGCCGGATTTTCAGCCTGATATGGTTGCAGGCCACTCGCTTGGAGAATTCTCAGCTCTTGTCGTTGCCGGAGCTCTATCTTTTAAAGATGGTCTGGAACTGGTTTATGCCCGTGCAATGTCAATGCAGTCAGCCTGTGAAGCTGAGCCGTCAACAATGGCTGCAATCCTCGGACTTGAGGATAAAGTTGTTGAGGATGTTTTGAATAATATTGATGAGATTGTGGTCCCAGCAAATTATAACAGCCCAGGACAACTTGTAATCTCAGGCTCGGTAAAAGGAATTGATATTGCTTGCGAGAAACTAAAGGAAGCAGGAGCCAGAAGGGCTTTACCTTTAAAAGTAGGAGGAGCTTTTCATTCACCTCTGATGGAATCTGCCAGAGTCAAACTCGCACAAGCAATAGAAAACACGGCTTTCAGCACACCTGTCTGCCCTATTTATCAAAACGTTAATGCCAAACCGGAGACAACCCCCAAAAAAATAAAAGAAAACCTTATTGCACAACTTACATCACCTGTAAGATGGACTCAAACGATAGAGAATATGATTGCCGACGGTGCTGATACTTTTATTGAAGTCGGACCCGGAAACGTTCTTCAGGGATTGGTTAAAAAGGTAAACCGGCAGATGGAAACAAGGAAAGCGGAAGTTGGATTTTAATGCGTGAAAGACAGTTTGTGAGTCCAGAGTTGCACCTCCTACGATGAGCAGATTTTATTAAAATAGCCAAAGATGTATAGTTCTGGTAAATCTCCGGAAAATAAGCCGGGCTGCTTTCAGCCGGTTACTATAGTTTTTGAATATCTTATTTCATAATACCGGTTAAAAGTTTATCAATTTTCTGACCACACCTTTCCTGTCAATTTTTCCATTACCCGTTTCATTGAATTTTTTAAGAAAAAAGATATCTTTCGGTGTTTCATATTTCAACAGGTTTGCTTTTGAAAAAACACCCTTATTTATTTCATTTTTGTTCGATTCAATAATTAAAACAACCTTTTGCCCAAGATTTTCATCGGGTATCGCTGCAATGAGAAATCTCTCATTGATATAACCGCTGAGTTTTTTTTCTATTATTTCGGGAAAGACCTTTATCCCACCGGTATTTATAGTATTGTCAATCCTGCCCTTGAACTCAAACGAGGTTTCACCGTGAAGCTCCACAATATCATTGGTTACGATTTCTTCAGTGCAGATATGCGGAGCGGTTATCACGAGGCAACCTCTTTCATCCGTGTCAAATGATATCATTTTCAGTGCTTTGAAATATTTGTCGGGTTTGCTACTGTTGAGGTGTTTCATAGCAACATGGGTGATGGTTTCGGTCATTCCGTAGGAGTGAAAGACTTTGTTTTTAAGTTTTTGGATTTTTTGAAGGAGACCCTTGCTGATATCACCGCCTCCGATTATCAAATTTTCGATTTTATTAAGCTTCTCATATCCGCCTTCACACTCCAAAATATTATGAACCTGCATCGGGGTCATTGCTGCAAAACTGAAAGTTTTATCAATCTCTTTTAACGGATTTAATGCCGGGGGAACAGGTATCAGGTCAAGTCCGAGGACAAAAGCGCGCACAACCATCATCTTACCGGCAATGAAATCCACAGGAAGACAAAGCAAAGCCCTGTCACCTCTCTTCAAATTAAGAAATTGCCCTGTTAGCTTTGCACTTTTAATCATAGCATCTTTTGACAATTCTATTTCCTTTGGTTTTCCGGTTGAGCCTGAAGTTTTAACAGCTATTACTGGGTTTTCCGAAATAAAATCTTGAATAAATCTGTAAAGGTGATATTCGCTGGAATTAAATGGCAATGTCGGTAATTTGGAATTGCAAAACGACACCAATTGGCTTTTGGAATAGGCCTGGGAGCTAAGAGTAAAAGACATATATTTATTTGTCATTATGTTTCAATCAGTTGTTAAGTATAAACACAAATGTACATTTATTTTTTTATTTCAGATAAAATCACCCGGGGATATGATAAATTTATAAAATTCTTTGCATTTAACAAAAAAGTTGTAATTTAGCAATTGTATAACAACCATTAACAGAATGAAAATTAAAATCCAAAACTCACATCTCATTAATTTACAGGCTAATAAATCAGAGACAACTACACGCAAAGTGGAAATATGAGGTATAGAGTGGTGGATACAGAATAGTTACACACAATAAAAAAAAGAGATGTTATGCCAAGAGTGAATTTAAAGACAGGAAAAATAATTGAAGAAGAACAATTCAAAAGCAAAGCACCTGAAAGAGAACTTCAAAAGTATGTAGAAAAACATTTAAATCTATTTTTCCAAAGTTATTTATTGAAAAGTTTCTACAAAATACCAGGGGGCGAAATTGATACTCTGGCTATTACAGAAGAAGGTAAACCCTGTATAATTGAATACAAACATAAAAATGATGAAAAAATAATAAATCAAATAGTTTTTTACTATGATTGGCTTCAAGAACGCTCAACCAAATATGAATTTGAAAGAATAGTAAAAGAAAATAAGAATACATCTGATTTAGAGGTTGATTGGAGTGAAGTAAGGTTGATTACAATAGCAAAAAAATATTCAAAATGGGACATTAGCTTAATTAAGCATTTAGATACAAATATTGAGTGTTATTCATATTCTTATCATAAAGATGAATTAGACATACATTTGGATCCAATTATTAATCAGTACAAAAAGAGAAACACAAGTTCAACTGCTAGCACGTCAGGAAGAGAATCAAAAACATATACATTAGACGACCATCGTGAGAAAGCAAGCAAAGAATTTAAACCGTTTTTTGATAAGTTCAGAAATGAAGTTCTAAATCTAGGTGAAAATATTGAGGAGGGATTTGTCCCTGAATATATAAAATATGTGGTAAATACGACTTTCCTTGCTGTTCACGTAAGGAAAAATTGGTTGATTTTGCAATTGAGAGTTGATGAAAAAAGTTTTAATGACCCTACAAATTTATCAAAGAATATATCACAAAGGGGATGGTCGGTAACAAGAGAAGTCAAATATGACAAAAACACTGACATTAAAAAAATTATCAATTTGATACAACAAGCATATGAATATCAAATGTAAATACTGTATGTAACAATTAAGCATCGTATAAGGCGTAGCCGCAATATGTGTCCCCGAGCTACAGGGTTTATGCTCCTGATATGAAAAGTTCCGGTCTATCCGTGTTAATTCGTGAAATTCGTGGATGATTTCAAATCCTGACATAACAAGTTCCGGATTAGCCCACCACCAAAGGCCAAAGTTAAAATCCGGAACAGCCCGAAGATTTGGAGGTAAAATCAAACATGTGCCATTATAAGCCGGTTTAAAAAGTATATTTTACAGAAAATACATAACCTGTTTTTACAAAGTATCATTAAATCGTCTTATACATACGCATAAACCTTACTGTTTTTTGAAAGCATATTAATTGCGTAATAATTATTTCCCTCAATAAATTATGAAATTTCCGAAAAAATCGGTTTATTTGCCTGAATATTAATAAAAGGGAGGGTTATTGGGCTGACTGCTGTTATGCATAAGCAGGAAGTTTAATGACGAAAAGTGGTGATATTTTGATGTTTCGTCATTAATGTATATCTTTGTCCAAAAAAAATAATGGTACAACGAGAAATATATTTAAATAAATTAAGGCAACTTAAAGACCAAAACCTAATTAAAGTTATTACAGGTATTCGGCGGAGTGGAAAATCAACACTGTTGGACCTCTTTAAGAATGAATTAATATCAGGTGGTGTTTCTTCGAAAGATATTATTTTTCTCAATTTTGAAGAGCGTGAAAATCTAAACTTTACTGACTGGACAGAATTATACGGTGAAATCATAAAAACTGTAAACACAGATAATAAATATTATATCTTTTTAGATGAAGTACAATTGATAAATGATTTCGAGAAACTCATTAATAGTTTATATAGTAAAAAGAATATTGATTTATACATAACAGGCTCAAATGCTTACTTGCTATCAGGTGAGTTAGCAACCCTTTTAACAGGGAGATACATTGCTATTAATATACAGCCCTATTCTTTTAAAGAATATGCATTGGCAAATAAAGATGAAAAAAATACGGATCGTCTTTTTCGCAAGTACATCAACGAAAGTTGTTTCCCCGAGGCAGTTACACTTTCCAAAAAGGACAAAGATTTAGTAAATGATTACCTGCAATCAATTTATGATACGGTTATAATTAAAGATATTGCGCAACGCTACAAACTGAGAAATATTCACAATTTACATCGTGTTATAAGTTTTTTATTTAATTCGATTGGGTCCTATGTTTCACCTACAAATATTGCAAAGGAGCTTAATAAAAAATCTAAAAAACAGATATCACATAACACAATAATCAAGTATTTGGATTTTCTTACTCAATCTTACATTTTATATGCAGCACCTCGTTATGATATAAAAGGCAAAGAATTACTTACAACAAATGAAAAATACTATGTCGTAGATTTGGGGTTGAGGAATATTACAGCAACTAATAAGTATGACACGGACTTAGGACATAAATTAGAGAATGTTGTTTATTTTGAACTATTTAGACGAGGAGGTAAAGTATATGTAGGAAAACACAACGACAAAGAGATTGATTTTATAGTGCAAAAATCAAATAATGAAAGAGAATATTATCAGGTTGCCTTTACTGTTAATGACGAAAAAACATTCAAAAGAGAGATTTCGGCATTTAAAAGAATTAACGACAATTATCCAAAATATCTTTTAACACTTGATTACGATAATGCAAATATAGATGGCATTCAAAAGTTAAATGTTATTGATTGGTTATTACAGTAACGTCAAAAAAATGAAAAAAGGATAAAAAACGCCAGTACATAACAATTAAGTCTCAATAATTCATTCTGACAACTGTACGGAAGGCTTGACTTATTTGGATACCGAAGCTTCGGTATTGCATTCCGGCTGTTGTCGAGGACAAACTGCTCAGCCTCCCGGGCTGTTCGGGATTTCCGAATCCTGAACCAAATATTCACAGGGTTTATGCTTCTAATATAAAAAGTTCCGGTCTATCCGTGTTAATTCGTGAAATTCGTGGATGATTTCAAATCCTGACATAACAAGTTCCGGATTAGGCCTTCACCAAATGCCAAAGCTTAAATCCGGAACAGCCCGAAGATTTGGAGGTAAAATCAAACATGTGCCATTATAAGCCGGTTTAAAAAGTATATTTTACAGGAAAAACATAACCTGTTTTTACAAAGTATCCTTAAATCGTCTTATACATACGCATAAACCTTACTGTTTTTTGAAAGCATATTAATTGCGTAATAATTATTTCCCTCAATAAATTATGAAATTTCCGAAAAAATC
>Ga0256913_10000461_pt1 | contig 20966 bp, 13 predicted proteins | sample Axial_MatmetaG_FD_185970 | JGI IMG/M metagenome (GOLD analysis project Ga0256913, IMG submission 185970) | Deep-sea worm associated microbial mat communities from Axial Seamount, Juan de Fuca Ridge, Pacific Ocean - Axial_Mat | ecosystem: Environmental > Aquatic > Marine > Oceanic > Microbial... | reverse complement strand
CAATAGATATGAATGTGGCAGATGTATATTCATTAGAGATGTGTGGGGTGGGGAGTTCGTTTGCCAGTGATGTTTTATGGTGAGAATCAGCGGACGAGATATTGTTGAGGGAAGTGCTAGGTTCAGATGTTGGTCTGTTAGTATTGTGATGTACTAATGTATGATCTATATGTTGATTTGGTGTTATGTAGGACTGAGAAGAGGTAATGGGATGAGATATATCTGTGGTGTTTTTATCTGGCAAAGAAGTGTTATGTGAATGCATTTTATTTTTTAATAATTGTAAATCATCATGCAAACTGGAAAAATGTGTTTTTTTTGAAGATTCTTCCCTGAGGCTTGTTATGTACTGTGTAAGATTACAAGAATCTTGTGTGGTGTGAGCATCGGAAAATACGTGATGCGGATTGGCTTTTTCTTGATTATTTAAAGACAATGAAGAGGGGAGGTAAATGACAAGTTGGTGAGTAGATTCTTTCCACTCTTCTGAGGGGATTTTTCGAGCAATATATGCAATGAGAAAAGCTTCTGAGAATACTGCAATACCCCAAAAAAATATTGCATATATGTTACCTGTATGAGTAAGTGCAGAAGCTGTAAAAAATAAAACAGGAGCCGTCGCCCAAAAAAAAATACTGCGCCGGCTCACTGAAAAAAAAAGTAACAAAACACCCCATAAAAAATAAAGGGGTATGAACCAAGAGGTTAAATAAAACCCCTTGGAAAGAAAGTTCCCCAGGTATTGAAACAGTTGCACCAGTGTATGCTGTGGCGTACCGAACAATGGTGAAAAAAAAACAGCAAATGAAAATACTGCAAAAAGAATAAGGAGAATTGCCCAAATACCTGTGGTATATTTAGAAACCGATACGCGCATATGTTCTAAATTTAGTATCGGTGTATTAATAACAGGGATAAGAAAAACTATTTTACTAAGTATAAGAAACTGGCTAATAGTATGAGATAAAAAGCAAAGAAATGAAATTTTTGTATGTATCGTATCAGAAATCGTAAACTTACATAACCAGCTAGTATGGCGGTGAGCATAGCAATAAGACTTGGTAGAAGAGCATGATAGAATAATATGTTGCCATCTTTTATTGTAAGTAAGAATGCGCCTATTACCGCAGGAATGAAGAGTAAAAAAGAAAATTCAACAGCATCTTTTTCTTGCACCTTGAGGAAGAACATTGTTGCGATAGTTATTCCAGCTCGTGAAATACCTGGTAGTATAGCTATTCCCTGTGCCACTCCAATAAGAAGAATTTCTGTCCAATGCAATGAGGTGATACTTCTTCCTTTTTTGGAGAATGAAGAGAGATAAAGAATAATAGCATTGATGAGAAAGAAAACACTTAAATGCTGGTACCCTGGGATGATGTCAAATTTATATATTATGAGTCCTATAATCCCAGTGGGGATAGAGGCGATAAGGATATTCAGAAGCATCTTTCTCTTCTGAGGTGTTTTATCAACAACTGCTTCCCATATAAGTGCTGTAATGTTTTTTCTAAAGACAAACAATACTACTAATAATGTTGCTATGTGCATGAGGACATCAAACAGAAGAGGAATCTGATTCAAGTGGAGTGCATGTTTTACCAAGATTATGTGTCCTGAACTTGATACAGGAAGAAATTCTGTTATTCCTTGTACAAGTCCAATAATGCATGCATATATTATGTTAATCATTACAATTATATGTTCCGAAACTTTCATTCATAATATCACGCATATTGACTGTGTGGAATATATACTGGTAGTAAATGTAGCTTGACAACACTTTTCTTACATATCTCCTTGTTTCTCGAAAAGGGATTGCTTCGACAAATAATATGGGAGAATATGAATATTCTTTTATCCATGAGGAAAGACGGTGTGATCCTGCATTGTATGCTGCTAGTGAAAGGGAAAAAGTAGACCATTTTTTTATAAGTTGTGTTAAATATATGGATCCCAAATGAAAATTATCAGTAACAGATGTCAGATCGAATATATCTATATGTTCTTTTTTAGCTACTTCAGTAGCGGTACTAGGGAGGATTTGCATAATACCGACAGCACCAGCTGCAGAACGTACAGTGGGGGAAAAGCGACTTTCCTCTCTGGCAATTGCTAAAAGCAGATATGCGGGTATGTTATATGTATATGCTTGCTTTCTTACAATATTCCAAAATGCACGTGGGTAGTACCGTATAAGAAAGGAGTAATTAGTATAATCAGATTGAGCAGAAAGTGCTGACAACACAACATGAGGATTACCAATGGTTATCATTAAGTCACTGGCTTCGTATAGTTGTGAATCGGTCCAGGAGGAAGATCTGGTTCTGAAAATACGTTCGGCATATGAAAACAACTGAGCATCAACATATGTTTTTAACAATGAAAGGTCGGAAGTATTGCTAGGCTGGGGAGAATGAGGAATTTGTACAGGTGGAAGTTTTAAAGGTAGGCGAAGTAATGCGGCAGCAAGCGCATGAAAATAGAGATGTTCGGTCTGTTTGTAAACTAGTTTAAGAAGAGAGCGCTTTTCTTTCCCTTGACTTACACAGCTAAGCACCAATGCGTATTGAGCTTGAGAGCTGAGACTGCCATTCTTCACAAGATAGTGGAATGTTTTTTTTATAAGATTCCAATCTTTTTGCATCAAAAATACTTGTAATAATTCATCAAATGCATCGGTAAAATAACGAGGGTAGTGTGCAATTACATCTTGTAAAGATGACAGCATTAAAAATATTTTTGAAGGATTTTCCCTTATCCCTGATATGAACCAATACCATTGGCGTCTTCTATATGCGAGACTTTGGTGGTTATTATTTTCCGATGCCTTTTTAAAATATCCATGAGCTATTTTAAATTGCTTTGCTTTTAAGTAGAGTTTTCCAATATATTCAAAAATAAAGGGAGATGGGTTATTTTTTATTAGTTCCTGAAGTTTCTTAGCGGTAGGCACATATATTCTTAATTGAGTACTACTATTCCATATATCTTTTATGATGTACTTTGAAAGCAAAAAATATGGACCGTAATAATTTTGAAATGTTGTTAATACTTGTTTATACTCATTTTGAGCACTATGATTTTTTATTTCTAATAACGTAAGCATGTGTGTATCTATTTTTTTATTTCGTAGATATTGAAAAAGTTGTATATGTGCGATTGAAGCAGGATAGGATAAAATAAATGTGTGCAACAAGTCTTCCCAATGACTATCTTTTAATTCGATCATGGCAATGATGCGCCACAGTGTTTGTTTAGATGAAAATTGTGTGGCAGTAATACGGTTCCAAGGGAGATCTTTTAATTGTTTGATCTGTATTGTCTTGAATAATTTAAGTAATTGTCCATATTTTCGTGTATGATATAATGCGGCGACAGAGAAGTAAAAGAAATCTTTATATGCGGATATCCTTTGGGGGTGTTTCTTTTGGATTGATATGATGGTGTTCCACTGGTTTTCTTTGAAATATGTCCATAATAATTCACGATAGGAGAGCAAGCTCCAGGGGGGCGAATTTTTCTTGGCAGATATTTTAAACGCTATACGTGCTGAATAGAGCATCTTTTTTTGGTATAATAACATTCCCTGAATGTGTGATTCTGTTGCAGAAGGATTTGTTCCTCTTATATAGTGGTATATGCTGAGCGGATCAATGTGGGCAGTATTTTGCTTGTATAACACTGTAGAAGCTTGCATGTTTATCGAAGCTACAAATACAAAACAAAACATAGAAATAAAATGGTGTTTGGAAATGAGATATTTCAAAGAAATGGTGCGAACGGGTCGATAAAGAAATTATGTATACTACCCGTTTTTATAAAATATATAAGGAGATATATAAAAGCTATTGCGATAATGACAAGAAAGATTGGCACAATAATCTGAATTAGCTTCCAGATGCGATTCTTTTTATCATTTAATAGAAGTAATTCTATTGGACTAAGATCTTCTGCAAATGCTTTTTTGAATCGTTTCTCAGATGTTTTTTTATTAGGAATATGTAAAACCAATTTTTCTTCGGAGAATGAATGCTGAGATAATACAAATTGTTCTTTTCTATAAAGATGGCTGTTTTCATCAGTTACAGTGACCGTACATGTATTTTCATGGCAAGAAAGTGAGAGTACCAAGGAATGATGAGGTTTATTGATAGTGAGATGGATTTTTCTTATAATCTGCGGTTTGTTTGTTTCACTATCAGCTATGGCTATTTGAAATAAAGCATATTCTTTATTAACAAGTTCTAGGATACAATGGTAAGCATGATTATTTACTTCAAAAGGATAAAAACTCCCATCTGCTTGTATGATTCCAATCTTGTGATTTGTTTTCATATAGAATACTTTAAGGATATCCTAAAAAAAGGATTTTGCCAATGATTGCAAAACTTATTGTTTCGTGGTACAAGTATTACATTACCATGGGGTGGAGTAGTTGAGATGCTGCAGCCAGACATTCGTATTATAATAATAATAGTTATTATTGCGGCAGGGCTGCCTATTTTGTTTCTTTATACCAAACATAGTTTTTTTTCTACAAAGAAAGAAAAAAGGAAGTCTACGCATGTGTACTCAAAAAATATAATCCAGCATGCTAAAATGGCGTTGGAGAGAGATCCGAATAATATTAAAGTGCTGAGAATGCTAGCTGATGCTTATTTTGATGAAAAGCAATGGACTCTAGCAGTGCAAATGTATGGAAAAATTCTTGAGGTGTCTCGCAACGAAAATAATGTGTTTTCTATTGACATACTCGAGAATCTGGGGATTGCAGCTATGCACGCTAAACAATATAATCGCGCAGTAGAAGTATTAGAACTTGCCCATCGTATTCGGCCAGATTCGTTTTCGATTAACATGAATTTAGCGAAAGCTGAATATTTAAGAAAAGACTTTAGCAAGGCAATACATTATTTTAAATGGGTTTTATCAGCTAAAGCCGATGATCTTCTTACAATTAGATTATTGGGATTATCGTTGGTTAAAGTAGGACGAATAGAGGAATCAGTGTCCTATTTAAAGACAGCATTTGGTAGAAACCCTAATGATATTACGGTACAGTTTCATCTAGCCAAGGTTTTATCTGAAATGGGACAAAAGACGAAATCATTGGAACTATTTTCTGGACTAACAAAAACCTTACAATATGGTCCATATTCTCTCCTTATGTTGGGGATGGAGCGGAAAGAAGCAGGAGTTCCCAAGGAAGCGATACATTATTTCTTAAAGGGATTAGATTTTCTGAATATTCCTCAGGAAACTTATCTTGAATTAAACTATTTTGCTGCGGAATGTTATGCACAGTTAGCCCAAGTAAAAGAAAGTCGTAAGCATTTGCAAAGAGTTATGCAGGTAAATCCACATTATAAAGATGTAGTAGGAAAGATGGAAATTTATAATAATAAATGGTTTTATATTTACCTATTCGGGAACGAACGTGAGTTTACAGATCTTTCTTATAAAATGATTAAAAAGATAACAAATAGTAGTGATATTAGTATAGAAAAGAAAAGAACCATTAATACTAATGAAGGGATATCTGAAGAAGTTGTTGCACATGTTAGATGGCCTAAGAAACCGATGGAACAAATATTAATTAGATTTACTCGACATAGAACAGTGGTGCAGGATACAATAGTTCGAACAATTCAAACCGCTTTAAAAGATTTTGATTATACGTGTGCGTACTGTGTATCACCTAATGAATTTACTGATTATGCACGAGATTTTGCTCGTGGGCGAGCTATACAACTTCTTGAGAAAAAAGATTTGCTCAATGTGCTCAGTAAGATATAGTTTTGAGATTTCTTATTGAAAGATTTATTATTACAGAAGCAATCACTTCATATATATTTTGTAGGCATCAAAGGAAGCGGTATGGCTTCTTTGGCGCTATTGTTTGCACGGTTGGGCAATACAATATTTGGATCGGATATACCTGAAGTTTTTTATACGGATACTATGTTACGTTCACAAGGTATTACATGGGTAGAATCCTTTTCTGCAAAGAATCTTCCTATGTCTACTGATGTGCTTATCTATTCTGATGCATGGAAAGATCAGAATCATCCTGAAATACGGGAAGCGAAGCGAAGAGACATTATACTTTATAGCTATAGTGAAGTTTTGGGAAAACTTTCCATGCAGACATATTCAGTTGCGGTTGCAGGTGTACACGGAAAGACAACGACCACAGCTTTATTATCATTTCTTTGTGACACACTCTCTTTTCCAGTTACTGCTATTATTGGTGGTGCAGTGAAAGATTTCTCAAATATGTCGTTATTATTTCATGGGACAAAGTGTTTCATATCAGAAACCTGTGAATACCGTAAAAATTTTCTTTTATTTCATCCCGATATTTTACTTGTAACATCTATAGAATGGGATCATACTGATTTTTATAAATCCTACCATGATATATTTCAAGCATTTTTACATTATGCGTTACAACTTTCTTTTCATGGTACACTAGTCTATTGTGCAGATAACGAAGGCTGTGTTTCATTGGCACAGGAGTGTATAAAAGTGCGTCCCGATTTACTGTTAGTACCATATGGGCAACGGGCAGAGGGAATGTATGCAGTATCGAATATTAAGGAAGAACCCCGCCAACTATACATGAGAATGCCGTTTCATGGTGAGTGGACGATTCGACATCCAGCAGTGCATTCACTGATTAATGTAGCAGGAACAGTGGCAGTGCTACAGGTTATAGGAGATCGATTGCAGGTTAAAATTTCTTGGGAGAAAATAAAAAAAGCAATAGCACGATTTCAGGGAGTTGCAAGAAGACATGATGTAATAGGTGAGATACGAGGAATAACGATAATAGATGATTATGCACATCATCCTACTGCGATCAGGAACATTTTGACTGGATTACGCCGGTTTTATCATCCACGGCGAGTGATTGTGGACTTTATGTCACATACGTATTCTCGCACGGAATCATTTCTGGAAGATTTTGCAAAAAGTTTTCAAGACGCGGATGAAATCATTATTAATGATATTTATTCTTCTGCGCGTGAAAGAAAAGGTGAGATTAATGGAAAAAAATTAAGCGAAGCGATTTCTCAATACCATTCTTGTGTTCGTTATGAACCATCATTTCAAAAAATTATACAGTACGCAAAAAGCTCTTTACAGGAAGGAGATTTGTTTGTTACGTTAGGGGCAGGAAATAACTGGGAAATAGCTCATGCGGTGTACTCAGTATTGAGGGGTGGTTCATGAACAGCATGACTGGGTATGGTTCATACGAGCTACATGATGATGACAAGGTAATAACAGTAGAAGTACGTACACTTAATGCACGATATTTAGAAATATCTTTTTTCTTGCCTCCTGGACTACGCAGTCTAGAAAATAATATACGTACGCAGGTAAAACATTTTTTTTCTCGGGGGAAAATAGAAATATTTGTTAAATGGAAAATGTATAATTTTCCTGTTGATATGCATATGAATAAGCATATATTTAATGAACTTAATACTATACATCAATCATATTCACAGTATCTGGAAAAGATTTCTTTTTCCCTGCTGCTTGAAGTAGGGGCACTCTCAATCGATTTTAGAACAGAAGATAAAATGCATGCATTTGTACTACAAGCAGTAGAAATTGCTCTTAAAAATTGTCAGCAACGACGAATGGAAGAAGGAGAGGCTTTATTTCGAGAACTGAATTCATTAAATAAAAAATTACAAGAGCTGTTATCACAGTTACGAGAAAATATTCCAGATGTTATGGATGATCTGAAAGATAAATTGCTAAAAAGATACCAAGATATTTCTGAACAGCTTTCTCATATAGATTTTGATACCAATAAAATGTATACAGAGATAGCAAATTATATTATTAAATTATCTGTGCAAGAAGAACTATTACGTCTCCATGAACATGCCCATCATTTTTCTTCTTCTCTTAAAGAAAAAGATGGCAAATATCTTGATTTTTTATGTCAAGAAATGAATAGGGAAGTAAATACGATGCTTGCTAAAATCCCTTCTGCATCTCTGCAATTGCACATTATTTCTATGAAACAACTCATTGAAGACATGCGAGAACAAGTGAGGAATGTGGAATGAACATGATATATCCTCAGCAAAAAGCTCCTCGGCTTGAAAAGAAAGCATGCAGAGATTTTAAGAAACTTCGGGTGGCAATCTCAGGAAAAAGCGGATGTGGGAACTCTACTGTAAGTACGTTACTTTCTCAGCAGCTTGGGATTACGCATATCAATTATACTTTTCGCAATCTTTCAGTTCGGATGCATATGTCTATGACAGAATTAACTCAAAGAGCTAAGAATGACCCATCGATTGATTATTACCTTGATTCTTTACAAGTAAAAAGGGCTAAAAATCATACATGTGTGCTTGCATCCCGCCTTGCGATATGGTTATTGCCTGAGGCCTGGATACGCGTGTATCTTGAAGCATCAATTAAGGTGCGTGCAAAACGCATACAACAACGAGAAGGAATGCCATTTTCTCAATGTTTACAAGAAACAAAGCAACGTGACCTTGAAGATGAAATAAGATACCAGAATTACTATAATGTAGACATCAATGATTATACTTTTGTCGACTTAATCATTGCCACTGATACGCTAACTCCTGATCAGATAGTGCAATATATTATTTTACATGAATATATACAAAACTATTACCATTCTAAGGATCCTGTTTGATATTCTGTTACTCGACGTTCGAAGAAGTTTTTTTCTTTGGCAAGATCAGTAACAGTACTCATCCAAGGGAAAGGGTTTTCTGTGTGATAGACTTTTTCTAACCCAATACGCAACAATCTTCTATCTGCAATATATTCTACATATTGACAGAATTGTTCTGCGTTAATACCCACTATTCCATGAGGACAGGCTGCTTTTGAGTATGCTGATTCAAGGTCAACTGCTTTTTTGATGAGATCAGTAATTTCTTTATCGTGTTCAGGAGTTTTTATCGAAGGATTTTCTTTAAAAATAGTATTAATAAGGTCAGCACCAAAGGCAAGATGTAAGCTTTCATCTCTTAAAATAAATTCGAATTGTTCACCGATACCCACCATTTTCCCTTGGCGTTTTAATGCCAACATCATTGCAAATCCTGCATAGAAAAATATCCCTTCCATAATGATGTAATAACCAATGAGATCATGGATAAAAAGATATATATCTTTTGGATGAGTAGTGTTAAAATGTGAACTAAACACATTTTTTGTCAAGTTTATTACAAACTCATCTTTATTTTCTATGGCTGGAATTGTTTTATACATGTTATATATTTCTTCTGGATCGAGACCAAGCGAATCACAACAGTAAATGAATGTATCAGTATGAATTGCCTCTTCAAATGCTTGGCGAAGCATATATTGGCGACATTCTGGATTGGTCACATGTTTATATACTGCTAGTACAATGTTGTTAGCAGTAAGAGATTCTGCAGTGGAAAAGAAACCAAGATTCCACAAGATTAAATGTTTTTCCGCTTCTGAAAGCACAGTGGAAGATTTCCACTGCTCAATGTCATCTTGCATAGGAATTTCTTCTGGAACCCAGTGGTTTGCCACTCCTGCCTTATAGTATTCACGAGCCCAAAGATACGTCATTGGTAGTATCTTGTTGGGATCGGTTTTTGGACTGTTGATGATTCCCATAATACCTCCTAAAAAAGAAACCTTTTTATGTTATCAGAAATACGAGAGACTGTGCAATGATGCATGTATTAGGGTTGCTATTTTCGTTTTTGTGTGGACGTAAATTTGTCAGAATCTAAGGTTGATTTTTCTATTTGAGAAGCTCCTAGAGATCTTAGATAATAAGTAGTCTTTAATCCCATGCGCCATGCCGCCCGATAAATTATGTCAAGTTTTTGCCCTGATACACCCTGAAGAAAAATATTATGTGATTGGCTTTGATCAATCCATTTTCCACGAACAGCGGTGAACTTAAGTAACTGTATGGGATCAATATCAAATACATCTTTATATAAGGTTTTTGTTTTCTCAGAGATTCCTGGTATTAATGATATTTTTCCATCATAGTATTTTAACTGATCCAATATATGTTGATCCCATTTTTCTTCTTGTTTAAGGTCTCTGATAAGATACTTATTGACTTCAGTAAACTCTCCGCTCATGTTTGATTTTACATATATGTTCTTATAGATAGGCTCAATACAGGGAAAACACCCTGCGATATTGGAAATAGTAGCAGTGGGTGCAATGGCAAGTACATTGCTGTTACGCATTCCATATTGGTGTACAATATTACGGAGTTCCTGCCAATCCATATTACTATCTCTATTTACTTCTATGGGAAGTCCTCTTTCTTTTTCTAGAAGGTCGATAGTATCAATAGGAAAGATGCCCCTATCCCATTTGGATCCTTTATAACTCGAGTATGAGCCCCTTTCTTTTGCCAGATTAGTGGAGGCTTGAATAGCGTGATATGAAATAAATTCCATAGCTGCATCTGCAAACAGTATAGCTTCTTCTGATTCGAATGATAATCTCATGATATATAATGCGTCTTGGAAGCCCATCAACCCCAAGCCAATGGGCCTGTGACGAAGATTACTATTTTTTGCTTCCTTTGTGGGATAGAAATTGAGATCAATTACATTATCCAGCATGCGCATTGCGATGCTTATTGTTTTTGCCAAAAGAAATTGATTGAGGCCTTCTTCCGTTGTATGGCGTGCGAGATTAAGTGATCCAAGATTGCATACAGCAGTCTCATCAACAGAAGAATTCAGAGTAATTTCTGTACAAAGATTACTTGAGTGGATAACCCCTGCGTGATCCTGAGATGATCGTATATTACAGGGGTCCTTAAAGGTAATCCAAGGATGCCCTGTTTCAAATAAGCGAGTTAGTATGCGGCGCCATAATTTAACAGCACTAATCTCTTTTGCATTATGAATGAAAGCATTTTGAAACTTTTGTTCATACAACTCATATTTCTTTTCGAATTTTTCTCCATATAAATCGTGTAGATCAGGAACTTCATCGGGACTAAAAAGTGTCCAGGAGCTATTTTCTTCTACCCTTTTCATGAAGAGATCTGGTATCCAGACTGCAATATTCATATCATGTGTGCGTCGTCGTTCATCTCCTGTATTTCGTCTTAAATCAACAAAATCATAAATATCTAAATGCCATACTTCTAAATAAGCACATGTTGCTCCCCGGCGTTTTCCACTCCTATTAATAGCTACTGTTGTGTCATTCGCAATTTTCAAAAAAGGAATAACGCCTTGGCTTGTCACATGTGTGCTATTAATAGGTGCTCCCAGCGCACGTACAGAAGTCCAGTCATTTCCTATTCCGCCTGACCATTTTGAAAGTTGAGCGTTGTCACCAATACATTTAAAAATATGATGAAGATCATCACGAATAGTAGTAAGATAACATGAACTTAATTGTGGAGTAGGCAATCCTGAGTGAAATAACGTTGGAGTTGAGGGAATAAAATACAGGGAGGTAAGCACCTGGTAAAATTCTTTTGCCCATTTTGTATATTCATTGCTCTTTTCGGCAAGGGCAAGCCCCATAGCTACGCGCATCCAGAATGTCTGAGGTAGTTCCAATATTTTCTGTCCATCTTTGAGAAAATAACGATCATACAGGGTATATATTCCCATATAATTCAACAATTCATCATTTTCTATTTGCAGACAGTCAGCAAGATCAGGGAGATCAAAATCAAGCAGTTTTTTTGCATATAAATTCTTTTTTACTCCTGCATGAATATTTTCTATAAATTTTTTTCTATACTCCTCCCATAATTTTCCTTTATGCAAGTATGAGGTTCCCAATACTTCTCGATATACTTTTCTGCGAAATAATCGAGCTGCCAGTGTATTGTATGCAGGATCTCGTTCGATAAAAGAAGCGGTTGCAAGAAGGAGAGTTTGTTCAATCTCTTCACTGGTAATGTAATTAAATATACTTTTTTGTACTTCTTGCACCAATAATTCGGTAGATATAACCAGCTCTTTAATAAATGGATGGATAGATGCAAGTAACTTGTCGGGACGATAGGGTTCTTCTTTTCCGTTTCTTTTACGAACCCTATATTTTTTTTCCTTGTGAAAGCCTTGAGCTCGAAGTTCGCTTCTTTTTTGTCGATAGAGAATATACGTTTTTGCTACATCATAGGCACCTATTTTCATTAAAGCTTGTTCAACAATATCTTGAATGTCTTCAACATTCGGTGTGGTATGAAGGAATCGTTCTTGTAGTTCTATATCAATATTTTGTAAAAGGTGTTGTTTATGTTCAGCATTCCATGCATAACCCGCTGCTTGATAAGCTTTTGTGACTGCTCGAACAATGCGTTTTCTGTTGAATGCTACAATATCGCCATTTCGTTTTATTACTTTTGCAAGACTCATTTTTTAAAGAATATGTAATAGTAACATGTGCTGGAGATATATTCCAGAGTTATTGAGTTATTGATTGTATTAATGTATATCAATGAAATATACTATGGTGAGTATGATATTTGTATTCATTTAGGGTTAATATTTTCCATGCACAAGCAGCGAACGGTTTGCAATGAATATACTTTTGTAATTGTTCTCTTTTCCTTGAAAAATATTTGTGGTAAACTTATGAAAATCATTTCTAAGACGTAAGCAGTGAGTCATGGGTGAAAAAACATTACATTCAGTAGAATTGTCTTCTCGATTTGATAGTGCTTCATTTGAAGATAGAATCTATAATACATGGCAACAACATGGATATTTTGGTCCCCGAAAAGAGAATAAAAATAAACCTTTTGTTGTTGTTATACCTCCTCCCAATGTGACAGGAGTCTTGCATTTGGGCCATGCGCTAAACAACTGTTTGCAAGATATTTTAATTCGATATCATCGTATGAGTGGGAAACAAGTGTTATGGGTCCCTGGTACCGATCATGCAGGCATTGCCACCCAAGCTGTAGTAGAACGAGAATTGTTAAAAGAGGGTATGCATCGCAATGATTTAGGAAGAGAAGAATTTCTCAAACGCACAGAGAATTTTGCACTCCAACATAAAAAAATAATCATTCATCAATTGCAAAAGATAGGATCATCATGCGATTGGGAACGCGAACGGTTTACGCTTGATAAGGGGCTTTCTCGTGCGGTTCGACATGTATTTGTGCGCTTATACAAAAAAGGATTAATTTACAAAGGTAATTATCTTATCAATTGGTCTGTTGCCAATCAAACTGCGCTTAGTGATGATGAAGTAATCTATAAGAAAGTACAGGGGAAATTATATCATATTCGTTATGAACTTGTGGAAATGACTGGTTTTCTTGAGATAGCAACCACGCGGCCAGAAACTATTTTTGCAGATGTTGCACTTGCAGTACATCCAGAGGATCCACGGTATCAGTCATATCATGGTTTACATGTACATGTACCTCTGATTGATCGAACAATACCCATTATAAGTGATGGGGCAGTAGATAAAGAATTTGGTACTGGTATTTTAAAAATTACTCCAGGGCATTCTATGGCTGATTATGAAATTGCACAGAGGCATACCTTGCCACTTATTAATATTCTCCATGTGAGCGGACATCTCAATGATCATGTTCCCGAGGCATACAGAGATTTATCTGTAAATGATGCGAGAAAGAAGATTACGGAGGAATTAATGGCATTGGATTTGATGGTGAAGTCGGAAGATATTATACATCAAGTAGGGCATGGGGAAAGAAGTGACGATGTAATAGAGCCATTATTATCCGAGCAGTGGTTTGTTAAGATGCGCCCGCTGGCGAAGAAAGCAATTCAAGCATTACGCGAGCAAAAAATTAGGTTTTATCCTCGGAAATGGGAGTCGACATATTTACGGTGGCTTGAGAATGTGCGAGATTGGTGTATATCTCGGCAGCTGTGGTGGGGACATCGTATTCCTGTTTGGTATGATGAGGGGCAGAATAAGATTATTGTAAGCGAAGAAGATCCCACAGAAAATCCCATATATCAAGATAAAAAGTTGCATCAAGATACTGATGTTCTTGACACATGGTTTTCTTCTTGGTTGTGGCCTTTTTCAGTATTCGGATGGCCTGATTATACAGATGATCTTGCACGTTTTTATCCTACCACTACTTTGGTAACAGGCTATGATATCATTTTCTTTTGGGTCGCTCGTATGGTAATGGCTGGATTAGAGTTTACGGAAAATGTACCATTCAAAGATATTTATATTACAAATCTTATTCGAGACATAAAAGGAAGAAAAATGTCGAAAAGTCTAGGTAATGGTATTGATCCGCTTTATATTGTAGAAAAACATGGTGCAGATGCATTGCGTTTTACACTTTCTTTTCTATCCTCTCAGGGGACCGATCTACATCTTAACGAGGATACTTTTTCGTTTGGTTCAAAATTTGTCAATAAGCTTTGGAACGCAAGCCGTTACATATTGCAAAATCTTGATAACTGTACATATATTCCAATGGCTTCTTGTAAGTTACGTGTGGTAGATAAATGGATGATGCACCGAATGCATATGGCAACAAGTGATGTTATACAGGCGATGCAACAGTATCGTTTTAATGATGCGAGTTATGCGGTATACGATGTGTTTTGGAATGAATTTTGTGATTGGTACCTTGAGGTCTCAAAAGTAAGTCTGTATGGAAACGTACCAACAGAAAAAAATAGAGCTGTTTCACTTTTATTGGTATTTCTTGAGCGTATATTACGTTTCTTACATCCTTTTCTTCCCTTTGTAACAGAAGAAATATTTTCAAAACTGCCCGCAGCTCGTAACTCCTCACACTTAATTATTGCTGACTATCCACAGTTACTAGATACTGAACGGTTTCCCGATGATTTTGCTCGTTTTGAAGCACTCAAAGATCTGGTGAGAAAGGTACGCAGTACACGTAGTGAATTAACAGTACCGAGATCAAAACGTATTGTTGTTGCCATAACATTTGACAAAAATTGGCAGTATGAGCCTTTTGTCAAGCAACATGAAGAATATATAAAGGAATTGATTTATGCAGATACCATACACTATGCTATACCACATGCCAATGATGATAAAGTAATTTCTATAGCAGGAGATGGATATCGACTACATCTTTTCATTCGACATATCGTAGACGTTCGTAAACATGCAGAACGCATACAAAAACAAATCGTAAAATTCCAACAACAATATGCAGTTACTCAACAGAAGCTTTCTTTGCAAGCTTTCATGCAACGTGCTCACCCTCGTGTGGTACAAGATATGAAAGATAGGAAAGAAGAACTGGCAAATAAATTAAGGAAAAATAAAGAATTGCTAGATGTATTAAAAGCATAATAAGGGGTGTTTTATGGCACGATATGAAAAATGGATTATAGATTAAGCCATGACAATTGCATTTACATTTGAAATATTTTTGCCTGTCGTTAATGGAGTAATCACTGTTACAAGTAGCATTGCAAGTGTTTTGAGTGATCAAGGGCATAAGGTAATATTTATTATTCCGCGAATGCACAATTCGCCTACTGTGGTATCTGATAAAAGAATTCTTATATTAAGTGTACCAAGCATACATAGTTTTTTATATCCAGGTTTACGTTTAGTAGCACCTTTTTCTTCATTGCTGCGACAGTATCTTATTGGTGAAAAAGTCAATATACTCCACATTACCGGTCCTGGAAGTCTTTCTTATGCAGCTCTGCGAGTAGCTAGAAAGTTGTGTATTCCTATCGTGCACACATGGCATACTATGTTAAGTGATCCGGGCTACCTACGTATGGCAGTTTTTTTCCCTCCCTTAATACCAATTATTCAAAGTATGGCAACATATTATTATCGCCCCTTTGTGCGCAATGTGACGATGACTGCACCAGGAGCAGCTGCCAAAGACTTTTTACAGTCTTTGTCTTCCATCCCATATGTACATAGCATACGCAACGGAATAGATTTGGCCCGATTGAAAAGCTATGATTCGTTTCAAAAACTACAAGCTCAGTATCCCTTGTTTAATCGCAAAACATTTGTGTTTATAGGACGGGTTAGTGTTGAAAAGGCTATAAATGTACTTATTTATATTTTTAAACGTGTTATTCGTAAAGATCCCGACATTCGGTTGTTTGTTATAGGTGAAGGCCCCCAGTTGTATAAGATGCAAAAATTGACTGCAATGCTTTCATTATCGAATATCGTTTTTACGGGTGCACTTAAACATCATGATGTTTTACAGAAAGGTTTTTTACAGCATGCACGAGCTTTTGTCACGTCTTCGACTAGCGAAGCTCAATCAATGGTGCAAATTGAGAGTTTGGCTGCAGGAACTCCTATTATTGCCTTTAATGATTCCGCAAATAAGGATGTAGTGGGAGATGCTGGTATTTTGGTGAAAGAGAATGATATTCAGGCGTTTGAACATGCCTGTATAAAGATTACACATGATGCGGCATTATGGAAATCTTTGAAAGAAAAGGCACTACAACGATCCATGCTTTTCGATATCCGTGTAGTTACCCAGCAGATAATAAACATCTACCAATCGCTTTATTCTGAAGAGTGATATTATATGCATTTTACTGTGATAAAAAACGGGAGTGACGGGGATTGAACCCGCGACCTCCGGCTTGACAGGCCGGCGCGATAACCGACTTCGCCACACCCCCGATTCATCTATTGAGAGAAACTCCTTGACATCGGGAAAACTTTGGAAAGTTTTCCTACATATGAGAATACGGCTTCTCGCTTCTGTGTGAAGGAACGTTATCTCCTAACACTTTTAAAATATCATATTGTATTATAAAAGGCAATATAAACGGTAGGCTTCTCTCAGCACTTGATTGTGCTTTTAGTACACCTATGTTTGTACTGTAATTATAGCTATGTACTGTAGTTTCGATGAAAAATCAGAGCTGTTTCAGACATTTAGTAATATATTATATTAGAGTTGGATTATACTTGTGATGCAGATTTTGAAATATGCAAATATCTTTTTTCAGTAATTTGTAGTCTTTATCTTTCTTCATTTGTAGCATGCACGAGCCTTTGTCACGTCTTCGACTAGCGAAGCTCAATCAATGGTGCAAATTGAGAGTTTGGCTGCGGGAACACCTATTATTGCCTTTAATGATTCCGCAAATAAGGATGTAGTGGGAGATGCTGGTATTTTGGTGAAAGAGAATGATATTCAGGCGTTTGAACATGCCTGTATAAAGATAACGCATGATGCGGCATTATGGAAATCTTTGAAAGAAAAGGCACTACAACGATTCATGCTTTTCGATATCCGTGTAGTTACCCAGCAGATAATAAACAGCTACCAATCGCTTTATTCTGAAGAGTGATATTATATGCATTTTACTGTGATAAAAAATGGGAGTGACGGGGATTGAACCCGCGACCTCTGGCTTGAGGTCGGCGTGATAATCGAATTCACTACACTTCCAATTCATCTATAATTTGCTATGTTTTCCAAGCATTTGGGATATGCTATATTGGTACTTGATTAAACTTAATGAGGTAGAATTTTAAAATATGCAAATATCTTTTTTACTTATGTTATTTTTTAGTGTTTTCTTTGTGTCCCCCCTTGTGACTAGAGATCAGAGAGATCAGAGAGATCAGAGAGATCGGAAAGAAAATCGTTATGGAATGCAAGAACTAATATGCCAAACTAGGTATACACGCGATGCTAATATTGTAGTGACACTGGTTGTAGAAAATTTGCATCCTGTTTGTGATATAGAGACATTACCTGATGGGAGAGTATTGGTCTTGTGTTTAGGTGGGGTGGTTCTGCAATTACCAATACCAATTGATAATCGGGTAACGTATTCTTACCCTTACAGAGAGAATGTTTATTATACCGATAAAGATGTATATTTTGAGAGATCCAGTAAAGGGATTCTGGAAGGGGTTTTTGATATGACTGTTGATCCAGATTTTCTGAAAAATAAATATGTGTATGTGTTATATAGCAAGAAAGAAAGAAAGCAAATAAGTATTCAACTTTCCCGGTTTACTGATATTGGAGTAACGTGGACAGATGAGGTCTTTCTTTATAATATACCGATATCGGGAAAGATGGAGAATTTAGGGGCTAGGGTTCTTATTGGGTATGATGGAAAGATATATATAACTCTTGGCGATCAAGAAAATCCCGACAAAGCACAAAATCTCCATACGCTTGCAGGGAAAACCATTCGCCTGAATAAAGATGGAACAGTTCCCATCAATAATCCTTTTCGTTATAAAGCAGATGCACGGACAGAGATTTATACTTTTGGGCATCGTAATCCTGTGGGACTAGCCATGCATCCTATTACAAAACAGCTCTATATTTTTGAAGCGGGAGCATCAGGATATGATCGAGTAGAGGGGGGGGACGAGCTTAATCTATTGATAAAAGGACATAATTATGGGTGGCCTATTATTTATCAAGATAAGAAACGTAAGGGTATGGAAGTTCCTCTTGTACAGTTTACTCCTAGCAATATACCAGGGGATATGATTATTTATGATGGAACAATGTTCCCTCAGTGGCAAGGCGATTTATTTGTGGCTAATAACAGGGGGCCTGTGTACCATGTTAAAATGCAAGATGGAAAAGTTATTGGATATACAGATCTTGGGATTATTATGGGTTCAGCTTTAGCGGTTGATGTAGATGGTAGTATCTTAGTTGGTACTACAGGAAGAGGGCTTGTAGGATGGGGGTGGGAACCCAGTTATTGGGCGGATCACACTGAATATAAAATATTCCGTATTTCTACAAATTGAAAGATATATGTTCTTGACATCTTGTAATAAGAATTCTTACTATAGAGTTATAATAGCGTGAAAGTATATAACTATAGATACTGAACGGTATATTTATATTTCAAAGGAGGAATAATATGAAAGTGTTATTAAATATTCTTTTAACTGTTGTGGTTGCAAGTGTTTTATTTGCAGGAGGAACAAATGAAGAATCATCTTTTATCATAGGAAACGGAGCAGAACCTGAATCCCTGGATCCTCAACTTATTAGTGGAGTACCTGAGCACCGTATTTATATGGGGCTTTTTGAGGGGTTGGTTATTCCTGATCCAAAGACGGCGCTTCCTTTGCCAGGAGTGGCTAAGGAATGGACAATTAGTGAAGATGGTACCATGTTTACTTTCTCATTGAGAAAAACAACATGGAGCGATGGAACCCCTATTACAGCATATGATTTTGTAAAAAGCTGGCTACGTATTCTTAATCCAAAAACAGCAGCAGCTTATGCATGGTTTCCTGCAATGTTTATCAAAGGAGCTGAATCGTACAACAGTGGGAAAGCAGGCCCTGAGGTAGTGCAAGTACGTGCATTGGACGATTATACATTTCAATTCGAAACAGTTGGTCCTATACCATATGCGGTAAAAGCTTTGACGCATTATGCATTTGCTGTTGTCCCCATGCATGCAATCGAGAAATTTGGCAAGGAATGGACTCAGCCGGAGAATTTTGTGGGTAATGGACCCTATCTTTTGAAGGAATGGAAGCCACAAGAACGCATAGTTTTGGAAAAGAATCCGGGTTATTGGAATGCATCACAAATTAAAACAAAGCGCGTGATTTTTTTACCAGTAGAATCTTCTACAACCATGTATTCGATGTACCAAAATGGAGAAATGGACTGGGCAACCACAGTTCCTTTGGAGCAGTTAGAAACAGCACAACTTCGTTCCGATTATCAGAGCTTTCCCCTTCTTGCTACTTATTATTATGTGTTTCAAACGCAAAAAGCTCCCTTTGATGATGCTCGAGTAAGAAAGGCTTTGTCGCTTGCTTTTAATCGAGACGAACTTACTCGCGAAATTACGAAAGGTGGCCAGGTCCCTGCATATGGAATAGTGCCACCTATATCCGAATATTCTCAGATAACAGGACTGGGAAAAGAGGATATCACACGAGCTAAAAAACTATTGGCAGATGCAGGATATCCTAATGGAAAAAACTTTCCAAAAGTGCAACTGCTTTATAATACTAGCGAAGCCCATAAGGCAATAGCTGAGTATATCCAACAGCAATGGAAGGAAAATCTTAATGTTGATATAGAACTCGTCAATCAGGAATGGAAAACTTACCTTAGCACCCGTAGAAAGGGAGAGTTCCAAATTGCACGTGCTGGGTGGGTAGGTGATTATAATGATCCTAATACATTTTTGGATATGTTTGTTACAGGTTCCGCATTGAATGGGGGACGCTATGCGAGTCAGCAGTATGATGTGCTTATTAAGCGGTCTACTCAACTTCGCGGGAACAAACGTATGAAAACTCTTGCAGAAGCTGAGAGGGTGTTAATAGAAAAAGATCATGCTATTATGCCTATTTATCATTATGTGGCAATCCATATGATTGATTTTAAGAAATGGGGGGGATGGTACGAAAATGTTATGGATACTCATCCAGTAGGGAATATATCTACCCATTGAATTTACCCTTAAGAGATGTGGGAGTATATGAGTACTCCCACATCTTAAAATTATGACTGAATATATTATCCGTAGATTTCTTGGTATTATCCCCACGTTGTTTATTATTATTACGATAAGTTTTTTCATTATCCGCCTAGCTCCAGGAGGACCACTTGATACAGAACGCAGTCTTCCTCCCCAAATTCAGCAGAACATAGAAAAGAAATTTCACCTTGACGAATCTTGGATGAAACAATATGTACGTTATCTTGGTGATCTTATTCTTCACGGTGATTTAGGGCCTTCTTATCGCTATATGGATAGAGATGTAAATAGTTTCTTGTTTTCAAGTCTACCTCATTCGATGCTTTTGGCTACTGTATCGTTAAGCCTTTCACTCTTTGTAGGTATTATTATGGGATTAATTGCTGCAGTATATAGGAATACATGGGTAGATTATAGTGTTATGATCTTTGCAGTGTTTGGTATTTCTATCCCTCTTATGGTAGTTGGACCAGTTTTGATTTATTTTTTAGCTCTTCGCTG
>Ga0256913_10000460_pt1 | contig 21024 bp, 15 predicted proteins | sample Axial_MatmetaG_FD_185970 | JGI IMG/M metagenome (GOLD analysis project Ga0256913, IMG submission 185970) | Deep-sea worm associated microbial mat communities from Axial Seamount, Juan de Fuca Ridge, Pacific Ocean - Axial_Mat | ecosystem: Environmental > Aquatic > Marine > Oceanic > Microbial... | reverse complement strand
GAAAAGATTCAGACACAAATCGATGGTGGATGCATCCACACTATAGAGCGGATTCTTGAATCTGAATTTATGTTTCTTGCCTGTTCCATGCAGCTTGCCAAGCAAGGAATAAAATAGGTCTTGATAAACTTGATGAGGCCGATTTTCATTTGCATAAGCCAAAGTAGAACGTTTCACTGGACGAATTCCTAACTGACTCCAGTTGCTGAAGCCTTTCGAAAAAGCCTCTTCCTTATACTTTTTGACATATTTTGCAAAATCATGTCTCGGAACAAATTGAAGGATTTGCTGGAAAATGGTATTATGTTGACTCATTGCTGATTTCCTTTGTTGATAAGGTTTTAGTCAATACTATTATACACTGGAAATCAGCTTTTATAAAACCCCTGATTTTATCTTAGACTGCTATGAGAACTAATTTAATAAATATGTTATACTATAAGCTAAATTTAGTAAAAGGGGTCTTTTAATTAATATGTATAACATGATAAGAAAGTCAACAATATTTATCTTTATTATGGTAGGTTTTTCGCTGCCTCTTATATCAGCACAAACTGCAGATGAAATCGCAAGAAAGAGCATGAATCTTTCTTCGCCTCGTACTATGACTGCAGAAACTCAATTATTGCTTATTTCTGCCACTGGCACCAAAGAAAAACAAATCATTCAGTCATTTTTTCAAAAAAAAGAATCAAAAACTAATATGCTAATTATATTCAAGTCGCCTACCGATATCGCAGGAACAAAGTTCCTCAATTCTACAGCAAAAGGAAAAACAACTCAGAGACTTTATTTACCTGCAATAAAAAGGATTCGCTTTATCGCAGCATCTTCAAAAGGTAATAGTTTTATGGGAACCGATTTCTCATATTACGACTTAGAAGATAAAGAATTTAAAGATTTTAATTATGAACTACTAGAAAAAGGTGCAACCATAAATGATAAAGCGTTTAAAAATATGACATTTTTTCGGATAAAAACAACACCCAAACATAAGACTCCTTACGCATATACTATTCAATGGATTGCAGAAGATAACTTTTTCTCATATCGAAGTGATTGTTATAACAAAAGAAACAAAAAAGTAAAAGAGATTGTCACTTTAAAGACTCAAAAAACCAAACGATATATCATACCTACTATCATTCTAGCAGTCACACTAGCAGAAAACCATAAAACATTTTGGATAATGAAAAATTATACTACTGACGCAAAACTGGATCAGGAACTATTTAACCCAGGAAATCTTCGATGAAGCATTGTTGGATTTATTTTATCCTGTTCATATTTATTGCTCAAACTCTTCCCATACTCTCACAAACAGAACAAGATTACAGTTCCCTTTTAGAAGATGTGCTTGAAACAACTCAGACAGATGACACCTTAAACAACACTGATGCTACATCAACTTTATCAAATTCAAAAAATAAAGCAACTGTAAAACTATTAGGAGAAAATAGTGTTTATTTTACCATACCCTTTTATGACAATCAAGAATTAAATTCGCTCGCTAAACAGCCCCTTATCAACCAAGATCTTACACTCTCACTCACATATCAGTTCTTCAGTCTCCAGGCAGGCTTGCGCACAAGCATCACTTTCAAACCATCCTTATATCATAAGGTCAACGTAGCCCTGACACTTCAACCTTTGGAGAATTTTATTGCAATCCAATTTCCCAAAATGTATTTCAGTTTAGGATATCAAACTTTTTTTTGGGGATCAGCATATAAAACCAATCCTGTTGACCGTTTAAACAATCTTGACACCCAATATGGAATATACCGTATTGAAAAAATTCCTATCCTGGCAGCCAATCTAGAAATATCACCTGTGCGATGTTTAAAAATACAAACTGTATATGCGCCATTTTTCTCTGAGAGCAAGAATATCTTTACCGTTTCTCAGACAGCCCCAGAACGCTCCATATATCAACATCAAAACATTCTTACAAATTTTTTCAAAGAAAAAAATATCTCCTTGCCTGAACCCGCTGACTCTTCTTTACTCATTAATCCTATTGATTTCTCATATCCATCCATTGGAACAAGAATAAGCTTTTTTACGCCTGGCATCGATCTGGCTTTTACTTACTTATATAAACCTGATGCTTATCCCTCTGTCAAATTACCATCACTTAGAATACCAGTATCTACAAATATCACAATAAATTATAAAATGTCGCACCATGTTGGATTTGATTTCTCCATACCTGCCAAAACTGCAACATTTTGGTTGGAATCAAGCGCAATAATCCCAGTAAATTGGAACCTTATTGAAGTACGAAATCCCCAAGTAGAATTTGTATTAGGATTCGACTATACATTCGGTAAAAATGATGACATGCTAATCAACATGCAGTACTATGGGAAATATTATCACTTTCCTGAACAGTCGAGTGTCAACCAAGACAGTTATTACCGCATCCTGCAACCCCTTCTTGCAAATATCAATGAAAGGTACCTGCAGGCGCTCTTTTTCCACATGCAGTTCCCTATCATAAAAACAACGAAACATGCAAATATGAAAATAACGCCATCTCTATCATTGTCATACTATCTACCTGGACTTTCTCGTCTTAAACTAGAGCAAGAAAAAGAAAAAGAAAAAGAATATGGCAGTATATGGATCCACCCTCAACTTAGTCTTACCACATTAGGATCTTTAGAAATAGCTATCGGTACCGAGATATATTTTTCAATCTACCAAATGAATGACAAGATTAAACTAGGAAATAATTCTCATAATTTTGGCTCTTTTTACAAAGATACTTTAGCATACATTGAGGTTATATATAAATGGGATGTGTATAAATGACAAGAAAAATATACTTGTTTGCCTTTCTCACTTTCGTAACTGCCATCGCACTGTTTATTGCGGCCATCGTTGGTATTTCCCGCATTGAATTAGATAATGATATCAATCACTTTCTTCCTGCACATAGCAAGACATCTATTGCAGATGATAAAATAGCCTCTATATATGGGGATAGAAACAACTTCCTGGTAGGAATACAATCACGTTCCAATGATGTTTTTACACTACAGAACTTAGATACTATACAGCAACTGACATACTTATTTCAAAACATAGAATTAGAACAGAAACCCTCCACTTCCTCTGACGTCTTAGAAAGCGATCTGCTTTCTCTTATTGACGACACCTCAAAATCATCTGAGCTGACATCTAAACTACGTCCTCCCATACGGCGTGTTCGCTCAATAACCAACATTACTATTATAGAACCCCTTATTGAAGGTATCAATGTTATTACACTACAGGCACCCCAAACTGAGAAAGAACTTACCCAATTTAAATACAATGTGCTTACACGTTCATTGTATAAGGATATCCTCTTTCGTCAGAATAAAAAAAACAGCTCTGCGATAACAAGTATCATCATCACACCTCGCGCAGATCTCTCAGGAAAAGAAAAAACCAGTGTTTATAAAAGCATCGTACAGATTGTCAATTCAACACAAAACAATGATCTTACCTTTTATCTTGCTGGTCAAGAAACCATAAACATACTTATTACTAGCTACATTCTCAAAGATTTACGTTTTCTTATTCCCCTTGTTCTTATTACAATCATAGGCATACTTTATTTCTTTTTTCGTAAAACAACGCACATTCTTGTTGCTCTTTTCCCTGTATTGTTTTCTATTGTCTATACTATGGGCATTATAGGATTCACACATACTCCATTATCAGTAATAAGTGCCACCATCCCCATCATTTTAGTAACAATTGGGGGTGCTGATGCTATCCACTTACTTATTCATTATTTAAGAGATACCCACGACATTCCCCGCTCTCAAAAAGTCGTCAATACAGTAAAAAGCCTACTCCTTCCCATCACTATGACCACAGTTACCACCAGCTTGGGTTTTATGTCTCTTGCATTTACCAATATTATTCCAATAAGAACTTTCGGTATTTTTGCTGCCATAGGAGTACTTATCTCATGGCTTATGTCAGTATTTTTTGTTCCTTCCTTGTTTGTTCTGTTACGTATTCGTCCTAGACCTGCCAAAAAGACTCCAACTTTGCATTTTCAGAAAAAGCTTACCCAATCCAGTATTCGATGGTTACACTTTCTTTCAAGAAAACAACTCTTTGTATGGATCGCTTTTTTAGCTGGTATTCTATTGCTAGCATTGGGTATCATGAATATAAAAGTCGATAACGATACACTTCGTTATTTTAAAAAACAATCTCCTATAGTAAAATCGACAACTTTTTACAACACATACCTCTCAGGCATATACAATATACATTTACATTTTGAAGGAAATCAGTTAACTGATCCACGTGTACTTGCGGCAATGGATCGTGTAGAAAAACATCTTTTAGAAAAATATCCTAAGATAAAGAAAATCCTTGGATTTCACTCATTTGTTAAGAATATGAACTACAATCTAAATTATGACCGTACATTACAAGAGAAACAAGATTTTAATGAAATTCCTTTAGATGCTCAGAAATATCGAATTACTAATTCTGAAATAAATAGTTATCTCCAAAAGATTTATCATACTTCATTACGAAAGGCTTCTTTGGAACAAAAAGAAAATGCGAAAAATGCTCTATTACAAAAACTGATTATCCAATACTTAACTCTCTATGGACGCAATTTGGATGAGTACGCAAGTGGCAATGTTCTTAAACCAAATGGCATACGCATGACATTGTTCATGCAACAGGTTAACAAACGACTCATACAAAATCTTACAACTGATATTAAGACTATCCTCGACTCATCTTTACCAACTCATATTAAATACACTATAGCTGGATCTCCTCTTACTATTACAGCAGTAAATAAATATGTATTAAGAAATCAAATTATTACCATACTTATTGCACTTACTGTAGTATTTATATTCGTATGGATATGTTTCCGATCAGCTCTCATGAGTTTGATTGCCATCCTAAGTCCCATGATAACCTTTCTTATCACGTTTGCTATGATGGGAATTACCGGCCTGCGATTGGATATTGGTACCTCATTGGTAGCAGCTATGACGATAGGAGTAGGCATCGACTACAGCATACATTTTATTGCACTGTTTCAAACTGCTCAAAAAACAATGACTTTCTTTAGCGCAATAGAATATTGTTATGAAAAAGTGGGGCTTAGTATATTCTTTAATTCTGTATCCGTCGGATTGGGATTTTTTGTCCTTGTATTCTCTCGTTTTAATGTACTTGCTTTTGCTGGTGGATTGTCTACCTTAGCCATGATAATATCAGCTATATTGACATTATTTTTTATTCCTTTCTTATTTTACATAGAAGAAAATAGAAAAGAATATATGAGAAAAAAAAGAGTATGAAATTATTATTCATCCTATACTCCCTGGTTTTTACCAGTATGTCCCTTTCTGCTTTTCATTTATACTTATATATTCCCCCTCGCGTCACCCCTACAGGTACTCTAAAAGTAGCAATTTATAAAAATCAAAAAACCTTTTTAAATGATAAACATGTATACCGTCACCATAGTATTCCCATTAATACCCATATGTTAAAAAACAGTATAATAACAATTAACTTACGGCAACTTGTTCCTGGCAATAGATATGCTATAGCATTATTCATTGATCAAAACAAAAACAATAAGTTCGACAGAACAAAAATACTTAGACTACCCCTTGAACCATATGGGTTTTCTGGAAATCCGCCTATACCTACATACGATATATGTCAGTTTACCTATCAAGAAGATTTGTCCTTAAAAATAAAAATTCGTACTCCTTTCAAGTAAATGTTTAATCAATAGCAGTATTGCAACTAGTCAAAAACTACTTCTTCTGTTATACTGAATCTAATCTCCTTCTATAGTTATAGTCATGGAATCCTTACTTGAAGAAACTAGAAAACAGTATCCCCCAAAATTACCTAAAATTATCCAAAATGCTGTTACCTTTCAATTAAAAGATAAGATTCATATATCTGATCCAAAAATAGATGCTGTATTTACCCACTGCAAAGAAAATCGTATCGCATATTGTGAACCCAAGCAATCAGAAAATCCTGTGTTACAGCATATAGGTGTTTTATTTTCAGGAGGACAAGCTTCAGGAGGACATAACGTCATTTCTGGGATTTTTGATACAATGCGAAGAAATAATCCACATGCAATATTATATGGGTTTATTGGAGGACCTATTGGACTCATAAAAAATCAACACCGTATACTGACCGAAAAAGATATTAATGCATTCCGAAACACTGGAGGTTTTGATCTTATAGGATCCGGGAGAACTAAAATAGAAACGCCTGCACAATTTGAGTCTGCATGTCAAACATGTCAAAATCTCTTATTAGATGCGCTCATCATCATAGGTGGTGATGATAGCAATACGAATGCCGCACTTCTTGCTGAATACTTTCTTTCAAAAGACTTATCTACTTCAGTGTTGGGAATCCCTAAAACTATTGATGGTGATTTAAAAAATCAATGGATAGAAATGTCTTTTGGTTTCGATACCGCGACAAAAACATACAGTGAACTTATTGCAAACATCGCACGTGATGCATCTAGTTCAAGAAAATACTGGCACTTCATCAAAGTTATGGGACGTTCTGCTAGTCATATTGCATTAGAATGCGCACTGCAAACACACCCGAATGTTTGCCTTATTTCAGAAGAAATAGCAGAAAAAAAACTCTCATTACAAGACATTATACAACTCATTGTAGATGTTATTATAAGAAGAAAACAAGATGGAAACCCTTTTGGAATTGTATTACTTCCAGAAGGACTTATTGAATTCATCCCTGAAATGTCCAATCTTATTATTAATTTAAATTCTTTACTGGCTGAGGGGCGTAAACCTGTCCAGAACTATCTTCCTCCTCCCAGTAAGAAATTATTTTCCTCACTCCCACATTCAATCCAAGAACAACTTCTCATTGATCGTGACTCGCATGGAAATGTGCAAGTGTCTCGCATTGAAACAGAAAAATTACTTGCAGATATGGTAAAAGAAGAACTTCTTAAAAGAAAAGAATCAATAACTATCATGACTCATTTTTTCGGTTACGAAGGTCGATCTGGATATCCCACTAACTTTGATGCAGATTATTGTTACACACTAGGATGCACGGTAACAGCGCTTGCTCGAGAAAAACTTACTGGCTATATCGCAGCAGTAAAACATCTTTCGCTTCCATGCGAGCAGTGGGTGCCAATTGGCATACCACTACGCGTCATGATCCATCTTGAAAAAAGAGAAAACAGAATGAAACCGGTAATTAAGAAATCACTTGTAAATCTTTCTATCAATCCATTTACTACTTTCGCCAAACAACGTAAGGAATGGACAAGAAAAACCTCGTATCGCTATCCAGGCCCCATACAGTTTTTTGGTCCAGAGGAGCTTACCGAAAAGCGTTCTTTTACAATAAAATTACAAGAAAAGAAAAAATAATTTATATTTAGCTTACTTCTGCTTTCTCAATAACAGACCAAATGTTATAATAAAAATGAATAAAGGATAAAGGAGTGATCAATGAAATATATAATATCTAGTGTACTACTATTAGTAACGTTAAATATCTATGGACAACAAACCATAAGCAAATGGATTCCTGCTTCAGGAAAATGGGTGCTTACAGATACTACGATCTGTCAAGAAGACTTAAGCAGTAAACAAGCTCGTATTGATATTCGCCTTCCAGAAAAAGAAGTAATAAAATTTAGCTTTACGGTAGAATATATTAAGGGTGGATATCGCAACAAAGATGATCTTAAGAATAAAAAAATACATGCAGGTTTTGGTGTACATATTGGCGTGCAAAATCCTAATCTAAAAAAAAGCTCTTGGGGAAATGGAAAATCGTATCTTTTATGGCTTAATATTGACACCACAGATTGGACGGAAAAAAATAGAAAAGAGTATATAGGTCTTCGTGCACAAATATATCGCAGTTCTTCTGCTCATATCATGAGACTGCTTCGAGATACTCGAATAAAAAACAATAACGAACTAGATCGTATGACTCCAGGAGACTATATAAGTATAGATCTTGTTTCCGCTATCCAAAAATTATCAAATAGATTTCTACCTATAACGAAGATAACAGAATATGCAATACAAAGAGGCCTTTTTATCAGCATACAGTTTAATAAAAAGACTGGAAAAGTATCAATAGCAGATCCTACCAATCCCTCTATGAAATTTATTACTTATCTTGATCCTGCTTATTTGCAGGGTAATTATTTTTCATTGCGGACCAACTCAATTGCAGTAAGTTTTAAAGATTTTAAAGTACAATAAACTCAGGCTCACTTCTAAGTGAGCCTGATTCCTTTCCCTAATAAACGAGTAAGCATAAAAAAAAGCAAACTTACTACACAGAGTGATGCAGCTGGCATAATAGCAATCCAAGGTGCTTGTATAAAATATCGGCGAGAATAAAGCAGTAATGTTCCCCAACTAGCTACTGGAGGTTGTACTCCAAGTCCAATGAAAGATAGAGCTGCTTCTATTTGAATTGCTATCAGCATAACCGACGACCATTGCGCAAGTAGTGGAATTCTAAGTGCGGGTAGAAGATGCCAGCTTACAAGGGAGAATCTCGAAATACCAAAAGTCTTGGCTGCATTAATATACGTATTTCCCATAAGCATATTTCCTTCGTTGTCTACCAATTGAATAAACACTGGTATAAAAACAATTGTAAGAGTAATACCCAAAGTCAACACGCCAGGAATCCATAAGGAAACCAGACACAGAGCCAGTAATATAGGAGGAAAAGCCATAATCATTGTGGGAATAAATCTTAGAATCCATTGTAAGCGCACAGAGGAAAAGAGAACAAACATTCCAAAAATACTTCCTAGCACTAATGCCACACTGCAGGAAAAAAAACTCACTAATAAACTCACTCGCATCCCCTGAAACACCCTTGCGATCATATCACGACCAAATTCATCAGTCCCAAAAAGGTGTGCCCGTGATGGTGCTTGCAAACGATGCGTATATCTCTGTGTATAAGGATCTCCTGGAAACAAAAACGGAATTAACACTATAATTCCTAAACTGACAAATAGAAATTTCAGCTTTCTTTCAGTACGTAACATATCTGAAATCAAAGGTTTCTAATTGACTATTCATTCGAAATCCCTTTATATCATTGCTTAATCCAATATATCTATGTGGCGTACCAATATATATAAAGGGTAGCCCCTCTCCTATAATCCGAAGCGCTTGTGCATAAAGTTTCTTTCGTACAACGATATCCGAAACTCTTTCAGCTTGATGCGTTAGTTTCACAAACTCTTTATTAACCCATCCCACATAGGATTTTCCCGTACCATAGTGTAATAATCTCCTCGCAGGATCCAACTTTCCTGCATGTCCAATAACAGTCATGTCGAAGTCATGCCTACGATACACCTCAGACAACCAGCGAGTCCAATCTAAAAGTTCTATTTTTACAGGGAGCCCTGCTTGTCGCAACATTTCCTGATACATCTGTGCTGCACGCACATGGTGTGAATCAAAATTTCGAGGCGCTTTTATATAAATTGTTTTCTTTAATTTGAATTTTCTGAACACAGTCCGTGCCCAACGAGGATTATATTGTCGTACTGGCAGTTTGATTGAATAGGGATTGTTAGCATCCATGAATGTCTGAACCCGAACTCCTCCCCCATAAGCTAGATCTAATACTTTTTCTTTATCTATTGCTGCATTAACTGCCTGACGAAACAGAAGGGAATCAAAAGGATATACTCGTGTATTCATTGCAATAACTAACACCAATCCCGAGAGCGATTTATATACATAGGCTTCCTGACTTTCCCGCACTCTCGACACTTCAGGTTCAACCAGCATATCGATTCCTTGTATATTACCCGTAAGAAGTGACGCAACTTGTAGCGTAGGATCAGAAAGAATAGCAAATTGTAGTTCATATATACCAGAATGGTGTCCCCAATAATTAGAGAAGCGTTGTAAAAGAATATATCTGTTTTTTATCCATTCTTGAAATTGAAATGGTCCCGTTCCAATTGGCTGTGTTGCAAAATTGTGTTTCTTCTGAATTAAATCCTTAGGAAGAATGGCAGCCCACCCTGAAGCCAAAACAGCCAAGAACGGTACATATACATATTTAAGATGAAAGATAACCTGTAAAGACCCTCTAGTCTCCACTTTCTTAATAACAGAAAAACTATCTGCATTAGGCGACGCAACTGACTTATCTAAAATACGTTGGATGCTTGCCTGTACATCCTGGGCTGAAAATTTCTTTCCATGATGAAAATAAACATTATCCCGCAAGAAAAATTTCCATGACAACCCATCATCTGAGACTTCCCACCGATATGCCAATGCAGGTAAAATATTACCTACTTGATCCGGTTCCACCAATGTATCATATATACTTCGTGTAACCTGAAATGTTAATATACCACTACTTGCATACGGATCTAATGTATCCGGATTCCCAGATATTGCAAATACAAACTTCTGTTGATCTACGGATTTCGCTGCAACTAAGCAAATGAATAATACAACAAAAGAAAAACAAAAATATACAGTGCGCCGCATGCTACTTTGCATGGTTTAGCTTATCAAGACAACTAGGTTCTAGCAAGTGTATAAAGAATATGAGATATAAGACGAACTATAGTAACTGTAGTAAAAAACATAAGTGAAAGAATAACTACCACTGCTTGTATTATTGGATAATCACCATTAAAAACCGCAGTCACCAGGAGCTGCCCCAAACCTGGGACTGAGAATATTTGCTCAAGTATAATACTGCCTCCTAACAGATATCCTAGCTGAATACCTGCCAAAGAAAGAAAAGGAATTGCAACATTAGGTAAGACATGTTTCAGAAGTATGACTGAATGACCTGCTCCAAAAGCCCGCGCTGTGCGCACGTATGGAGCATGCAACTCTTCTTCAACAGTAAGGCGTAGCATACGAGCGAGAATAGCCGCATTAGACAGCGCAAGAGTTATAATAGGAATAATAAGTGAATCCTTAACCGATCCCCAAAGAGGAACAATATGCCAATGTATAGAAAGCACATATGAAATACTAAGTGCAATAAGTACACGAGGTGTACTGTGCAATAACACCTCATATACCTCTACTGCTACCATTGTTTTACGATAAAAATAGGTTAATAGTACGAGAAAAAACGAAAAAATAATAGAACAGATCCAAGAGACAAATGTTAACACAAGACTATAAGGAAGGCGTTCTTTGATTAAAGATTTTACTTCTTCTCCAGAAAAAAGAGATTTACCCCAATCAAAATACAGTAGTACATTGTATATCCACTCGTTATATTGGCTCCAAATCGAACGGGAAACACCTAACTTTTTCTGAAGAAGGTGCACTCCTTCTTTACTTGCGTCAATTCCTGCAATTCTTATCGCAGGATCTCCAGGAAGAATTCGTAACAACATAAAAACTATAAGGGATAGCAAAAACGTCATAAGGAAAAAAGAGACGAGAGATCGAAGTATAGTAATTACAACATGTTTCATTACAGTAAAGCAAAGACACGTTTATCTTTTATCGGCAGTATAAGCAACTGCCCGCAATAGTGCTTGTGCCAGAATTTCCAATGGGTCAAATACAGGAACCGAAAATGTAAGAAAGGAATGTGCAAGTGAAATCTCAGTACATCCAAGAATAATAGCCTCTGCTCCTTGCCTAAGAAGATTGTTCCCTTGTTTTTGTAGAATATCAATTGCCTTCTGATGGATGGGGTCAGAAATACTCTTAATTCCATATTCAGGATCATAAATGCTTGAATGAACATCTTCTCTGTCTTGTTTTGATTCTGGGTATAAAACAGATACAGATTTTTTTGCCAAGACCTGAGAATAGACTCTTGAGAAATAAGTTCCTAAAGTAGCCAATAATCCTACTCTCTGAATCCCCACTATAGTATTGGTAATCACAGCTGCGGTTTCTTTTATCATGTGAACAAAACGTATATGATGTTCTTTATCTTGACAGTATGTTGCTACCATATCAATAATTTCTGGAGAATGTGCAGTATTACAGGGCACCGCAAACACATCCACACCAATCGTGCACAGCTTATCTACTACCTCAATAAGAACTTTTCCAGGATGTACCACATCATGATATAAAAGATACCTACTTCTATCTGGTACAGAAGGAACTGTAAGCAGATATACCTCTGGGTATGCTTGATCCGTTCGGGCATGAGAGAATTCAAAAATCTTTCTATTTAAGTCTAATCCTGCATATGCCCCCACTCCACCAATAATACCTATGACCCCTGCAGATTTAGCATTTATTCGACAAGATTTATTCATCAATAATGTACCGTACCACTCCACTCTGGAGGTGGTTCATTATGATAAAAATGATAACTACGTGCGTATAAGAGTTTCACTGGTCTATCAGAAGGTATCAGCTTATATGCACGGGCAAAACAACTCGCCGCCTGCCCCCATGCCCTTTCCTGATAATGTCGTGTTCCTTCCCAATAAAGAGCTAAAAATTCTTGTACACGGTTTTTCTCGTACTCTCTCCCAAATAACAACTCTTCTCCCCGCAATCCCAATAATTCATAGATAACTGTATCACTGGTACGCCCTTTTACTGTCATTTTATCTAAAAGGCGTACAACCGCAACATCTTTTGCCTCTTCATAACAGAACTCACTGATAATGATATTCGTGTGATAAAATTTGTTAATTCCTTCCAGCCTACTAGCAAAATTAACTTCGTCACCAAAGACAGTATAGTTAATGCGTTGGGAAGACCCCATATTTCCCACTAAGACTTTCCCAGTATGAAGCCCAATACGTGTAGTGTGAAATGGATTATGTGATACTTTAAGTAATTCTTCCTGACATCTAATTGCCGCAGTACAAGCACGTTCAGCATGATTGTCAAGCTTTTTAGGAGCTCCCCAAAAACACATGATAGAATCCCCTATATATTTATCAATGGTTCCTCCACTCTTAGTAATAACATCTGTCATTACCTCGAGGCATTCCCCCAACTGATTAAGAATAAGTCCTGGGTCTTTGTGTTCACTTTTTGCAGAAAAGTTTTCCACATCAGAGAAAAACAATGTTACTCGCCTATATTGTCCTTCAAGTCCCTCATCTATATCTTCACTCAACAACTGTCCAACGATATCCCCTGGAACGTATTTCTTAAAAAAGAGCAACCCTTTTTTCATACGCCCTAAAGCTGAATCAATTTCATTAACTTCATAAATAAATGATCGAGCGGGTGGATGTTGATTAATATTCAGGTGGCAGATATTATCCATATCTACTGCTATGCTGAGCAGGGGAGTGGAAATCTTCGTGGCAAACCATAACCCTATTATCATTACTACAATAAACACTATGATAACAGTTAATACTTGGATAAGATTATTACGATTGACATACTGTAACAGTTCATCTTTATTCACAATAAAACCTAGAGTCCATGTATCATACAGACTAAGATCTAAATCATTAAAAAGCATATAATAATTATCACTTCTTAACGTTGCAGTGAAGATATCTATACTTGTTTTTTTACTGCCTTTGCTTAGAAAATTGGCCGAATTAAAAAGAATACGTGCAATCGCTGATGAAGATTGCAACGATTCTACTGTCTGTCCATTTTGAAACGCAGTATATGCTTCACGCAGTATTTCATCTGAAGTCTCATCTATTTTAATACGCTTTGGATCAAACGCCTTTGTCTCCGGAACATCTTGATAGAGATATTCATCTACATCCGGTGTATCAAAAGACACTGCAATAAGATCTTTACTTTGTTTCTCGAAAATAAAAATTCTGTCAGATCCTAAAAGACGTTGTTGTGAGAGAAAATAGGACAACCCACGTAGACTGATATCAAATCCTATAACTCCATATAAACTACCATTCTTATTGAATACAGGAAGTGCATAACTTACTCCAAGCATTTTCTCCGAGGCAAAAATATAAACCTTTGTCCATGCTGGTTTATTTCCCAATTGTGTAACCGCTTGGTACCACGGACGCTCTCTCGGATCATAACCGGATCTAGAATCAAACGTCTGATTGGGAAAGGTAATCGCAAAATCCTTATTTTGGTGTTGCCACGTACTAACAACTTTATCCTCCCCTCGCACTATTTTCCTCAAGCTGATACTTTCATCCCTCATTCGTTTGGACATATAAAAATTGCCATCCTGCGTTCCAATAAAAGCACCAATAATATCTTTATTCTTTTCCAAGACTTCGGATGTGAAAAAAGATGTTATATCACGAAAATCTTTATAATCAGTTACACCCTTGTTTAACACATACTGCACATGTCCAGCAGTAGCTTCCGCTCGCGAAAAAACATCTTTTACTTCTTTTGCAATATCATCTGATAAGCCTCCTATAACAACCTCGGTAAAGGATAGTATTGAATACCTACCCCCTTCATAATTAATCCAACCACTTACCAATGCATACCCAAATAATAGTCCTACTGTAATAAGTATAAAGCTATATCGAAAAGGGATCCCTCTCCTAATGGGACCCGTTTTTTTCTTGTCTTCCAACTTAACCACATTGGTAATGGGCGTGGTTTGCCCTGCTTCTTCAGAATCCACATCTTTTTGCATAAAATTACCAACAGATGTCTCCACCGGTCCACTATCCTGGATTGTTTCTTGTCGCCCCATTCCCGCATATTCCTCCACTATTGATTTATCCGAAACATGGGGAATACTTTCTAATACCATCATCCTACAAGAACGGGATGCACCCAAAACAATAGAAAATATAACAAGTGCAGAAACTACCACAAGCAAGGGAAATAAAGCATTATAAAACAAAACAAATACTCTGCTAAACAAATCAGCATTCACTCCCAATGCTGCAAACACATGAGAAGCTGTTACTTGTAAAGAAGCACCTGTGTCTATTGGGAAAAGAAATCGGAATCCCTTGCCAAATACTGTTAGCATGTCCGATAGATGAATAGTTGTTCCCATTATGTAATAAGAAAAGTTTGAAAACGCAAAGAATAATACAAATCCCCCCACACTAAACATACTTAATAACAAAGGTACGATAAAACGTGAAGTAATAAATAACGATCGCTCCTTTTCAGTATTCTTTTTTAATCTTTCAAAAAAATCTATTAATCCAGGTAAAGCAAGAAAAATAGAATGTCCCGCAAACAATACCACTCCCAATAATGAAAGTGAATACGTAACACGCGACAGCTTTAGTTTAGAATAGAAACTTATTACAAAAGCAGCTACCAGAAAAAATGCAATCACAAGCAGAAGATAGAGAAGAATTACCCAAGTTGAAGAAAAATATGTGGAAAAATACACTTTATTAATTTTGATAAAATGTACTGTCTCTACAACCAAGGTGAAAGGTAGCAAATATAATAAGGCTCTGAATAGTTTTATAAACGCACTATGAAAGCTATCAAAAAGGTTAATAAGAAAATGAGAAGTATTACTCCGAATAGCTCCCAATACTGCTCCAAACATTAGTGAAAAGAAAATAATACTAATAATATTATTCAGTACTAACGATGAAAATATGTTATCAGGAATGACAGACAATAATTTGCTAAATGGTCCTTGGTTAAAAGAAAGTTTCTTTGATTGCGCAATACTTATTGTATCATCAAAGGGATCTACCAATTGCAAAATAGCGTCTTTTTCTACATCATTAATTTGCACACGATTAACCGTAGCATAATGTATGATAAGAAGAAGGAAAAAAAGAACAATAATTATCCCCACAGTCCAAACCAGCATTCTTAATAAAACAAAAGGTATACGTCGAGAACGTAACAACACTGGTGTGGAAGATACAATAGAGGTAACTAACAAAGGAATGGCAACAAGTGAAAGAATACGGAAAAACAGTCCAGAAATACTAAGAAGAAAATACGGCATAGGAAGCACATCCCAGAAACCCCAGAAGATTCCAATAAGAATAGAAGCAAGAATAATTAAGACGTTAAAGATTCTTCCCATGGATTATTTTCTAAATACATCTTCATACTTGTTCAACAATGAGTCGGCTGTATAATCGATCTTGAGTGATTCAAGTTTTAGATTTAGCCAATAGAGTAGCTGAACATCTTGCGCATTTACCGCCATCGCAATATTATCCTCGGTATCGGTTAACAAAACTGTCTTTAACCGTAGTGAAATCTGCGGATTGCTTTTAATGATCTTTTTAATCTCTAATTCATCGCGATATGCAGCTAAAACATCACCTTTCATAACAGCCTTGACAACTCTATTCCAATTATCATAAGTAACAATTTCAGCATTGGGAAAATTTCGTTGTGCATATGCCTCATATGATGAATTAGCAACTACCCCCAGCCTTCCTCGAAAATCTCGAATGAATCTATCAATATCACTCTCTGAAGTACGCTCAGCAAGACGAAGTCGATTAATTAACAATGCTTGACGCAATGTAATATATGGATTGGTAAACTTTACAATCTGAGCTCGAGCCAATGTGCGACTAAGTTTTGAGATAACAATGTCAGCTTTTCTATTCGCAATAATAGTAACTAAATCATTAAAAGCTTTTGCGGAACGGTCAAAAACAAGGCGAACTCCCAGCGACTTAGCTATTTCCTGAGCAAGCCATATATCAAAACCTTTTAGCACTCTCTCTTTGCTTTTATAAAAGAATGGAGGTTGATCTACCCCCAACACCGCTACCACTATCTTTCCTCTTTCGTGAATTCGCGCTATGTCTGGCGGGGTTTTATATTCCTGAGTAAAAGCAAAAAATGCGATACAAAAATAAATAATTATCTTTTTTTTCATACTCTCTCTCCTTGCACTTTCATTCCTTTTGTGGCAACTCCCTCTCCGCTTTGTTGCGGAGATCTTTGAAACCTATTGTGAGGTAATACCATGGAAGTCAGCATAATATTACAATGAACAATCAATAACGTACGCATAGGATCAATAATAGGATCAACAGCAAAGAAAACAATAATGATTGCTTCTGCAGGCAATCCTAAAAACTCAAGGACAATAGAGAGCATACCTAATGTGGCAAAGCCAGTTGCTCCCGAGGTAGCTATTCCCGCAAGAATAGCACTAAAACAGATGATTAGTAATTGAACAATGGTAATACCCATGTCATATACTTGAGCCACATATATTCCCGCTAAACTAAAAAATATAACATTGCCATATCTAGCAATAGTGATTCCTAAAGGTAATACCAGCTTTGTTACAATCCGATCGAAACCAAAATCCTCGGATAATACCTGCAAACTCGCAGGAATAGTGGCTACACTACTTCGAGTTGACAACGAAATAATAATAGGATTTAACATTTTTCGAAAAGTGTTAAAAACCCCCAATTGTGCCTTCCTTGAAATCAAAAGGGTATTGATAATAAGAACCATGACCCCTATAAAATAGAAACTGAGAATAAACTTTACCAATGCTAGCAGTGGGGTAATACCAGTTGTTGCTACTTGATTTGCCACAATTGCAAATAAGCCGAAAGGGAGTGGATACATAACCCATTCAATTATCTTTTGAAAAGCAAGAAACATACTGGTCATGAATGAAACAATATAATTACTCTGAACTGTTTCAATAAAAGCCGTTGCAATACCAAACAGAAAACAAAAGAACACCAACTGCAATATTTCACCAGACGCCAAAGCTGAGAACACATTAGAAGGAACAAATTCGGTAAAAAATTTCACTAAATTATTCTTTCTTGCAGGTGCTGCAACATTATCAGGTTGTTTGTTTGTATTTAAAGCAATGCCATAATCAGTTTCATAGGGAGATGCTTCAATAACTTGTCCAACTAAGTGTTGTTGGCGCTCTGTCAGTACTCCCGGTTTAACCAACAAACCCACAAGCAAGCTTAAGCCACTAAAAAACACCATTGAAAGAAAAAACATCTGAGTTAACGACCAAACAACACGTTTTCTCTCCACTGGCGAACGAACAAGTTGTGCAATACTCGATATAATCGCAGTCACCACTATCGGCACTATGCTCATCTGGAGCAACTGAATGTATAAATCCCCCATTGGCGCAATAATTGCCACTACTTGTTCATCTACTAGTAAACCAACAAGAATCCCACCCACAATGGCCAACAAGATGATCCATGGATTTTTCAAAATTTTCATAATAGAACTTTAATAAACCTCTGTTCCTACTCTAGCTATCGTCCAAATTTCTTATATTCCTTAAACCCATCACCTTATCTGGATGTATTATAGCATAACCCCCAAAAAAATCCTACGCTTAATGCTAGGACGCATTGAAAAAACAATATAACATAATATATTATAATACTGAAGAGTCAATAAAAAGGGTCGCGCAACTTTATAGAAGATAGTGGCGACCCTTAGGAAGGAGGAACCATGAAAGACGCGAATGCGTCAAAAAATGTTGCTGTAGGGGGTACAACAACTATATATCTTATTGTACCACAATGAGTCAATTAATCAATAGTTCCATAGTGTTTTTTTACTCTTTTTTATAAGAAAACTCTATTTTAAAACAACATTTGTAAAGTTCTATATGATATGCGTACGTTAAAAAAGTTGCACGTAACAGTTTTCGGCCTTGGTTTACACGGTGGCGGGGTTTCAGCTTGTAAATTTTGTGTTGCCCAAGGCGCACATGTTACTGTTACCGATTTGAAAACAGAACATGATCTTCAAAAAAGCCTCTCACAGTTAAAAGATCTACCTATACGCTATGTGTTGGGAACCCACAAGCGAAGAGATTTCTCTTGTGCAGACATTGTAATAAAAAATGCAGCAATTGCTACAGATCACCCATTGCTACGCTCTGCAAAATGGATAGAAAGCGACCTTTCACTATTCTTTCGATTTGTACACCCAGAAACATTCGTAGTTACTGGATCAAAAGGAAAATCAAGTACTGCCGCTCTCATGCACTTTATTCTTTCACGCTTATACTCTCATACCTATTTGGCTGGAAATATTGGTCTTTCTCCGCTCGATCTTCTTTATAAAAAACTGCCTGTAAACAAGCTTGTTCTTGAACTCTCATCGTTTCAAATAGAGGATCTGTATCGTATCAAAAAACAAAAACTAGTTAATACCCTTCCTATTATCTTTCAACAACCGTTAAAACTAAATATTTCTACTATCACATTTACAAATATATATCCTGACCACATGAATAGATACGGGAACATGCAGAAATATATTGGGGCAAAGAAAAAAATCTTTTCTTTCCCTTGTCCTATACAAATATATAATTACGATAATCACTATTGTCGTACTATTGCTCAAAAGCAAAATGCCAATATATTCTTTTTCAGCAAGCAACAACCAACAGACAAACAAACTATTGTCTGGAGTGTGGGAAAAAGAATATGGCTGAAAGGAGAAAACAAAGCACTTCCTAATAAGGGTTTTCTTACACGTCCCTGTACACTCAGCATCACATGTGCCGCTACTGCTGGCTTGATTGCTTATGGTATTCCTGCTCATATACTGATAACATACCTACCTCAATTTACCGGTATTGCACATCGCATGGAACATCTTGGAACTTGGAAAGGACGAACATTTTATAACGACACTACTGCCAGCATTCCTCACGCTACGTATTGGGGTGTAAAAAACTTCCATCAACCTGTTATTCTCATTACAGGAGGAACAGATAAAAACATTGACTTCTCACTATTCACTGATATTGCACAAAAAGTAAAATTAATTTTTCTGATAGAGGGGAGTGCAAGCAAAAAAATAGCGTCCGTACTTGAACACATCAATTATTCATTTTTTGGCCCGTATCTGTCATTAGATCAGGCTTTTGTAGAAGCCTGGGAGCATTCAAAAAATAAAGATATTATCTTATTTTCACCTGCGTCCAGCTCATTTGAAAAATATCCTAACGAATTTGAACGAGGTAGACATTTTCGAAGCCTTGTACATAAGCTATGTATGTGAACGTTTGCGAAAACGTTCTAAAGCACAAAATAAAGAAGCTTTTGCTTGGTGTAGATAAAGATCCCAACAGCCTGGGCGATATCTTATATGCCCGCCAAAGCCGAGCTTGAAACGTCGAATTCCTTGCAAAGAACCATCGCACTGAGGGCTTCGAGCTATACCCATCAGATCATACTCAACCATCCCACAAGTTTTTGCATATTGTATAGCATGCCACTGCAACAAATGAGGAGCCATAAAGGATTTCCATCCTATATCAGAGCCCCCATAAAGATAACTAGCCCTTTTGTTCCAATGAAGAACGAAAATACCCGCAACACATTCTTGTTTCACATATGCCATATAAATATATATCCGACCGCCCGCTTTTTGAATATATTTCTGTACATTTTTATAATACTGTATTGGGTGTACTGCTATCCTTTTTCTCTTAGCAGTCAGACGGTGCAGAGTATACCAGCTATCTATTCTCTCTGTTTGCACTACATGTACTGACTTTCGCATAGCTAGACGAATATTATACCTCGTCTTTGTATGCATGGCAGAGAAAAGCATATCTTCATCATTACGAAGATCGATCACTACTGTAGTAGGAACCTGAACCGAAGGGGCTGAAAATAGTCCGGATTCTTTTAAAGAGTATTCTCGTTCCTGACAAACAGCAAGAGAATCATATTCATCAGGAATATCCCATCGAAGAATAAATGATTTAGGGAGATATTGTGCCAAAATTTTCAACGAGGAGATATCCGAAAATTGTGGTAAGCCATGCGGTAAATAAGCCAATGAATAGGAAAACAAAAATGGTCTTTCTAAAACAAGAAAGGGATCACATCCGTTTTCCTTGAATTGAAACACATGCGCTCGCCATATTTTTTGCGATTCTTTTACCTGCGCCCATGCACGATCTTGTAAAAAAACATGCCCTGGCAGTGCATCAAGTGGTAACACTCGAACTCGACGTACGTTTTCAAGAGATTTCGCCATTCTTAATCTTGGTTGTTTGTAGTGGCTTATCTGCACATTGTAATATAAAGTTTCCAGCTTTTACCACACCTTCTTCCACATA
>Ga0256913_10000459_pt1 | contig 21031 bp, 16 predicted proteins | sample Axial_MatmetaG_FD_185970 | JGI IMG/M metagenome (GOLD analysis project Ga0256913, IMG submission 185970) | Deep-sea worm associated microbial mat communities from Axial Seamount, Juan de Fuca Ridge, Pacific Ocean - Axial_Mat | ecosystem: Environmental > Aquatic > Marine > Oceanic > Microbial... | reverse complement strand
ATAGTGGATGATGAAAATCAAAAATTAATCGTTGAGATACATAGATTAGCCCACTGGAAAGATGATATTGTTTTAGAAAAATTGTGTGCTGCTATGAATGATACCGAAACTAAATTCCCTGACTCAAATCTTACTTTAATTTACAAAATGGTATCATCTTAAATCTAAACAGGTCAGTTGTTCTGAGATTATTATGAATTTGATTTGGGAATCAAATAGACTTATTTCAATCGATATTCATAGCTTTACTTTTCTTTTCAATCTATTCAAAATCCAAGGTAATCTGGCCATCGGTTTTATTGTCAGGATTGATATTTCTCTTCTTTGAGATTCCTTTTTTACTTTTAGGTTTTTTCGGCCGGCTGTCATCAATCAAAATATGGCTATCGTCTATTTCGATCTCAAGCTCTATGGTAGTATTAGCTTCATTCGGCTTTTCCGATTCTGACTTATAAGACGTGTCTACATCTTCCGATATATTCTTATGGTTCTTGCCTTTAGGTAAGATGTTGTCCCCCTCAGTAGCTTGTTCTTCCAGGTTTGCTTCTACAGTAATTTTTTGCGATAGCCCCTTGTCCCTAACTTCCGAAAATACCTGCTCTCCCTTTTGTTTTTGATCCTCTGTCCGGGCTCTTTCTTCCAACTTATCTAATATTTCATCTACTTTCTCATCTTCCTCCGATGGATATTCATATTGCAGAGGCTCTTCCCAACTCAAAGACTTAATTTTGTTATTAGTCAATCTTTTCCCTTTAGCCTTTAGACTTTTAACAGCAATAAATTCATCCAAATTGATAATTTCCGAGAAGTTTTTACGTTCGCGGGTATTCTTATATTCCACTTTTAATTGAGCCAAATAATCTAGGCTAAACTCTAAAAGCCTAGCATGTTCATCGCCCACGAAACAAATTTTCCTATCTGTTTCTTCTATTCTAAAACGCTTCACATAGGGTAATTTTGTCTGGCTCTCAATATAAATGGCACTCATAACTTTTCTAGGATCATATTTCTCAATCAGAATCATATGGTCATCAAAATGATTGGAGATATCGTAAGAATATAATTGATAATGTCCTGTTTTGCTAACAGTAAATATTTTATCATCACCTTTAAAAGCACCTAGATATATGCCTCGTTCCTCAGTATTTAGTCTTTTCACGGTATCATCATACCAAATATCAATGGCTCCCAAAGTACTCACTCCACTTTCCTTCAGGACAATTTTCTTAATGGCTTTTTTACTGATAATATTACCCTTAGCACCTCTTCCCTTGATAGCTAACTCCTTAAAATCAAAATCAAATGATGTCTTTTTAATTTTCGGATCGGAGCGAAGGTAAACCTTAATGAGCTCTGCTTCGCCGTTGGGATTGGCTGTAAAATAAACTACCTTAGAACCATCGGTACCTTTGGTGAGAGAATAGTTTCTATCGCGTGTAATAGAGGTAACCGGAAAACGCTTCACATAATAATTTCCTCGTTTACCATCTCGGTAAATCATATTATAAGTGGTTCTGTCATCGTTTTTATTGAAGACTTCCACATGAATGATATTTTTCCCCACAAAAGACTTGGGGCTGATTTTTGTTACAATAAAGCTTCCGTCAGCCAAAAACACAATGATATCATCAATATCGGAGCATAGCCCCACATATTCATCTTTCTTTAGTGAGATTCCAACAAAACCATCTTCACGATTGACATAATACTTGGTATTGGCTACGGCCACAGTGGCGGCATTGATACTTTCGAAACTCCGAATTTCTGTCTTTCTTTCGCGCCCCTTACCAAAACGTTTTTTAATATCTTTAAAATAATCTATGGCATAATCAATCAGATGAGCCAAATGGAATTCTACCTTCTTCAACTCCTCTCGTAGACTTTGAATGCTCTCATCAGCTTTAAAGCTGTTATATTTGGATATTCTTTTAATCTTGATTTCGGTAAGTCTAATAATATCGTCGCGACTAATATCTCTAATAAAATCTTTTACAAAGGGTTTCAACCCCTCATTAATAGCCACAATAACCTCCTCAAAAGATTCGCAGCTTTCTATATCACGATAGATTCTCTCTTCGATAAAAATTTTCTCCAATGACAGATTGTGCAATTGTTCCAGCAATTCTCCTCTGTGAATTTCCAGTTCTCTCTTTAACAGATTGGCTGTCTGATCTGTAGAAAACTTCAAAATCTCTCTCATCCCAATAAAATGCGGCTTATCGTTGTGGATGATACATGAGTTTGGCGAGATACTTATTTCGCAATCGGTGAAAGCATATAAAGCATCTATGGTTTGATCAGGAGAAACACCGGGGGCCAGATGGAGCAGTATTTCCACATTTTCGGAGGTGTTATCATCAATTTTCTTGATCTTGATTTTACCTTTTTCATTGGCAGAGATAATGCTATCTATCAGGTTAGAAGTAGTTTTTGAAAAAGGAATCTCCACAATTTTCAGCAGCTTATTATTCTCTTGAATAATACGAGCTCTCACGAGTATCTTGCCTCCCCGCAGGCCATCTTTATATCTGGCCACATCCATTAGTCCCCCAGTAAGGAAATCCGGATAAAGCTCAAAACTCTTATTCCGAAGTATGGCTATGGAGGCATCAATAAGTTCAACAAAGTTATGAGGTAGTATTTTCGATGCCAATCCCACGGCGATACCTTCTACTCCTTGTGCCAATAAAAGAGGGAATTTTACCGGCAAAGAAATCGGCTCGTTATTACGCCCATCGTAGGATGATTTCCATATAGTAGTCTTGGGATTGAACACCACTGCCAAAGCAAATTTGGACAGGCGTGCTTCAATATAACGAGGTGCAGCAGCTCTATCTCCGGTGAGAATATTACCCCAGTTACCTTGTGCATCTATCAATAAATCTTTCTGTCCTAAATTCACCAAAGCATCACCAATACTGGCATCACCATGGGGATGATACTTCATGGTATTTCCAATGATATTGGCTACCTTATTGTAACGACCATCATCCATTTCTTTCATGGAATGTAAGATACGACGATGAACGGGTTTTAAGCCATCGTGAATATCGGGGACAGCACGCTCTAAGATAACATAAGAAGCATAATCTAAAAACCAGTTTTCGTACATGCCGGAGAGATGCAAAGCCGTATGCAACTCACCACGATCTTCTTCAGTTTCTTCAGCTGTATATTCGTTATCGTCCAGCTCGTCCTTATATTCCTCGTCCATTTTCAATCTTTTCTTTTATAGCTTGGTTTTGGTTTCCAGCTTGTTTATTTCATAATCATTGCTTCTACTAATTCCCTTTTTATGTTTTTTGTATTATTTTATAAGAGATATCATATGGCATTCAAGCTTCCATAACCCCTGATTTTATTGGTGTTTCACCACTAATAAATGTGGGTGATATGCCACGAAACAAAGGTATTACTAATATTCAAGAAATAAAAACACTAAGACCCTTGCAACATGGCAAAGCATTTTATTTATCCAAGGGTGAACGCAAATTAATACGAATCAAACAAAATATTCAGCTTTGTTGCTTATTTTGTTACTCAGGTTTCGCACTTCAATTAAGCTGCTAATTGATAAATGCTTGAGATATTTTGATTTAAGAAGTTTAATTTATTCTGAGTAATTAAATAATTTACTGATAGTTAACTCAATATCTATATTGTCTATAAAAAGATCCACGATTGCTAAATTTTCAATGATAGCTGCCAATAATCTCTCATTGAGCTTATGTTCAATATAATCTTGTTTGAGATCCTTAAATAAGCCACCCATAGTTTCGTATGCTTCGGCTCTATATTTTAGGCTCACTGGCATATGATGCTATAAACTGGTCAACAAAAACCTTTGCCATTTTGTATAGTTCTTTGGTGTTTACTTTGTTCTCAAAACGGCTTATTGTTGGTTGAGTAGTCAGTGCTTTTGATTGGTTCGCACATAATTTTAGTATTTCGTCATCCTTCAACTCATTACAATCATTGGCATCTTCATAGCCCGCTGCAATTTGCATCATTTGAAGTATCTTCCATTGTAACTTTAACTTCTACCTTCTTTTTGCTAATATCCGATAGATTGAAAAGGCTCGGCTGGCTAGAAACTGAAATATTAGCCTTTTTTGTTTGATAATTATTTGTAGCTTTATCCATGGGAAAGTTTTTTATTTTTGCAGCTCAAAGATACTAAATATCAATGAGATAACTAAATTCTTTCCCGTCTTTTTTTACTCTTTATGAAAAATTCAGTCTAGAATCATGAAAAATTTAAAACAGCTTTTAGTAGCAATTTTTGTATTAACATTAATAACTTCCTGTGATAAAGACAAAAATGAGCCAACAGAAGCTTTGGAAAAGGCAACAATAAGTGCAAAATGGATTGTTAATAATTCAAATGAATATAAATCATTTGAGTTTAATGAAAGTAGAAATTATATTATTGTAAAAGATACGACAACGAAATCAACAAATGACCAAATAATTTTTTTCGGAACCTATGAAATTATTGACAGCAAAACAATTGTCCTTTCAGATTTTGGAACTCTTACAATATCCGAGGTTAATGATAATTCAATAAATTTCTCAATACAACTTACAAATAATCCCAATAATGAAATCATTATTAATGCTTCTAAGCAAAAAGAAATGGATAGCTCTGCAAATACTAAATTGCTCTGTAGGACTTGGGAAATGGTGACGATAAATGACACTTCAGTTGTTGGAACAGATATGGAGCTTACTGCTTTATTTTCAGCGGCAGGTACCTATATTATTTCTTACACTAAACCTGATGAAAATTCTGGGGGTTTAGCGCAATGGAAGTGGGAAAATGAAGCAGAAACACAACTTCTTTATTCTTGGGATGAAGTTCCTATATGGGACGAATCAGATTATGTAGAAATTTCTGAATTAACTGCAAAGACCTTAAAAGTAATTGAAGATGGAAATACTTACGTATTACAACCAACTTTGAACACAAAATCAGCCATTATAAAAACATCGAAAAATTTATTTAGTAAAACAATAAAAAAGGGTTTTTTGATAAAATAAAAGCGCACAAATATGCGGCAGTTTAAAACTAACTATCAGAATATGAAAAAATACATTTTATCCATCCTATTCCTCATCCTTCTGAGCCAAATACCTGTATTGGGACAAGGGGTGGCTATATCGGGGCTGTATACTCATGGCAGTTATTATAAATACCAAAACGCTTTGGGATACGAGATAGCCTATACGCTGCCCATTAAACAAAAAAGCAGACTTGGGTTTTCGTTTTCTCAGAGTTTTAATAACACCTATTATGAGTATGTTTTCGAATCAGATGCAGATGGAAGAGACTATTACAGAAAAGTAAATCCTAAAAACCAAAGACTAGTACTTTCGGCAGATTTTACCGTTAGGATTTTAAATAAGGAAAAAGACCAGATTTTCGTTGGCCCTGCTATTGGTCTCAATTTCTTCATCACAAATGAATCTGTTGACGAACGGACAGCAAATGAGAGTGCGTATGATCATTATAATAGTTCTGGTTTAGAAGCAGTAAGGGGCGGCATTAGCTTACTGCTTGAATATGATAGATCTGTTTTTTCCAATTATGCCAGTCTATTTATTGCTACAAGGCCGGAAGCTATATTCTTTTCAAGATCCGGATTGATGGGTTCAGCTGATCCATTTATGGTTGGAAATTTAAATTTCAATTTGGGTATTAGGTTTCATCTAAACAGAGAGAAGAAAGAATAAAATATTTCCCGGAAATAATTATATCCTAATAACAGAGAATTACTATCTTTGAAGTGCGTGTAAAATAAGTGTCTGAAAGTAGGAATAAAATAATAAACAAATGAAAGATTTTAAATCCATAGATGAAATATTAGATTTCGCCATCCATAACGAACAGATAGCAGTAGACTTTTATGTGAACTTGGCATCCAAGTTTAACGACAAATCCATGAAACAAACCTTTGAAGGCTTTGCCAAAGAAGAAATGGGGCATAAGGCTCGTCTGACAGGCATCAAGGAAAAAGGCTTGTTTGAGATGAGACAGGAGGATGTAATGGATTTAAAAATTACTGACTATGTGGTGCGCTCCGAGCCATCCGGTGATATGAGTTATCCGGAGGCCTTACGCTTGGCCATGAAAAGAGAAAAAGCTGCCTTTCGCCTTTATAATAAACTGAGTGAATTGGCTCCTAATACCGAAATGGTGAAGCTATTCAAGGGGTTGGCACAAGAAGAAGCCAAGCATAAATTGCGTTTTGAGATTGAGTATGATGACGAAGTCTTAAAAAATAATTAGAGTTCGTCTATAAAGTCCGACTTCTGCGTTATTGTTCAAAATACAAATCATCAAATACTTTAGTATTCTGCGGTTTGGATTTATCACAAACCTTGAATTCGAACTTTCTAGCTCAAACTCTCGACATTATGGACAGACTATAATTAAACTTTCTGTTCTTTTGTGCATCTAAATGGAATTGTTTGAACAATTTCATTTTTAGATAGATCAAAATATAATGAGCTCAAAAACACAAACAACCAAATTATTATTAGTTACAGCCTTTCTGATGATTACCACAATAGTTATGGCGCAAAATCGACCATCGGGTCAAAAGGGGAATGCTAAACATGGCCAAAGAAATCTGCCTGCTATTGGACAAATTTATGGTAAAATAATGGATTCTATCAGTGGACATCCTTTAGAATATACCACTGTGGCATTATATAGGAAGCGAAGTGATGAATTGGAAACCGGGACTATTAGTCATGCCAATGGAAATTTCTTTCTGGAAAAATTGAAGCCGGGGCGTTATTATCTAAAGGTGTCCTTTATGGGTTATGAGGATAAGATAGTTCCGGATATAGCTATTGGTAAAGAGCATCAGATGATTAATTTACATAAGATAGCGATTTCTCCCAGCATGGAAAACCTTGATGAGGTGGTGATAGACGGCAGTGCTCCTCGTATTGATTATCAGATTGACAAAAAGGTGATTAATGTGAGCAAGCAAATTACCTCCATCTCCGGAACTGCCGTGGATGTGTTGGAGAATGTTCCTTCTGTGAAAGTGGATATTGAAGGCAATGTATCTTTGAGGGGTAGCACGGGTTTTACCGTCTTGATTGATGGTCGCCCTTCTGTTTTAGACGCCAATGATGCCTTACAGCAAATTCCCGCGAGTACCATCGATAATATCGAAATTATTACCAATCCTTCAGCTAAATATGACCCTGACGGCTCGGCCGGAATTATCAATATCATCACCAAGAAAAATAAGCTCCAAGGTGTTAGCGGAGTGGCAAATATGAATGTGGGTTTAAATAATAAATACGGTGGCGATGTGCTATTAAATTATAAAAAGAGAAAAGTTAACTTATATTTCGGTGCCGATTATAACTTCCGAAGTTATCCTGGTGATCGCTATAACGAAAGAATCACCTATGCCATGGATACGGTAAAGACCATTATGAACGGAACTAGTGATAGAGACCGAACTAAATGGGGTTTAAGAGCTGGAGCAGATTATTCCATTAGTGATAAAGATGTTGTCGGTTTGAGTGCTAGATTTGGAGAGCGTAAAATGGATGGTTTAACCAATTCTCTGTATGATGAATGGTCTTATGCTCATCAGACACATGATTTGTACCAGAACTATGATCAATCAAATAGGGGGGGTAATTTTTATGTGATTAATTCTAATTATCAGCACAAGTTTAAAAAGAAAGGCCATTTAGTCAAAATGGAAGCTTCTTATAGTAATCGCGATTTTAAAGACAATTCAATTAATGAGTTAAGAGATGAAAACGACATTGCTGTAGATGGGAAGTCAAATACTGAGACAGGGCCATCGAGCCGAATCCGAGCGAAATTAGATTACACTTTACCCATAGGTGAAAAAGATAAATTTGAGGCTGGTTTTCAATCTCGTTTCTCCAAAAGCGAAGATAATACCGAGTTGTATATCTTAGACTTAATTGATGGAGATTATCATTTACAACCTGAATATAGTAACAAAACTACCTATAAAAGGAATATTCATGCTATATATGCCATTTATGCGGGTGAAATAGGTCATTTTGGTTATCAAGGAGGTATGAGAGGAGAATATACTTATAGAGATATTCAATCATATAGTAGTCATGATAGTTATCTATTAGATAGATGGGATTTTTTTCCAAGTATTCACTTGTCCTATCAATTTCCAAAAAATCATCAGATAATGGCCAGCTATACCAGAAGAATCGAAAGAACCAGAGGCTGGTTTTTGGAGCCCTTTATTACTTGGCAGGATGCCTATAATGTGCGTCAGGGAAACCCTGATTTATCACCTGAATATATTGACTCCTATGAGCTTGGATATTTAAAGAAAATGGGAAGACAGAATATGCTTTCTTTGGAAGCTTATTACCGTATTAATAATAATAAAATTGAAAGAATAAAAAGTGTATACCAAGAAAATGTAATGTTGACTACTTTTGAAAATGTGGGTAAGGACTATAGTTTAGGAGTAGAGATGATGTTTAGTTTTCAGTTTTTTAAATGGTGGGAAGTTGATTTAATGGGTGATCTTTCTAATTATAAAATAGAAGGGGTTTTATATGAAAAGGATTTCTCGAATATGAGCACCAATTGGAGTTCGCGATTTAATAATACTTTTAAAATCAAGAAAAACACCAAACTTCAGATTAATAGTATGTATAATGGAGGAAGCGTGACAGCCCAAGGTGAAGCTGCCGGATATTATATGGTGAACTTTGCTGCTCGGCAAGATTTTCTGGACAACAAACTATCAGCAACTTTGCAAGTTCGTGATATTTTCTCATCGGCAAAACGACAGTTTACTTCCAGTGGCCCTGACTTCTATAACTATAGCGAATATGTTCGGGAGTCGCCTATTATCACCATGACCATCAGCTATCGTTTTAATAATTATAAGTCGGATAGAAAATCGCGCTCAGCAGCTGATGATGTTATGGGTGATGATGAAAGACAATAAATTATTAATCATCCTTTTTCTCGAATAGTTTATCCTTAGTAGTCTTCTCCACTTTAGCTCTATTTTTTAGTGTTTTGGAAACAGCGATATAAGGACCTGTTATCACCTTGTCCCCTTCTGACAAACCAGATTTTATTTCAATGTATTTATTGTCTTGAATGCCTGTTTTTACTTCTTGCATAACGGCTGTTCCATCCTGATAGAGAAAAACATATTCTTTAATTTCTTTTTCTTGTTCATATTTAGCTTTCTTTTCTTTCTCTTGTTTGCGTTTTTCGTAGGATGTTAGTGTCCTTCCGGTGGTGTCATTACGGGTAGTTACAGCAGCAATTTCTATGCAAGGAACATCTTTTCTCACCTCCGTTTGAATGTCTACAGAAGCAGACATACCCGGTCGAAATGGGCTGAAGCCCTCAGGCTTTCCATCGGAGAGGTGTTTGTAAGACTTGCTAAGCATCAGTACTTTAACATCGAAGTTGGTCACTTGATCGGCACTGGTTCCTTGGGTGTTGGCCGATGTAGCTATTTCGGTAACTATTCCTTTGAATTTCTCTTTTAAATAAGCGTCCACCTCAATAATAGCTGTATCGCCCATGGATACCCTAACTATGTCGTTCTCGTTTACCTCTACATGCACTTCCATATTATTGAGGTTAGCAATGCGCATTAGTTCGGTACCTGCCGAAAACTGTGATGCTCCTTGTACTCGTTCGCCTTTTTCTACACTTAATAAGGAAACGGTTCCATCTTGAGGGGCAAAAACGGCGGTACGTGTGAGGTTTTCTTTGGCTTCTCTCAAGCTAGCCTCACTGCTTTTTACTTGGTATTCGGCTGACTTTAAGCTTTCTTTGGCAGCATCAACACGACTCTTGCTCACCTGAAAATTAGCTTTTATCTTTTCAAAATCGGCATTGCTGATGACTTGTTTTTCCCAAAGCCCCTTGTTTCTGTTGAAATCCAGTTGACTTTGAACATATTCAGCCTCAGCTTGTGCTACCGATGCTTTGGCATTGGCAACGGCAGCTTTTTGCGAGTTTAATGCGGCTTCCGAGCGAGCGTATGCCGTTCTGTATTGTTCCGGATCTATTTTAGCTAATAGTTGGCCGCTTGTAACCTGATCTCCCTCTTTTACGGTGAGTTCCACTACTTCTCCTCCAATAAAGGGGCTCACTTTAATATCTTTCTCGGGTTGAATTTTCCCATTGGCGGTTACGGTTTCTATTATCGTTTTTGAACTAACCTCTTCAACCGTGACTTTTTGCGTATGTTCGTTGCCAATAACTCCCTTTTTCTTCAGTATTACAAGAGTGACTAAAACTGCAATAATAAGGACGATTCCAATGATTATCCATTTATTTTTCATGAGGATTTCTTTTATGTGTTATAATTTTATGGGCACACCCATATAAAAATCTAGTATTTTTGTCTTGAAAATATAATCATATTTAGCTCTTAGTAAATTAGACTGAGCTTGAGTTAATTTCATTTTAGCCATGCTGAAATCTAAAGAATTAACCATGCCTACGCTAAATTTTTCCTCAGTATATTTAAAAGATTCTTTCAATGATTCAACAGATATTTTATTGGCGTTATAGGTTTTATAAGCAGCTATGGCATCGTGGTATTTTTGTTCAATATTTTTTCTGAGCTCGTTCTTTTTTAACTCCAAATCGAAATTCCTACTGATTCTTTGGATTTTAGCCCTATTGAGTGAAGAGCGTGCTGAATAACCATTAAAAATAGGAATGCTTAATGAGAAAGTGAGGTATTCACCGGTATTTTTATCTATTTGATCCCAGAAAGGGAGTATGGGACTATTGGGGTCGGTAAAAGATGCACGTTGATTGTCATTATAATTGGTACCTATTCCGCCACTCATGCTTAAGCTGGGATATAAAGCACCTCTGGCCAATTGCACAGATTTTTCTGCGCTGAGCACATTCATTTCACTGCTTTTAATCTCCGGCATAATATCCACTGCATTGGCATATACCTGTTCCGAGGGAATAATCTGAAGCTCTTTGGATAAGGTAATCTCCGGATGATCGATTTCAAATGCAGTATCTGAAGGGATATCTAGAATTTGTTTTAAATCAAGATATGCCAATGCTAAGTTGTTTTGTGCTTGAATAAGATTGGTTTCCTCGGTTGCTTCTTGTGCCTGTATTTCAAGTAAATCACCTTTGGGTAAGGTGCCTGCTTCTACCAGTTTTGAAGTCCGGGATATCTGTTGTTTGGTTACTCCTATCTGCTTTTCTGCAACAATAAGCATCTCGTGATTGAAAAGAATATTGAGATAGGCACCGGTTAAGCTTAAAGAAATATTGTTCTCCATCTCCTCAGACTGATATAAGCTCGCCTGATAATCGATCTTGTTTTTTTCTAAAGAGTTCCATTTCTGCATACCATTGAACAAATTGAGTCTGCCACTGAGGCTATAATTATTGTTCATACTCTGATTATTAACATATATGTTGGTAACCGGATCGATATTTCTTCCCCAATTATAATTCAAATTGCTACCGGCATTGGCAGAAGGGGCAAAATCAAGCTTACTTTGTAAGAGATTGGTCTCGGCAATCTGTGTTTGTAGCTTCATTTGTTTGATTTGAATATTGTTTTTCAATGCATAATTGACGCATTGTTCCAAGGTCCAAACTTTTTGAGCTATTACACTACTAATTCCTATAGCAAAAAGGAAGAATGCTAATGCTACTATCTGAGGGTAAATCTTTTTTAATGTCATAGTTTTTCGATTAACAATGGAATAAAAGTACTATTTAAATGATTTAGCTATCTGTTTTTAAGCATTTTTCACATCTAAAAACATGCCAATACCTAAACTACTGACAGTTTGCTGACTTTATTCTAATCTATGACGATAAGTGTCACGTGTGGTTACACCTGATGTTCGATAATGGACGAAAATTATGAAAATCATGCACGTTCTATCCTCGTGGTGGTTTAGGCTTGGTGAAAGCGCAAAGGCATAAGTTTGGTTTCCATGGTAAAAACCAAAATCAGAAAAAAGGTGATGATGCCTCCATTCCAAAAAATGCTTAATTGAAAATAGGAGCTGATGCCTACAAGTAGTGCAACCAGAACCGGATAAAATACCATTGATTTTATTTGATAAGGAATGGGATAATTTTTCCTGCCAAAATAGAGAGATAAAAGTAGGGGGACAAAATAAGCTGCAAATACCGACCATGCAGAGCCGTAAAATCCAAAACGAGGAACTAAAATAAAGTTTAGAGCAATGGCAATAATGGCGCCAACAACAGAAAACCAAGCTCCATAAATGGTTTTATTGGTGAGCTTATACCAAAAAGAAAGATTATAATAAATACCTAGCATCAAATTGGCCATCAATAAGATGGGTACTACGTAAAGACCTTCTCTATAACTGCTGCCTACCATATATTTTATGATGTCGATAAACATCATGGTTGACAGAAAAATAAAGGAGCCAAAGATGACAAACCAATGCATAACACGAGCATAGGTCTGCTTGGCATTTTTATTTTGTGCCTCAGAGAAAAAGAAAGGGTCAGCGGCATAGCGAAAGGTTTGTATAAAGAGTAACATAATAACAGCAATTTTGGCATTGGCACCATAAATACCCAATTGTTGCATACCCGCTTCATGGCTCCCCGAGTAGAGGAAAGGAAGTAAAATTTTATCCATAGAAATGGGAACTAAGCCTGCAATATTAACCACCAAAATAGGAAGAGCATAGGGCATCATCTTTTTCCATAACTTACTGTCGAAACCGTATTTTAAGTTTTTGTAGACGGGAAGTAACAACAAAAAGGTGATAGCACTGGCGGCTAAAGTTGAAATAAAGATATATTGAACCAACTGCTCACTATTAAAGAATGAGCTAACGAAACCATAGAGAAAATGAGATTCTCCTGCATGAATTACTTTGGGACAATAGAGGATGAAAAATAAATTCAGAGCTAAGCTGACAAAGATATTAGCAAGCTTGAGCAAGGCAAATTTCATGGCCTTATTTTTCTGACGTAACCAGGCAAAGGGTATGGCCGTTAAGGTGTCGAAACTAATGATTAAAATAAACCAGATGATAAAGTTAACATGGTTTTCGTAGCCAATGGAATGGGCAATAGATTCACGAAAAATCAAAGAGAAGACCAAAAATATCATGGTGCTTCCAAGCAAAGAAATGGAAGCTGTAGATAATACCTTTTTATTGTTTTTCTCTGTTTCTGAAAAACGGAAAAAGGTGGTTTCCATACCATAAAGAAGAAAAGCAAAAATGAGCGCCACATAGCTATAAAGCTCAGTTACCATTCCATATTCACCTGTAGGCAAAGTATAAGTGTAGAGTGGGACGAGTAAGTAATTTAGTAGTCGCCCAACTATGCTGCTTAAACCATAAATGGCTGTTTGTCCAATGAGTTTCTTTAATGCGCCCAATGATGCTGTTTTTGCAAATTTAATAAAATTGCCCAATGAACTAATGATTCTTATAAACCATCCAGGGCAAATCTAAAGTTTATCTTGATAAACCATCATTCTGATGTTTCCAATTCATCTGCCGCTGCTTCCCATTCTTCCATTTTTTGATGGAGCTGCTTTTTCAAGCTCTCATATTTCTTAAAGAAATCAGGATCGGAGAGGGCTTGGTCATGTTGATCGGGGGAAGCGAGTTGGTCGTCTTTGATTTGAATGGCAGATTCTAAATCGCCAATTTCTTCCTCTATTTTATTAATGTGGTTTTGTATTTTTCTTCTGGCTTTTTCTTTTTCTTTTTTCTCCTGATAGTTGAGTTTGTTTTGTGAGCTTTCTTTATTGTTTTTATTGGTAGAAGAGGCAATGCCCCTATTTAACTCTCCCAATTTCTCAATTTTTCTCTTGGCCAAAAAATCCTGCACATCGCCTAAAATAGTTTTGGTGTGTGCTTTTTTAAACTCAATTACTTTATCTGTTAAACCAGTGAGGAAATCTCTATCGTGAGACACAATTATTAAGGTGCCGGTAAATTGTAATAAAGCTGTTTTTAGGATGTCTTTCGACTTAAGGTCGAGATGGTTGGTAGGCTCATCGAGGACTAGTAGATTATATGGTTCCAGTAGCATTTTTGCCAAAGCAAGGCGTGATTTTTCCCCACCACTTAGCACTCTTACGGGTTTGTCTATGTCTTCGCCACTAAACAAAAAAGATCCTAAGATATCGCGAACTTTTTTCCGGATATCGCCCACAGCTACCTCATCAATAATCTCAAAAACTGTCTTGTTTGGGTCTAATAAGTCGGTTTGGTTTTGCGCATAATACCCCACCAATACGTTATAGCCAAGCTTTAGCTCTCCTTCATAATCCAAATCTTTGATAATAATTTTTGCTAAAGTTGATTTCCCCATTCCGTTTTTTCCCACAAAGGCAATTTTCTCCCCTTTTAGTGCCACAAAATCTAGGTTCGATAACACCTGATTGTCATCAAATGACTTTTCCAGATGCTTGGTTTCTACTACTATCTTTCCACTAGGTGGTGCTTCTTGAAATTTAAAGTGTATGGCTGACCTATCGATATTGTCTATTTCTACCCTGTCTATCTTATCCAGTTCTTTTTGTTTCGATTTTACTTGTTTCGATTTGGTGGCCTTATAACGAAAACGCTCGATAAATTTCTCTGTCTGTCGTATTTGTTTTTGTTGATTGGTAAAAGCAGCCTGTTCGCCAATAAGTCGGTTTTCTCTCTCGGTAACATAGCGGCTATAAGGCATCTTATAATCGTAAATTTTTCCTTTGCTTATCTCTATGGTACGAGAAGTAACATGATCCAAGAAAGTTCTGTCGTGAGCTACAAGGACGATGGCTCCCGGATAAGTCTTCAAAAACTCTTCCAACCATTCAATGGATTCAATATCCAAATGGTTAACAGGCTCATCGAGGAGGAGGATGTCGGGCTTACGCAATAGCAATTTGGCAATCTCCACACGCATTCGCCATCCACCACTAAATTCTGCCAAGGGGCGATTGAAATCTTCTTGAACAAATCCCAAACCCTTGAGGATTTTTTCTGTCTCAGCTTCTTTATTTTCTCCGCCTAAGATTTGAAAGTGCTCAGTAGCATGGCTCAGCTTGTCCACGAGTTTCATATACGAATCACTGCTGTAATCTTCTCTCTCGGTAAGCTCTTTGTTTATTTTCTCAATGTCTTCAGCTAGGGAGTTAATCTCATCAAATGCTTTTTGAGTTTCCTCTATCACACTAAGCTTCGAAATAAATTTTACCTCCTGTGGCAAATACCCCACTTTTTTATTTGCAGGGATAATCACTTCTCCACTCTCTGGGCTGTTTTCTCCTGCTATTAGTTTCAGCAAAGTTGTTTTGCCACTTCCATTATCGCCCACCAAGCCTATTCTATCGTTGGGATTGATTAAAAAACTAATTCCATCGAAAAGAAAATTGCCGGTAAAAACGACTGATAAATTGCTAATTGAATACATTCAAAAAATTATTTTTTGCAAATTAAAGAAATATTTGGTGAAAAAGGGCTGAAAAAAAAAGGACAGCTTTTAGGGAAGCTGTCCTTCTGGTTTTTTTGATTATGAACTATCTGTTACCGAGCATCTTTTTTGGATCTACAATTTTTGTAAATTCTTCATCGGTTAAATAACCCAATGCCAAGGTAGCCTCTCGTAAAGTAGTACCTTCTTTATGTGCTTTTTTAGCGATAGAGGCTGCTTTTTCGTAGCCAATATGTGTGTTTAATGCAGTAACGAGCATCAATGAGCTTTCTAATTTCTGCTGAATAACAGGTAGATTTGGCACGATTCCTACGGCAGCATTCTTAGTAAACGAAACACAAGCATCGCCCAGTAAACGAGCAGCTTGTAGGAAGTTGGCTATCATGACCGGTTTAAATACGTTTAGTTGGAAATGGCCTTGCATTCCGGCAGCAGTAATGGCGGCGTCGTTGCCAATAACCTGAGCACAAACCATTGTAAGGGCTTCATTTTGAGTTGGATTCACTTTTCCGGGCATAATGCTGGAACCCGGCTCGTTTTCAGGGAGCCTAATTTCTGAGATAGAGCAGCGCGGTCCGGAAGCCAATAAACGAATGTTATTGCCAATATGCATCAAGCTTACGGCTAAAGTTTTTAAAGCTCCTGAAGCCTCTACAATGGCGTCGTGAGCAGATAAAGCTTCAAATTTATTTTTAGCAGTAACAAAAGGAAGTCCGGTTAGCTCGGCAATTACCTCGGCTACTTTTTTATCATAACCTTTTGGAGTATTTAATCCTGTTCCAACGGCTGTTCCACCAAGAGCCAGCTCACTAATATGAGATAGGGTATTCTCTAATGCTTTGATTCCATGATCTAATTGAGAAGCATATCCGCTGAACTCGTCACCTAGAGTTAAAGGGGTAGCATCCATCAGGTGGGTTCTACCTGTTTTTACAATGTCTTTAAACTCATCAGCTTTGGCAGCCAAGGTATCTCTTAAAAGCTTTACTCCGGGCAGAGTGGTGTCAGCAATCATTTTGTAGGCAGCAATATGCATGGCAGTAGGGAAGGTGTCGTTGCTCGATTGTGACTTATTTACATCGTCATTAGGATGGATGAATCGTGTTCCTTCACCCAGTTTGTGACCCTGTAATACATGACATCTGTTGGCAACTACTTCATTTACGTTCATATTGGATTGGGTTCCTGAACCTGTTTGCCAAATAACCAGAGGAAACTGATCATCTAATTTGCCGGCAATAATCTCGTCAGATGCTTGAACGATTAAGTCCTTCTTGTCATCGGGTAAAACCCCTAGAGCATTGTTGGCAATGGCAGCAGATTTTTTCAAATACCCAAAGGCATGAACAATCTCCAAAGGCATAGAAGCCTCAGGGCCAATTTTAAAATTCATTTTCGATCTTTGTGTTTGGGCTCCCCAATATTTATCGGAAGGGACCTCCACATTTCCCATGGTGTCTTTTTCTATTCTATATTCCATTTTATTTAGTTTTTTTGGATTTTATTTTTTGCTAAAATAAGTCTTCAATATTTTCGGCAGGCTCACCCCATACCGCTTTTCCATCTTTTATTATAATGGGGCGGTTGATTAATTTAGGATTTTCTACCATTAATTGTATCAACTCATCATCAGTAAATTCTTTTTCCTTGATTTCTTTCTTATAAGAAGCTTCTTGTTTTCTAATCATTTCCATGGGTTTTTTGCCCAGAAGTTGCAAAGTTTCTTTGAGGCTTTCAAAACTAAAGGCATCGTTTTTTAAATACTCTTTTATTTCAAAATCTTTGGTTTTGTTTGAGAGAAATTCTAGGCCGGCGCGAGATTTTTTGCAGCGTGGGTTGTGATAAATTGTAATCATGGCATCTAAATTTTTTTAAGACTTCAAATTTAGGAAATTATATGAAGCATGAGGGCGTATTTTAGGATAATTAAGAATATTACTGACCAAATGCTGACATTTGTTTATGGATGCATATGGTCTTATATATGCAATCTAGAGAGCACCTTGACAAGGTCTTGCTGTTTGAAGGGTTTGCTTAAGTAATCATTCATTCCTGCAGCCAGATATTTTTCTTTATCGGTTTTAAGAGCATTTGCTGTAAGAGCCACGATGGGTGTTTTTTTTATGATATGTTGCTTTATCTCATATTCTCTAATTTCACCTGTAGCCTCCAGGCCACCCATTTCTGGCATTTGAATATCCATAAAGACGACATCAAACTGCTCCTCCTTAAAAGCTTTCACAGCTTCTATTCCATTATTGGCAAAGCGTATTTGATGGCCTAATTTTTCCAGATTCAGCTGGGCAATTTTTTGGTTGATGAGATTGTCCTCGGCTACTAAGATGTGAAGACTTCTTGTTCTTTTTTCTGATTCAGTAAGTTGATTTTGATCATGAATGCGGACAGGTTCTGTGGCTGATGTGGGTATTTGAACCCAGAAAGTACTGCCTTTACCGCTCTCACTGTCCACGCCAATATCGCCACCCATCAGCTGTGCCAGATCTTTGCTAATGAGCAAGCCTAATCCGGTGCCTCCGTGAGTTCGTGTAGTGGCACTACTAGTTTGAGAAAAAGCTTTGAAGAGTTTCTGCTTACCTTCATCAGAAATCCCAATGCCGGTATCTATAATGTTGATTCCTAAGATAAAATTGTCAGGAGCTTCTAATTCTTTTTTCTTTTCTAAGAGAATAGTGATGCCCCCTTCTTCGGTAAATTTAATGGCATTATTGACCAGATTAATAATAATCTGTTTGAGGCGGGTAGGGTCGCCGAGGATACATTTGGGTAGCTGGTCAGAATAACGAGCTTTCAGATAGAGTCCTTTTTCTTGGGCTTTTATGGAAAGCAGGTTTTCTACATCGGAGAGCAGCTCCTTAAGATTCACGGGAATGGATTCCAGCTCAACTTGTCCGGCCTCTATTTTGCTAAAGTCTAATATTTCGTTGATGATAGTTAAAAGATTCTCTGCTGAAACACTGATTACTTTAAGTTTCTCTTCGGTATCTTTATCTTTAACGGATTCCAATAATATATCAGTCATACCAATAATGCCATTCATGGGGGTTCTTATTTCATGGCTCATTTTTGCTAAGAAGAATCCTTTTGCTTTATTGGCAGAATTGGCGCGTTCTTTTTCTAACGTAATTTTCTTTTCAAATTCTTTGCGGTCGCTGATATCATCTTTAATGGCAATAAAATGTGTGATTTTACCCTGAGAATTTTTTACCGGGGAAATGCTGGAAAGTTCCCAGAAGATACTCCCGTCTTTCTTTTTGTTACAAAATTCACCTTTCCAAATGTGACCATCTAATATGGTATCCCATAAATCCTTGTAATTAACTGTATTTTCTGGATGATGAGCATTTAATAATTTGGGGTTTTTTCCTATGACTTGCTGGGCGTCATATCCACTTACCTCTTCGAATTTTGGGTTGACATACTCAATAAGTCCTTCTCTATCTGTGATTACAATAGAAGCAGGACTCTCCTTAACTACCATGGAAAGTTTTCGAAGTTCATCTTCCGCTTTTTTCCTCTCGCTAATATCTACAAAACTTTCTACATATACTTCCCGGCCATTGATATGCGTCTTTTTAACGCTTTTTAATATGTGGATGCGTTCTCCATTTGCTGTTAATAATACTTTTTGTTGGTTGTTGATTTCTATGTTAAGGTCGGTGATGGGGCAATTTCCTTTTTCTGCAGGACAAATAAATTGGTTACAAATTTTTCCTAAGATATGTTCATCAGTGTCACCAATCATTTCTCGAGCTTTTTCATTCATACTGAGAATATGGTGGGTTTCAGCTTCTATGACTACAATTCCAACCAAGGCTGAGTTTAATACGGCATCTGTAAATTTTGTTTGATCCAATAAGGCTCTTTCTGCTTCTTTTTGTTTGGAAATATCCATGAAGGCCTCTAATATCATGTCTTCATTTTGCAAACGGAGAGGAATAGCGCTTTTCATGATGCTTTTTTGGGAACCGTCTGCTTGTTTGAGTTTGAGTTCAATATCATGAATGATTAAATTGTCAGAAGTGATAGGGCAGTTTTCTTCATCATCTAGGCAGAAAACTTGACTGCAATGCTTACCTATATATTCAGTTTCAGCTGCTTCTTTCATCCAGTTAAGGGCCGTATTGTTGATGTGTTGAATCTCTTGTTTTCTATTGGCTAAGGCTATGCCAACCGGTAGAGAATCTAATAGTTTTTGAATGGTTTTATTGGTCTCTTCTAGTTCTTTGGTTGAGATTTCGTGTTTATCAATAATCTGGTTGATTTGAAGAATGGCCTTTCGGAGAAAAAATAGAAAAATAACGATTAATATTCCTAGGATAAATGACCTTAGATAGCTATAAAAAGTCATCTGTTTCTTCATTTCTTTTTTCAGCTGTATTTTTTTCTCATTAGCTGAAACAAAAGCTCTATTAGCATTCTCTTTTGCGCGATTGATAATGCTTTCTTGCTGTTTGTAAAGAGATTGCACTTTCTTTATGATGTCATTATTGGGTGTTGAAGAATAGTAGTATTCAGCGTCTTTAACAAGTTCTTCACTGATTTGCTGTAGATATTCAATTCGTGGTTTCAGTTCAATTAGCTCAGATTGTTTTTCATCAGCAGCCGGTATGAATTTAAGAATCTCGTCATAGGAGTTCAAATTGTTTAAATTAACATTAATTCGATGTTTGTAGGTGCCTCCTTGAATAAGTGTATAAATAATTTTATTAATTTCTGTTAGGTTGTATTCTATTTCATATTTGTAAGTATTAAATAGTCTTTTCTCATCTAATTTGCTAAGTTTATAAGTGCTATTGGACAGCTTGTTTAATCGCGATTTAAGGGTTTTTATTAATAGGATGTGTTGGTGTTGGTTTTGAAGAATTATTTCGTCATTGTCCTTTGAGTTTGTGACAATATTATTCACTACCCATAAAACGAGTATAGCTAGGAATGCACTAAAAACAAGCAGAATAACTTTTTTGGCGATGGATTTCTTCATAGATAAAGTTTAGATAATGGGTTTAGTTTAATCCGTACTTTTTAAATATGGCTTTGCCTTTTTCCGAAGATGCATATTTTAAAAATGCTTGTGCAATTTCTGGGTATTTGCTGCTTTTTAAGGTGGCTAGTATGAGTTTTTTGTTGGGTTCATATTTGTCGTCAATAGCAATGGCATCCATGTATTTGGAATTGTCATCCCAGGTATAGGTTGCATACCAGTTGATAACCAAGTCAGCCTCTTTATTTTTTAATAAGAGCGTTAAATCTTTGGAATCGGTAGTGAACTTTACTGCATTTTGTTCCACTTCACTGAATATCCCCCTTTTTTCTAAGACTTTTTTTGTGGTTTTACCAACGCTTCCGCTGTTTGGGTTGCCAATAACCACATAGTAATTCTTATTGATGAGGTTGGCTAAATCACTGCTGATATGAAGGGGATTTCCCTTTTGAACCATCATGACCAATCTGTTTTTGCCAACTGTTGCAGTATCCATAATCAGTCCTCTGGAAAAGGCAGTATAAATGTAATTATCTGCTCCGGGTAGG
>Ga0256913_10000458_pt1 | contig 21032 bp, 14 predicted proteins | sample Axial_MatmetaG_FD_185970 | JGI IMG/M metagenome (GOLD analysis project Ga0256913, IMG submission 185970) | Deep-sea worm associated microbial mat communities from Axial Seamount, Juan de Fuca Ridge, Pacific Ocean - Axial_Mat | ecosystem: Environmental > Aquatic > Marine > Oceanic > Microbial... | reverse complement strand
CGGAACGACTACTGAAAAATTAAAGGTATATCCAATGCCTGCAACCGACCATACGAATATTCAGTATTCCATACCGGAGTCAGGCCCTGTCACTGTTGACATATTCAGCATGCAGGGTGAAAAGGTCGAGAGCATAAGGTTCGATCATCAGCTCAAAGGCACACACACAGTCAGGTGGGATATCAGAGGAGGTCAGCCAAAGGGCATTTATCTGGTCAGGGTATCAGCAGGTAAAGAGATGATGACGGCAAAAATCATTGTTATGTAACAATAGTCAATAACCTAAGAAAACAGTCAACTAATTTCAGGACGCTTCGAATCTCAAGCGGGAGGCTTCCCCTCAGGGAATAAGAGGGGTGAACGCGGGAAATTGTTTATACAGGAATGGAGAGTATTTTTGAAAGATACATTCATTCCTGAACTTACACTAATGATTAAAATATCGTATAAATGTTATCATAAAATCACTACCTTAGAAAAAACAAAAGTCATGAAATATACTCTTTTACTTTCCTTGATTTTATTTACGAATTTACTTTTTTCACAAACCATCGAACGCGTTGATCCGCCAAACTGGTGGACAGGGATGAAGTACAACAACATTGAACTTCTTGTAAAAGGTAAAGACCTGCGTGATGTTGCTTTTTCAACGAATGAAAAGGATATCGCAATTACAGATGTGGTTTATCCCGAAAACTCTGATTATGTTTATATCACTCTGAAAATATCCGACGATGCTGTTCCGGGAATAAAAAAGATCGATTACAAAACGGACAGAAAAAATCATGTTTTGAATTATGAGCTTAAACAGAGAAATAATTCTCAGGATATTCATCAGGGCATTAATTCGGGCGATGTTGTCTACCTTATAACCCCTGACAGATTTGCCAACGGAGATACGACAAACGATGTAGTGGAAGGGATGCGGGAGCAGGGATGCAACCGTGAAGAGATAGATGCCCGACATGGCGGCGACCTGCGAGGCATAATCAATAAACTCGATTACATAAAAAGTCTTGGCATGACTGCTACCTGGCTTAATCCCGTTGAGGAGAATGACATGGATGCAACATCGTACCACGGTTATGCATTCACCGATCATTTCAAGGTCGATCCTCGTTTTGGAACAAATGACGAATACCTTGAATACGTGAAGAAAAGTCATAAAGATGGATTAAAAGTTGTAAAAGATGTTGTGTACAACCATTTCGGAATAAGACATTATCTGATCGAGGACCTGCCTTCAAAATCATGGCTTCACAACTGGGATGAGTTTACAAGAACAAACTATCGCGCAAGCACGTTGATGGATCCGCATGCGTCACAAGCCGATAAAAAGAAAATGCTCGACGGCTGGTTCGATGTTACCATGCCCGACATCAACCAGAATAATATTCATGCAGCAAACTACCTGATACAATACTCAATATGGTGGATAGAGGAATTCGGACTTGATGCTTTCAGGGTAGACACATATCCATACTCTGATCAGCAGTTTATGAGTAACCTGACCAAAACGATCTACGAAGAGTATCCCGGATTTACGATCTTCGGCGAAGCATGGGTTACGGGAGTTACAGAACAGGCGTGGGTTACTTCGGGTTTTCATAACGGTAAAGACTTTAACTCATACATGAACGGTGTAACCGATTTCAGCATGAAAGATGCGATAATAGCTGCTGTAAAAGAGGATTTCGGATGGAACAGCGGTGTAGCAAAGATCTATAACGAACTGGCATGGGATTACTTGTACAAAGACCCGTCGGCAAATGTGATATTCATCGACAACCACGATCTCGACAGGTTTCTCGGCGTAATAGGAGGCAACCTGCAGGATTATAAAATGGCATTGGGAATACTTTTCACCATGAGAGGAATACCTCAACTCTATTACGGTGCCGAGATCAATATGGACCGGGGAGGCCATCACGGGAATCTGCGTCAGGACTTCCCGGGCGGATGGCAGGATGACAAGATTGACAAATTCAGCAATAAAGGGAGAACGAAAGAGGAGAACGAAACATGGAACTACATCTCAAAACTTGCCAACTGGCGACTGACAAGCAGTGCTGTAAAATACGGTAAACTTATGCAGTTTATTCCTGAGGATAACTTTTATGTTTATTTCAGGTACGATGACAAACAAACTGTTATGGTGGTTATAAATACTGCAAAAGAGGAAAAAGAACTGAATACACAAAGGTTTGAAGAGAGAACAAAAGGATTCAGTATTGCCAAAGATGTCATTTCAGGTGAAACGTTACAGTTAGATACCATAAAGGTAAAAGCAAGAACCACAATAGTGCTTGAGTTGGAGAAGTAAGCGCGGCTGTCATGCCCCTCCGGGGTTTAACTTTACCTTCTCTTTTTAAATCTCAGGGCGTTGACCCTGAGATAATTTATTCTGCTCCTGCACTTTCCTGGACTTCATATACAGATTTATTTTTACAACAAACAGAACTTTAATATTCGTTTGAGAAACTAAGCTCAGGGGTCTTACATCCTTAAAGCAGGACAACGACCTGTGAAAATACATCCTGCCAAACAAGCCCCTGAGGGGAATGATAGCAGAACATACTGCATCTCCCTCTAAAAGTATTGTTCTTCCTTTTATGCTGCCTGTAAAATTCCTTCTTTTATCCCCGATAATTCACTTATTTTTTATAAATATGCATTAGAATTCATAAAAAGTATTTCCGGGATGAAAAAACTTCTGTTCCTGTTTTTAATATTCTCCACTGTTGCATCCGGTCAAAACCGGTTGAATGAGATACTTCACAGTCTTGATACACTCATTCAAAAGCGCGAATACTACAACGATAAACGGGAATTCAGAATAAATTCTCTTAAAGAACTATTGGCAGAAGCTACCGAAGATGAGAACATTTACAATCTTTACAAAGCAATTGCCGAAGAGTATATCCCATACACAAGCGATTCCGCACTCCTGTACAGCTCTAAAAGTATAGAAATAGCAACCCGGTTAAACAATGACAAAAAACTTATAAATTCTAAACTTCAGCTTGCACGTATTTATATCATAAAAGGAATGTATTGTGAAGCTAACAATTTGCTGAATGATATCAGCAGCAAGCCTCTCACAAAAAAACAGCAAATAGCATACCTTCAAAACCGTGTGGAACTAAACCGGTATAAAGAGGTTTCATTTTCAAAACTTGAAAACCTGCCGGATTATAGTAAGCTCAGAGCTGCCTGTCAGGATTCTCTTTTAATGATCATCGACAAAAAAAGCCCGAGGTATTATGCTACTAAAGCTGACCGGTTAATGGACAGTGGCGAATATGAACAAATGAAAGAGGTAATGCTGGAATCATTAAGTAAACAAAAGATCGAAAACCGGTCTTATGGTTATTCTGCTTACACGTTGGCTATGGCATACGGTAAACTTGGGGACATCAATAACAAGGCATATTACCTGGCGAAATCGGCAATGTCGGATATCATTAACGGGGTCAGGGAAAATGCATCATTACGCGAACTAGCATTTCTTCTGTTCAAATCGGGTGACCTGACAAGGGCATACAAATACATTAAGATAGCAATGGAAGATGCCTTGTTCAGCAAGGCTAAGCTTCGCCGCTATGAAGTACTCCAGATACTACCTCTCATCGATAGTGAGTATAACAACATGAGAAACAAAATGAGCCGGAATATGCTGTATTTTGAGATTATTTTGTCTTTCATGATCTTAATTCTTTTCATATCCCTGATATACATTCTTAAACAGAAGAAAAAACTTGAAGCTGCCATCAGTAATAATGAAAAGATCAATCAACAGCTATTCGAAGTGAACGATAAACTTAAGAAAAGCAACAAAGAGGTTCTTAAGGCTAACAAAAAACTGGAATCGTTAACTTTCGCTCAAAAAGAATATATAATTCACTATCTGAAATTAAGCTCGGAATATATTGGTAAAATAGACGATTTTCGTAAATCTCTTTACAAAAAAGCTGTTTCGAAAAACAAAGAAGATATAATTAAGGAGTTGCGCTCAAAAGAATTCATCAACTCCGAACTGAAACTATTCTATGAGGATTTTGACAAAGCCTTTCTTGATCTGTATCCCAATTTTATAAAGCAATTCAACAACCTTCTGAAAGATGATGAAAAGATAGAATTGAAACATGACGAGCTTCTGAATTCCGAACTTCGTGTTTTTGCCCTGATACGTCTTGGCATTACCGAAAGCGAGCAGATAGCCAAATTCCTGCGTTATTCGGTAACCACCATTTACAACTATCGCGTAAAAATGCGTAACAAGGCTAAAATACCCCGCGACGAATTTAAAGATGCTGTGAAGCGGATCGGGAAATAAAATAACGTCCTGACAATTTATGCATATCCGTGTATAAAAATATTACTCCCACGCATCAATAACAAAGTACGGTGTTTCAACTGCCGGATCAGGATAAATGGTTGCATTTTTGCAAATATCCTCTGCCGCAAATCGGTACATCAGACCATGTTTATTAAGTGGTACAACCGCTTCGTACGTTCCGTCACCAACCGGTTTCATTTCAACACTCTTCCACAAAAGATATGAAGGTAATTCTTTGCAATATAGCCTGACCGACCTTACTTCCGAATCATCAATGACTTTTACCGATATTTTTATTGCCTGCGGATGTCCTTCAGGTGATTCCGGTACATGTTTAAACTGCGGTGGTGTAAAGTCATTACTCACGACAACGCGCACCGGATTTTCCCTGTCGAAAGGTCTGTACGTTACATCATGTCCGTTGATCTTTGCACTAAGATAATACTCCACAGTACCCGCTTTCTTTGTGAGACTTTTATCTAGAAAGCCCGAAAAAACATTTTGCCCATCCGATTTCTCCAGCTTCTTCTGAACGAATTTCTTCTCTCCTGCCCTTCTGTAGTTCACATACACCCCCTCACTCACAGGCACATTCAACGTTGCCGATACAGGAATAGCTTCATTCAACTTCACTTTTGTTACAGGCACTGACCCGATGCCTGCAAAAACAATATCACCCTTTCCTGCCACCAGTCCTTCAATGTAATCAATATCTTTTTGCAGGAATTTAAGCTGACTCTCCCAGGTATAGTCATTCCTCCTCATTCGGAGCTGATCGGAAAACGGATGATAGAATGATTTGCCTGTTTCAGCCATTTCCTTCCAATGACCGTATGCTTTTTTTGCATGAGCGAGGGAAGATATTAGTTTAGATCTGTCTCCGGCACTGTAATAAAACTGAAGATCAGTTGCTGCCATAAATTTCTCGGAATAGTACAAAGCAAGATCAGAAAGCATTTCTGCATTAACCTTGTAATTCTCAAACTCCGCATTGTTTTGCAACGATCTCAAAGAACCTGCATCAAGCGCATCGTTAATACTGTCGGAAATATCTTTAAGTCTCCTGTTAACATCAACAGGGGTAAACTTTTCACTTTCCTTTCCTGAAAGAACATTGCCGACATACTCCCTGATGGTCATGAATGAACCTATATCCAGCGGCTCCACTTCAATAAAAGAGTTTATCCCCTTATCGTAATTAATATCATCGGGTTTGAACTTTTTATTGAGTCCGTTACCGGTTTCCAGTTCCGGTGCAGCTGCGCGATGGTCAACCCCGTTGCAGTGCGTCTGATAAATCAGCGGAATAACCTCCGATGACATTTCCACAACTTTCAGCACATCATCTGCTGCCTCCCCGAAACGTCTGTTCATCTCAAACATGTAAACCCGCTCATCCTCGTCAGGATTGTACGACAAACGTCCCCACATCACATTCCACAGCCAGTCGCGCTGAAAACCCCATTTATAATATTGCTTATCCTCAGGAATGTCTGTTGCAAAATCGGTGTAAGGGTAGTATGACTGCATTGGTTCAATGGAGAATCCGGCTCCGTCGGCGAAATGCATAGTCCTTACTGTTCTCTTTATGTATTCAGCATTTGCCCATTGAAATATCCTGTGATCACCATTGAAACGTATCTGCCAAATCAGGTCATACTTTCGCGGCAAGTCGGTGTATTCTTCATACGAATAGCTAAGATGCCACGGCCGTTTTCCTCCTGTAATGGCCTGATAAGGAACACCGAACTGTTCACCATTGTATTTAACCTCAATGAACACCTTCCCCTGATAGTCTGCTGCCATTTTATCAATCAAACGCCGTGTTGACAGCCAGCTGCGACTTATCAACGACATTCCTTCCCTGCCCGATTCTCGAATACCTTTTATGAAAGTATCATTAAAAAAATCAAGCCTCTTGCCCGACTCGCCGATACGGAAACCGAAAGTCCATAACTCCGGAATTTCTCGTAAAAATTTTGCCGTCACATCTCTTATGTATATTTCAAGATCTTTGTCATTCAAACGGGGAAAATCAACTTTCGGGTCACCCCTGAACTTCCCCGGTCCGGGCTGTCCTCCTATGTACGACCCGAAATTGTAATTCATCAATCCTGTTCTTATACCCCGCTCCTTTGCCATGTGGACTACCTTTTTGAACATTTCAAGATTCCTTTCACACACCTCCTTCGACAATCCCACTTCGGGGTATTTTTCCGACTTAACGAAATATGCAAAAAAGTTCAGAAAATCGGTATTGTACAGATCGTAAACCGCATGAATATCAAGAAAATTGATCCTGTTGAAAGAGAGTAAATCAAGATACTGCTCCCAAAAATCCATATCAAAAAACCACGAATCTTCATTCCATATTGCCTGAGTATGTAAGAACTGGTTTATCCCTCTGATCTTCACATACGGGGTTTCTATTTTCTCTTTTAGAAATTCCGGGAAACCATCCATTGAACCATGCCAGCGAATCTGTTCAACAAGGTCATAAAGACCGTACATAGTACCAACCTCATCACTGCCTATTACAAAAACATTATTCCCGCGTATCCTGATTATATATGATTCCTGATCGACCGGCACCTCATAATCATATTTGTATGCCATTTCGCGATTGAGGTAATTCTCAACATTCCCCGCATAAACCGCTGTATAGGTAGTATCGCCGTCTCTAAAACTTTTTCGTTGGATAATATTTATTGAGACACCATAGTTTTTCAACTCTCTGCCCAACACTTTCACTGCATGAACAGCAGATGGCGCAGCATTATTCCTTACCATAACAGGTATTACCTTTGTATCGGCCGACATAAAATGAACACTTCCGAAAACAAATATGAGAAAAAGAATGGATGATCTGAGATATCTGTTACGTACCATGATTTTTATTTTTAACACGTTAAAGATAGACATTTGCAGTTTCTTACATTTCAATTTCATTAATGAAAACCTATATTTTTTTGACTTATGATAATAAATCGCTTTTACCTCGCCAACTGAGTAACATGCGTCTAATCATTGATAACGACCGTAAGGCATGCAAAAATTCTCATACTCATATCATGATGTAAACTCCTTACTTTTAATTAACTTTGCAGGTTCAAAATTTAAGGACGTGGGATTATCAAAAAAAGCAGAAAAAAGATTTCCTGAACAGGTTGAGGAGCAGGAATACATCAATGTTTACGGGGCACGTGTACACAATCTTCAAAACATCGACGTGGCAATTCCGCGCAACAAACTGGTAGTGATTACAGGATTGAGCGGCAGCGGAAAGTCATCCCTTGCTTTCGACACCATTTATGCCGAAGGCCAGCGTCGCTACATCGAAACCTTTTCTGCCTATGCCCGTCAGTTCCTTGGCAACTTAGAGCGGCCTGATGTTGATAAGATAACCGGCTTAAGTCCAGTTATCTCTATCGAACAGAAAACCACAGGAAAAAACCCGCGTTCAACAGTAGGGACCATTACCGAAATTTACGATTTCCTTCGTCTGCTTTATGCACGTGCCGGAGAGGCTTTTTCGTATGTTACGGGCGAAAAGATGATAAAATACACCGACGAGCAGATACTCAACCTCATACTCGACAATTTTGAAGGGAATAAGGTTTACATCCTCTCCCCTCTCGTTAAAGGTCGTAAAGGACATTACAAAGAACTGTTCGAGCAGATACGCCGTAAGGGTTTTATCCATGTTCGTGTTGACGGTGAGATAAAGGAGGTTGTCCACGGTATGCGAGTTGACCGTTACAAAAACCATTTCATCGAGATCGTGATCGATCGCGTTGTAGTAACCGGCAAAGACACCAAAAGACTGAAAGAGTCGATCAACCTTGCGATGCAACACGGCAAAGGCATCATGATGCTTGTTGACAAAGAGACAGATGAAGCCCGTTATTTCAGCCGTCAGCTGATGTGCCCCACTTCAGGAATATCGTACAACGAACCTGCGCCACACTCCTTCTCGTTCAACTCTCCGCAGGGAGCTTGTAAGAAGTGTAAAGGGCTCGGCACCGTTGACGAGATCGATTTCGACAAAATTATTCCCGACACATCGGTAAGTATTAAAAGCGGAGGTATCGTTCCTCTCGGAAAATACAGGAACAACCTTATCTTCTGGCAGATTGAGGCCATTCTTGAAAAGCATGGAGCTACCATCAACACTGCCATAAAAAATATCCCTGCCGAGGCACTCGATACTATTCTGCACGGATCAAGCGAACCCATAACCTTGAAAAACACTCCGCTCGGAATGACATCTAACTACTACCTGAGTTTCGACGGAGTGATAAAATATATCATCGACCAGAAGTCGAACGATACATCGATGAAAGCCCGTAAATGGGCCAACCAGTTCATCAGGCACACCACATGTTCGGAGTGCGACGGACAAAGGCTAAACAAAGAGGCGCTTCATTTTAAGATCGACGACAAGAATATTGCTGAACTGTCAAACATGGACCTGAGGCAGCTTGGCGACTGGCTGGAAAACCTCGAAGACCGCATTACCGACAAACAAAAGAAAATAGGCAAGGAAGTGTTGAAGGAGATCAGAAGCCGTCTGAAATTCCTGCTCGATATGGGGCTCGACTATCTGTCACTTAACCGTCCTTCAATGACACTATCAGGAGGAGAGAGTCAGCGCATACGCCTTGCTACACAGATAGGCTCGCAGCTTGTGAATGTTCTTTACATCCTTGATGAGCCAAGTATCGGACTGCATCAGCGCGACAACCATAAACTGATCAACTCTTTGAAACAGCTTCGTGATACGGGCAACTCAGTTCTTGTGGTTGAGCACGACCGTGACATGATGATGAGTGCCGATCACGTGATCGACATGGGGCCGTTTGCAGGTCGTCACGGAGGAGAAGTCGTTGCACAGGGAACACCGTTGGAACTGTTGCAGAAAAACTCACTTACAGCCGATTACCTTAATCATAAACGTGAGATTGAAGTTCCCGGAAAGAGACGTAAAGGTTCGGGCAAAAAACTTGTCATCAAAGGAGCAACAGGCCATAACCTGAAAGATGTCAACGTCTCCTTCCCTCTCGGAAAACTGATATGTGTAACCGGTGTTTCGGGAAGCGGTAAGTCGTCGTTAATCAACGAAACTCTCTACCCTATCCTTAACCGGCATTTTTATAAAGCGGTAAGAGAACCTCTTCCATACAAAGGCATCACCGGACTTGAACACGTTGATAAGGTAGTTGAAGTTGACCAGTCACCGCTGGGACGCACTCCCCGTTCCAACCCGGCTACTTACACCAAAATATTCGATGAGATACGTAAACTGTTTGCCGAACTGCCTGAAGCAAAGATCAGGGCATACAAGCCGGGGCGGTTCTCCTTTAATGTTGCCGGCGGCCGTTGCGAAACATGTAAAGGTGCAGGGGTTCAGGTGATAGAGATGAACTTCCTTCCCGATGTGATGGTTAAATGTCCTGAATGTCACGGCAGACGCTACAACCGTGAAACGCTTGAAGTTCGCTACAAAGGAAAATCTATCAGCGATGTTCTCGACATGACAATTAATCAGGCAGTAGAATTTTTCAGCGCTATCCCGTCACTTCACCATAAGTTGAAAACTATACAGGATGTGGGACTTGGTTACGTCACTCTCGGACAGCCGTCAACAACCCTGTCGGGAGGAGAGAGTCAGCGTGTAAAGCTTGCTGCCGAGCTTGCAAAAAAAGATACCGGCAAAACCATCTACATCCTCGATGAACCTACCACCGGACTGCACTTCGAAGATATCCGTGTCCTGCTTGATGTGCTTAACCGCCTTGTGGACAAAGGAAACACCGTCATCATCATTGAACACAACATGGATGTGATAAAAACCGCCGATTACATAATCGACATCGGTAAAGAGGGCGGCACACCCGGCGGTGAGATAATCTGCACCGGAACACCTGAGGAGGTAGCAGAGTGTGAGGACAGCTATACTGCTAAGTATTTGAAAGAGGAGTTATCGTAAAAGTACCGTCGGCGTCGCTCAAAGCGACACCGACGGTTTCATTCTTCGCAAAAACATAATGATTTTAGATTTCATTCGCAAAATATTATGCTTTTGAATAAAATCAGGATATCATGATATCACGTACTCTTAAACAAAACATTCTTGAAAGTCTTTCCCTGAATAAACTGACTATCATTCTTGGTGCAAGGCAGGTAAGAAAAACTACACTGTTAAACGACATAACATCAAACATAAGCAATGTCAAATATTTCAACGGAGATGAACCTGATATAAAGGATCTTCTAAGCAATGTTACATCGGTGGAACTGAAACAACAAATCGGGACTTCCAAAACAATAGTTATTGATGAAGCCCAACTGATACCAAACATCGGCATCACTTTAAAACTTATTTACGATAATATTCCGAACCTGAAAGTATTCGTTTCCGGCTCATCTTCAATCGATCTGGCAAACAGCATTAATGAACCTCTTACAGGGAGGAAACTGGAATTCAATCTTTTTCCGCTGTCGTTTGAGGAGATGGTAAATCATCATGGACTGTTAAATGAAAAAAGATTACTCAAAACAAGACTTGTTTACGGCTATTACCCTGAGATAGTAACTTCTCCGGGCAATGAAATCACTCTTTTGAAAAACCTTGCAGGCAGCTATCTGTTCAAAGACATTTTGTCGTTTGGTAAAATACAAAAACCGATAATACTTGATAAACTTATAAAAGCACTTGCATTACAAATAGGGAGTGAAGTTTCATATCACGAGTTAGGACAAACCGTGGGAGCAGATAAAGATACTGTTGAAAAGTACATTGACCTGCTCGAAAAAGCTTTTATCATATTCCGTTTAAATGCATTCAGTCGTAATGTTAGAAACGAGATAAAAAAAGGTAAAAAAATATATTTCTACGATGTTGGTATCAGGAATGCCCTTATTGGGAATTTTCAGTCATTTGAGATCAGAACCGACAAAGGAGAACTTGGGGAAAACTTTATAATCAGTGAGCGAATAAAAAAACTGCACTACGCGGGTTTTTACGGAAGCTATTATTTCTGGCGGACAACACAGCAGCAGGAAATTGATTTTATCGAAGAAAAGAACGGAGAATTCTTAGCTTATGAGTTCGAACTAAACCCCAAAAAGAAAATAAAAATACCTGCTACATTCACTAAAAATTATGTTGTGGAAAATGTAAAAAAAGTTTCTCCGGCAAACATAGAAGAGCTTCTGCTTTAATAGTGTTCCGGACAGTTATTTTTAAAATAATCACGCAATTCGCAGGAACACACAGCCTGTCCCGATTACTTCGGGAGTCGTGTGTTCCTACGAAATCCCCTTTTCGCCTTTGCACAAAAAAGTCATCTGTTACAAACTGATACATCTACAATCATCCATCCGCATCCCGCTACCCATCATCTCTTTTTTTGAAATATCCCTCAAAAAATGTAATATTACAATACTACAAAAAACAAGCAAATGAAATCGATAAAAATAAAATGCCTGAATAACAACCTGACCAAAGAGTTCAAAAGAGGGACCACGCTTGCTGAAATTGCAGAATCATTCAGCATCAAACTTAAAAACCCCATACTCGGGGCAATGGTGAATAACCGGCTTGCCGAACTTTCGTACGAAGTATTTCACCCTAAAAATGTAGAATTCATCGACATAACACACCCCGACGGAATGCGCATGTATATCCGCAGTTTGACTTTTGTCCTTTACAAAGCGATCGACGAAGTCATCCCTGAAGCACGGCTTCGCGTTGAACACTCAATATCAAAAGGTATTTTCTGTAAACTTTGCGACATTGACAAAGAGCCAACGATACAGGATGTTTTTGCCATCGGGCGCCGAATGAGAGATATCATTGAGGCTGATCTTCCATTTATCCGTAAAGAAAAGGAAACTCATAAAGTTGTAAAGATACTTGAAGAACACGGGCTGTACGACAAAGCGAAGCTGGTGAAAGAACGCGGGCAGGTTTACTCCTCATATTACAAACTCGACGGGCATGTTGATATGTTTTACGGCTATCTCGTCCCTTCAACAGGTTACCTGAATGTTTTCGATCTGAACAAGTACTACACAGGAATGTTGTTGCAGTTACCAAAACAGGAAAACCCGGATGTTGTAGCTGAGCTGATAATTCAGGATAAGATGTTTGAGATATTTCAGGAGTTTGCCGAATGGAACAGGGTTCTTAAGATAACTAACCTGAGTGACCTCAACAGTCTTGCATGCAATGGTAAAGCCGAAACACTGATAAAAGTATCGGAAGCCTTACACGAAAAGAAGATAGCTCAGATAGCCGATAAAATAAATTCTAAAAAAGAAGACATAAAAATCGTTCTTATCAGCGGACCTTCATCGAGCGGAAAAACAACATTCAGCAAACGCCTTGCAATTCAGCTCCTTGTTTCCGGCATTAAACCTCTCACCCTGTCATTAGACAACTATTTCGTTGACCGCGAAAAAACTCCGAAGGACGAGAATGGCGAATATGATTTTGAAGCTCTGGAAGCTCTGGACGTCGAAAAGTTCAATGAAGACCTGAAGAACCTTCTGGCAGGCAAAGAGGTAGAGATACCTAAATTCTCTTTTGAAACAGGCAAACGATTCTACAATGGTGATGTTATGCAAATGGAAGAAAACAGCATACTTGTCATTGAAGGAATTCACGGTCTGAACCCAAAACTGACCCATCTTATTCCTGCCAAGTCAAAATTCAAGATTTATGTTTCGGCCCTTACATCCATTAACATAGATGACCACAACCGTATTCCCACAACCGACAATCGTCTTGTTCGTCGTTTAGTGCGCGATTACAAGTACCGCAAATACTCTGCCGATGAAACAATATCCCGCTGGCCGAGTGTCCGCCGGGGTGAGGAGAAGCATATCTTTCCTTTCCAGGAAGAGGCCGACATAATGTTCAACACAGCCCTGCTGTACGAACTGGCAGTACTTAAACCTCTTGCCGAACATATCCTGCATGAGGTACGTCCCGACTCCCCGCAATATGCGGAAGCAACCCGTTTACTAAGATTCTTCAGCTACTTTAAGACCATCGACAGCAAGGAGATTCCGCCTACATCCATAGTAAGGGAATTCCTCGGTGGGAGCAGTTTTAATTATTAACCAAAATTTATACTCTACCAAATTGGTGGAATATATGCAATTGTTTATTTTTATATGTTAGTATTCATTCGGATAAACACAATTCTAATTTTATCACAGTCGAGAGAGAATTAAATAATATCAGAACTCCTGACCCACTATAAAAAGCTATGTCGCAATTTCATATAACATTGTCAACTGAGTGCCGGGATATTTATCTTTTGTATCATTCAATAAATAGACTATATCATCTTTTTCAAAAACCCCTATGTTGGAATTTATTAGCTTGGTGCTGCTCGGAAAGAGCGGTAACGGCATTTGCATTGCTTCTCTTTTTTTACAAAAATGCGACTTTCTTTTTTACGTTGCAATTTTTATAAACACCTGATCTCTAAAAACCAGGTCAGAAGTTCTGATTTTACACCAAATATCTTTACCGAATAAAAATAATTAAAAAAGAGATTTGATCACCTTTACGGTAGTTAAATCTCTTTTTTTATCTTTAAAACAAATTTCACATCAAAAAAATAAAATATGCTGAAAGACCTTATTCTGAAAAGCAGAAGTTACAGACGCTTTCACCAGCACCATAAAATTACAAATGAGGAGCTTCGGGAGCTGATCGATCTGGCAAGATTATCTCCCTCGGCAAGAAATGCACAACCATTAAAGTTCATTATTTCAAACACCTCAGAAAAGAATGAGAAGATATTCAGGCATCTGACATGGGCAGGTTATCTGACAGACTGGGGCGGACCTGAGGACGGAGAAAGACCATCGGCATACATCATTGTTCTGCTCGACACCGGAATAACTGATAATCAGTTTTGCGACGATGGAATAGCCATTCAATCGATCAGGCTTGGCGCAACTGAAAAAGGTCTGGGAGGATGTATAATTGCAGCCATCGACAAGGAAGAATTAAGGAAAGACCTTGCCATTCCTGATAAATACCGGATATTATACGTTCTGGCACTCGGTAAGCCGAAAGAAAAAGTAGTGATCGAAGATATGAAAAACGATGATTTCAAGTATTGGAGAAGTGAGGATGAAATACATCATGTGCCGAAACGAGATATTGACGAAATAATAATCTCATAAGACCGAAATTTTGTCAGTTACAACTATAAGGCCCGAAATTTGTTATAATAAAAAAGGAAACCAAAATATAAAACTATGAAATCAAGAATTTACATATTGATCATTGGAATATTTGTTTTTAACACCCAGCTTATATTTTCTCAATACACACACCATACCGATTCTGTCAGATTTTCAGGAATGATATTCGACAAAGACAGTCTTGTGGCTTTGCCTTTTGCAAATTACTCTTTAAAAGACAAAACATACTCTGCCAATGAAAATGGTGAATTTTATCTTTGGGCAAAGGATGGTGATGTGATAAAATTCTCCTATATGGGATATAAAGACACCTATATTCAAGTTCGTGATTCACTGCATCAGAGGAATTACATTGTAGGTGTATTCCTGTCAAAAGACACTATACAGCTTTCCGAAGTAATTGTTATCCCGCGTTACCGTCAGCTGCTGCTTGATGCCATGTACAATCCGTTAAAAGTAAATCCAAGCTATGAAAATGCTTCACGCAATGTTCAGCAGGCAAAGCAGCAGGCATTGTCATCATCCGATTTCAATAAACCTATGACCGCTGAACAGAACCAGAATATGGTCATCAGGGAAAATACAATGAGGACCGTTTACAAAACACAGGTTCCGCCCGATATGATCTTTGGTGTTAACACAAGCACCCTCATACCTTACATAATGTATCTGCGCCAGAAAAGAAAGTCTAAAGTCAAGGAAGTTGATGCCGGCGATTCATTAAATGAGATGGAGGCTGAATTCCTTATTAACTTGTACAAAAAGCATAAAGAGAAATCAACAGAAAATAAGGATAAGGAGTAAAAAATGCAGGAAATGTTCTTTTACGATTACTAAAAAAAGAGCATCTTTGCATATAATTTAATGAACCCTTTCTTATGGAATTTACTTTGAACGGTGACAAAAGCGGTTACTCAAAAGTAGAATCTTTTGATGATACCATTACCGAAGAATTAAGCCAAAACTACTATAACGTCCTCAAACTCATCGGAGAAGACCCCAAGCGGGAAGGTCTGGAAAAAACACCTCTCCGGGTAGCTAAAGCAATACAGTTCCTCACCCAGGGATACAACATGGACCCGGAAGAGATAATCCGCTCAGCCATGTTCAAGGAAGATTACCAGCAGATGGTTGTTGTGAAAGATATCGAAATGTATTCGATGTGCGAGCACCACATGCTGCCGTTCTTTGGTAAAGCACACGTGGCCTACATTCCGCGCCATCATATTACAGGACTAAGCAAGATAGCCCGTGTTGTTGAGGCTTTTGCACGCCGGCTTCAGGTGCAGGAAAGGCTTACCACACAGATAAAAAATTGCATTCAGGACACACTTAATCCGCTTGGTGTTGCCGTGGTCATCGAAGCACAGCACATGTGTATGCAGATGCGCGGTGTGCAAAAGCAGCACTCCGTTACCACAACATCTGACTTTACAGGTGCTTTTATGAACAATCTTGCAACACGTGAGGAGTTCATGAGGCTGATAGGGACGAATTTGCACTGATAAAGCTAAAGGAATGGATTTCAAATGATGAATAACGCATATTAAATTTTGAAGCAGGAAATTATCATTCGGCATTCATTATCCCTTCTAAAATTACACACATGCAAAGAACAATTACCATCTCAACCCATTCGCACGAAATCCTTGTTGACATTACCTCAGAGGTTCTTGATATGGTAAAAGAATCAGGCATTCAAAACGGACTTGTAAATGTATATGCGCAGGGAGCCACAGCGGCGATAATGATACAGGAGAACTGGGATGACTCGGTACAGACCGATGTCGTACATCTTTTACAAAAACTCATTCCTCACGGTGTATGGCTGCACGATCGCCAGGACGGTAACGGCGATTCCCATTTGAAAGCGGGCATCGTGGGACCTTCTGAAACCATTCCTGTCATCGACGGAAAGCCCGGTCTCTCAACCTGGCAAAACATCTTCTTCTGCGAATTCGACGGCCCGAGAAGCAGCCGCAAGGTTGTGGTTACGATTATGGAAACGAAGTGATATTCACTATTTCTCCCCCGTAAATATTGTGGTGCCGTAAGAGTTAGATATGGCTGTGAAATATCCCAAAGCCCCGTTACTTATATTTCCCGGCAGATTAGCAGGAGGACCGCTGAACAGAGGTATATTTTCCCTTGTTTCATCCTGTAAAGCAATTATATAATTGTAAAAGTCTTCTGTTATGCCACTCATCAGCAGGGTGACAGTATCACCTACACTTAGGGCATAGTCCTCATCATCATTGTAAAAACTGTGGACCCATACTCCGTTTGCATATTCACCGTTAATGAAACGGTCATCGAAAGCTGTTACTTCGGTCAACTGATCAGTATAAAGAGTGTCATTTACTATCAGCGAGAACATGTAATAGTTTGTGTTAAATCCCGGCGGCTCATAGGCATACAAAAGAACTTTCCAGAGATCAAGGCTCTCCTCGTAAACAATCCGTATTGAATCCACATCGGTTACAGATGCCATATAACTTTCAGCTTTATAAGATTCCTTAATTCCGTCATTGTTTATATCTACATTTTCTATATTCAGAGTATATGTTCTTCCCGGAACACCATAAAAATCATTGGATGTAATGTAATATCCGTTGTTCCCTTCTGTTTCTTTCAGATCAAAGACCTTCACTCCGTCTGATAAAGTAACTTTAGCATCCGGAACCCCGGGTAACTTTTCATCTGCAAAGAAATCACCTGACCTGGAAAGCTTGACATATTGAAACATTGTATCCGAAGTTATTATACTTTCAACAACCAACCTTGGTTCCGTACCACTGAGTTTGAGGTCTATTTCCTCGGTGCAGCTCCAGACAACACCTGTCAGCAGTAAAATGATCAATATGTAATTTGTCTTCTTCATTCTATCATTAATATTTAAAATTATAAGTGATCGCAGGTATGATGGAAAAAAGATAGGTCATCTCGGCATGCATCTCATAAGGATTATCCTCATCCTGAACAAAATTTATCATCCAGGCATTTTTTCTGTAGTAGGCATTGTAAACCGAAAAAACCCACTCACCGTGCCATCTGCGATTCTTCTTGTTTTTGCCTTTAAGTGTATACGAAAGATCCAGCCTGTTGTATGCAGGCATTCTCTCTGCATTTCTTTGTGAGTAGAAAGGAACTACCACACCGCCTGATTCATATCGTCCAACGGGATATGTCACCGGAGTTCCTGTATAGAATATCCAGTTCATTGCAATAAATGAGCGTTTATTGATCTGTCTGTTAACAACCACACTAAAATCATTGGTATGATCGTAAGGTGACCTGTAAGTATTTCCGTTATTTACCTCGTTTATCTTACGTTCTGCCCTTAGCCATGTGTATCCCACCCAACCGTTCCAGTCTCCCATATTGAACTTCACATAAAGTTCCACCCCGTAAGCCCATGATTTACCGAATCTTAATTCCCCTTCAAGATATTCATTCAGCAGTAACCGGGCATGATCTTTAAAATCGATAGTGTTTCTCATGTTCTTATAAAAAACTTCGATCGAAGTTTCCAGTTTATCCGACAGAAAATTTTTAAAGAATCCCATAGAATACTGATCCGATATCTGCGGTTTTACATTGGGAGAGGAAGGAAACCAGATATCAAGAGGTGATGACGAAGTTGAATTTGAGGCCATGTTCAGATACTGACGTGTTCTGGAATATCCGGCCTTTAGCGATGAAGTAGGTGTCAGAACATAAATCGCCCCCAGACGCGGTTCTAACCCTTGGTAAGTATTGTATATTTCACCTTTGGGAATATCCTCTTCCCTGTCCACCTCATAATTGTCATCATAATGGTACAACACACCCGGTCCTATGTTCTGAAATATCGAGTAGCGTAAACCGTATTTCAAAGTGAGCCTGCTTGTTATTTTCTGAATATTGGATATATACAAGGCATACTCGAGCGAATTTGTATTGGGAAGTATTACTTCGTTGGTTGACTCCTCTTCGTCCTTACCATAAGCACTTCCGGGCATTATGTCATGGTAAGTTGCCTGACCTCCGAAATTGATCGTATTTGAAGGATTGACATAGTAATTGAAATCAGCTTTCAAACTCCAATCGATCAGGTTCGATTTCCATTCAAACGAATTTGGACCCTTGTCTACTGTTCCCAGTCCGTAGTTATACTTTGAATTTATGAGTGTGATATTAGAAAAAAGTTTCGGGTTATAAACATGATTCCAGCGAGCGGTAAAAGTACGGTTCCCGAAATTCATCTCCGAAAATTCGTTTTTGAATACATCGCGCCCGAAATACCCGCTGATGTACACATGATTGTTCTCGTTAAATGTATGATTCACTTTTGCATTCAGATCGTAAAAATAGATGCGGCTGCCTTTCATGTCTTTTTTACCTAAAAGAGGAATGAACATGTCAAGATAGGTGCGACGGCCGCTAACGATAAAAGAAGTACGGTTTTTGATTATCGGACCTTCAAGCGTAAGCCTGGAGGCGATGGTCCCTATACCACCTGTTGCCGAAAACCTTTTATTATTCCCGTCTTTCATACGAATGTCGAGCAGAGAAGATATACGCCCGCCGCTGCTTGCAGGAATATCGCCCTTGTAGAGTTCCACATTTTTAATTGCATCATTGTTGAAAACCGAGAAAAATCCTAAAAAATGACCGGCATTGTATACTGTAGCCTCATCAAGAAGAATGAGATTCTGATCGGGATTACCACCCCTCACACTGAAACCGCTTGAACCTTCACTCGTTGCCTGGACACCGGGCATTAACTGCAAAACCTTTATCAGATCAGCCTCGCCCATAAGAACAGGGACCTTTTTTATATCTTTGCTTAACAGCCTCTCTGTTCCCATTTGGGTTGAAATGATATTTCTGTTCTTCTTTACCGAACTGACAGTTACCTCATGAAGCTCCTCCGTTCCCGGACTAAGCGATATGCCAAGAGTTACATCCTCCTTGATGTTGATCGTTATCTCTTTAGCTACATATCCTAGAAAAGTATAGGTAATGTGATAAAAGCCGGGTTTTAATGAGATACTGTAAAAGCCGTATGAATTAGATGTGGTACCTAATTTGATTTCTCTTACATAAACAGTAGCCCCCGTCAGATTCTCCCCGGTCTCTGCATCTTTTATGTATCCGCTGATGGTATATTTAATTTCTGCTCCTTCATCAATCTTACGCGGGTACAGAGTAAAACTGTTAAACAGAACCAGAAATATAAGTATTGTATATCTTATGATCTTTTTCAATAGTTGTTTTATGTCTTGCATCAAAGATAAGAAAGTATGTATAAAATTGATTAAATTGCATTTTCAATTTGATAAAACCTAAAGCTATGACTAAACCAACATCATTTTTAAGTATTCTGTTATCTGTATTAATGCTAATCGGCCTTTCCTGTAAAAACAACAGTAAAGAACCTCCCGGAAAACCAAATATAATTTATATCCTTGCCGATGACCTGGGTTACGGCGACATTGGGGCTTATGGCCAGAAAAAAATAGAGACACCTAACATTGACCGGCTGGCCAAAGACGGGATGAAATTCACACAACACTATGCCGGCGCCCCGGTATGTGCACCGTCACGATGCGTTTTACTTACAGGAAAACATCTCGGACACTCGCAGGTAAGAGGTAACGACGAGTGGGGTGAAAGAGGAAAAGTATGGGACTACAGAGCAATGATAGCTGACTCTACTCTTGAAGGTCAACGACCGATACATGCAGGTACAAAAACCATAGGCCGCTTGCTACAGAAGGCAGGATATAAAACCGCCATTGTGGGGAAATGGGGCTTGGGAGCACCTCAAACCGACGGAGTTCCTAACAAGCAGGGTTTTGATTATTTTTTCGGTTACAACTGTCAAAGGATGGCTCACACCTATTATCCCGTTCATTTATGGGAAAACATGCACAGATTTCATCTTGACAATGACACCGTGGCACCCAATACAAAATTTGCCAAAGGAGCCGATCCTTATGACCTGAGCAGCTATGCTCCTTTCCACCTGAAAGAGTATTCTCCCGATCTGATGTTCAATCGTGTCACACGGTTTGTGAATGAAAACAAGGACCAACCTTTCTTTTTGTATTGGGCAACTCCCATACCACATGTGCCTCTGCAGGCCCCTCAGAGATGGGTTGATTATTATCATAAAAAGTTCGGAGATGAAGAGCCGTACACAGGAAACAGAGGATATTTCCCGTGCCGGTATCCACATGCTACTTATGCTGCCATGATCTCATATCTTGACGAGAATATAGGTAAGCTGATCGATCAGTTGAAAAAACTGGGCATTTATGACAATACTCTGATAATTTTCACTTCCGATAACGGACCTACTTATAACGGAGGAACTGATTCTCCGTGGTTTGACAGCGGAGGCCCGTTTAAAAGTGTTTACGGACGAGGGAAAGGATTTGTTTATGAGGGAGGTATCAGGGTACCTATGATAGCTGAA
>Ga0256913_10000457_pt1 | contig 21041 bp, 15 predicted proteins | sample Axial_MatmetaG_FD_185970 | JGI IMG/M metagenome (GOLD analysis project Ga0256913, IMG submission 185970) | Deep-sea worm associated microbial mat communities from Axial Seamount, Juan de Fuca Ridge, Pacific Ocean - Axial_Mat | ecosystem: Environmental > Aquatic > Marine > Oceanic > Microbial... | reverse complement strand
GTCGGAAGGATGCGTAAAATAGAAAACAGAGCCTTTTCCCTCTTCCGATTCAACCCAGATTCTACCACCGAGAATTTCGACAATTTTTTTTGATATTGCAAGGCCGAGACCTGTCCCGCCATAATTCTTTGTTTCCGTTTCGTCAGCCTGCCTGAAGCTTTCAAATATCAGCTTATGTTTTGCGGCAGGGATTCCTATTCCCGTATCTTTTACGTAAAATCTGTAAAAATCGGCATCAATATCACAACTAAATTCAATAGTACCTTCAGAAGTGAACTTTATTGCATTTGTAAGCAAGTTTCTGAAAACCTGATTCAATCTTTCTATATCAGTATAAATAAAGCTATTATGAAGCTCGGGTTTGTCATTGTAAATCAGATTTATATCTTTTTTCTCCTCGTTGGCCGAAAGAATATGATTGAATTCGTAATAAAGACTGTTCAGTATTTCGTCAACCTCATATCTTTTTTTAATAACCTTAAACTCGCCGGCTTCTATTCTCGAAATATCAATAATGTCATTTATAAGACTCATCAGGGAGTTTCCACTTGTCTGAATAAGATTGATAAATTGATTTTTATCCTCATTAGTAATATATTCATCAGTGAGTAACTGAGAAAATCCAAGAATAGCGTTCATAGGTGTTCTTATCTCGTGCGACATATTAGCGAGAAACGCAGATTTTAATTTGTCGGACTCTTCAGCTTTTTCCTTAGCGTCAATAAGCTCTTGTTCAAGCTTTTTCCTTTCTGTAATATCTTCTTTTATCCCAATAAAGTGAGTTATATTACCGGTATTGTCTTTAAGCGGAAAAATATATGTTGCTTCCCAGTACAGTTCACCGTTTTTCTTCCGGTTAATAAACTGGCCATGCCAACCTTTACCTGCAGTTATTGTTTCCCAAAGCTCAATATAAGTCTCCTCTGGAGTCTCTCCCGATTTTAAAATTTTGGGATTTTCCCCAAGTACCTCTTCTTTTGAGTATCCCGTAACCTCAGTAAATTTAGGGTTAACATATTCAATATTTCCCTTAAGGTCGGTGATCACAAAAAGGGTCGGGCTTTGTTCTATGGCACGCGAAAGTTTTCTTATCTCTTTTTCTGCTATTAATCTTTCGGTAATATCCTGAGCAAAAGTAATTATTACTTTTTTACCGAAATATGTACCGGGATAAAGTTTTACTTCTTTTGGGAACACTCTGCCGGATTTACCCAAACCCCAAAATTCGAATTGTTGAGGCTCTCCATTATAAGCTTTGACTAATCGTTTAAAAGTATCTTCCAGATTATTTTTTCCCGGTGCTGACAGGTCAACCGGAGTTTTTCCGATAAAAAAAGCGTGTGGATAACCGTACATTTTTTCGGCACCCTTGTTAACATCAATAAACTCGCCCTTTTTATTTAAGACATAGATGGCATCATTCGTTGAATCGAACAGGTTTTTGTAGCTATGTTCCGATAGTTTAATAGCCTCCTGAGACTTTTTGATATCTGTAATATCCCTTCCAACACCAATAATCTCTTTAACATTATTGTTTTCATCCAGAATTGCATTGTCAACCCACGAAAACCATCTCCACCCATCTTTGGTCATAGCCCTTTGTTCAACATATATGTGGTATGGTTCTTTATACAGATCTTCCATTGTTTTCTGAGTTGCTTCACGGTCATCTTCGTGTACAAGCGGCATAAACTTTTTGCCAAGCAACTCTTCTTCTGTTTTCCCAAATGTTTTGCAATATGAAGGACTTACGAACAAAAATCTGCCCTCTCTGTCAATTTTTACAACGAGGTCGGTTTGATTCTCAACAATTAATCTGTAATTCTCTTCACTTTTTTTAAGCTCTTTTTCAGCCTTTATTCTGTCGGAAATATCAACATAGGCACCAACCATACCGGTAACATTTCCATCTTCATCATAAAAAACATCTTTGCTGAAAAGTACTGTAATATCATTCCCGTCCTTATCTTTAATTACTCTTTCGTCAATTACTTTATCCGGATATTTCATTAATTCCATATCCTCCTGATGATATTTGCGCGATTGTTCCCCGGGCCATATTTCATAAACTTTTTTACCGACAATTTCATCATAAGTAACTCCGAGTTGTTCAGTGAATGCAATATTACATCCAAGGTAACAACCTTGCTTATCTTTAAAAAATATCGGGTAGGGTGTGGCTGAGATAATTCCTTCAAAGAGTTTCCGGTAATGCTCGGACAGTTTATGTTCTTTTTTAAACTTTTTCTCTATTGCTACTCTTTTTGTAATATCATTTGCAATACTAAGAATTCCTGTACTTCCATCAGGTAATTCAATTCTTTTTTCATATAATTCAAGATAAACAATGGAGCCGTTTTTATGCTTGCTTTTAACAACTTTTATCAGTTTTTCACCGTCAAGTATTCTGCGGATGTTATCCTGAACTTCCGATTTGAAATCAGGATGAACCAAAAGGTCAATATTCTGTCCGGTAAGTTCATCAATTTTATAGCCGAAAATTTCGCAATATGCGGGATTAACATCAATTATAGTACCTTTGTTATCTAACAGAATCACTCCACTTGGAGAAAGATTAAACAGGCTTTTATATTGCTCCTCTTTCTTTCTTATTATTTCTTCATCTATTTTTTTTTGAGTAATATCATCAACAATACCATCGTAATATGCAGGTTCGCCGTTGTTGTCATAAATAACGACAGTTGACAAAGAAGCGGGGAAAGTTGTACCGTCTTTTCTTTTAAGATTTACTTCACGTCTTTTGACAGCTCCTTCCCTGACGATAACATCATGGAATTCTATTCTGTCCTCAGGATTTTCATAAAGATCGGTAATGGATAATTTCAGGAACTCTTCTTTATTTTCATATCCGAACATTTTAACCAAAGCCGGATTTACTTCAATAAAGTGCCCCTCCTCATCAGTTGTACTGCGGTAAAGTCCCACATTCAGATTATTGGCAAGAGTTCTGTATTTTTCTTCTTCCGACTGTAATTTCTCTTCCGAAATCTTTTTATCTGTTACATCACGGCAATTTATGATTATTTCACTAACTTTATTTTCATCATTAAATATCAACTTTGTCCGTTCGTGTACATGAATAACCGTACCGTCTTTATTGATTTTCCGAAACGAGAGTTCGCTAAGCTCTGTTTTGGTCTTAATTATCTCTGAGATTTTTGCTTTAACATAACTACGGTCTTTTTCATAAACGACAGGCCAAACCGGTTTTCCCTCCAATTCATCTTTTGAATAACCGAGATGTTCGGCACCGAATGTGTTGACTGCTTTAATTATCCAGTTCGTATCAACAATAAAGAGCATATCCGGGCCTTTATCAAAAAGGTTCATACAATAATCAACTGTTTTCATAAAGGGAACAACTGTTTCCTTGTGGGCATTTTTCAATGAATCTAACTCAGACCTCAGCACCCTGATCTCATTAAGAAGTTCTTTTTCCTTATTACTATTTTTTGCCATTGTTTAGAACCTGAATTATGCTTTGAGATTGCAGGCAATAAATTTACAATTTTTTTTAATACAGATAGCTGTTTTTTTAAATTTATAAGAATTTCGATGTAAAATACTTGCGTAACTAATTAATAATAAAAAAGATAGATGGTCCTAAAAATTATTTTGAAGGTTTCTCGAAGATGTACTGTACTATTATAACAAGTATCAATGTGAATATTGTACTCAGAATCGCACGCTGCAGGGTTGCAAAGAAATGTGCAAATCTGAAAACTTCAAGATAAAAGAGTGTCAGGTGATGAATAAAGATTAATATAACGGAATAGGTAAAAAACCAGGAAAAATCAAAACCCCCTATTGACGGTTTATCCATTTTTTCATAATCCTTTCCCGAAGAAAGGCTTTTCAGAATTACTGGTCTGAAAAATGCCATTAAAACGGTTGCTGCAGCATTTATTCCCATAGTGTTCTCAAAAACATCAATACTTATACCCATCAGGAAAGCCGAAATCAGCAAAAGCCAGCCCGGCACTTCAAACGGAAGCAGCAAAATAAAATAGACATACAAATACGGGTTAACATACCCTCCGAAATTAATATTGTCGAGGATAGTTACCTGAACAAGGATAAGGATGAAGAAGCGCAATATATTTTTAATAAAGCTATTTCCCATCGCCGGTTCCCTCCTGAAGTTTAAGTTGTTCCTCTTTCATCAGATTAGAAATGATATAAACATAATAAACATTGTTAAAATCAACAGAGAAATCAATTGTTGCTTTATTGAATTTATGCCCTTTCTCTGAAAAACTTTCGTCGACGGTCCCTATAAAAATATTTTCAGGGAATATATGTGAGTTGCCGCTTGTTACAATAGTGTCGCCTTTAAACATAATTACATGAGTCGGAATATCACTTAAAATTCCCTTTCTGTAGTTTTTCCCATCCCATTCAACTGTACCCGTGTAGCCGTTCTTTTTTATACGGGCGTTTATTTTATTACTTATGTTTAAAACCGACATTACAAGCGAATAGTTTTCTGAAACCTGAATGACGGTTCCGACGATACCATCGGCCGATACAACACCCATATCAACGCCAATACCATTCTTTGCACCTCTGTCGAGCATCAGGTAATTTTTTTGACGGTTAATGCTATTTCTAATAACTTTGGCTCCAATATACCTGAAAGATGAATCTGATATGTAATTGGTAGTAAAATTCCATCTTTTCTTACTATTCCCAGCAATCATATTTCGAAGAATTTCATTTTCTTTTACAAGGTCGGAGTTGGCTTTCCGAAGTGATAAATATTCGGTTATATTGTTGTATGAGTTTATTATTGAGCCGGTAATAGTTCCGGTTGAATTAAGAAAAGCTGCACGCTGAAAGTTGTTTTGCAGAATAAGTGAAAAGGCTAACAACTCAAGAATGAGAAATAGGAAAAAGAAATAATGTTTGAATATGTATGCAAAAAAATGTCGCACAATAAATAAAAGAATAAGTTAAAAATAATCTTCAAAGCCGGGGGTTATTGTTTTTACTAAATAGCAGCCGGCAATCTGGTTTTATACTGTCATTTCTTATTTAATAAGAAATGTAAACCTGTCAAAATTTTTCAATGCTATTCCCGTACCTCTTGCCACAGCTCTCAGGGGGTCTTCGGCAACATGAACCGGCAGCTTCGTTTTTAAATGTATTCTTTTGTCAAGGCCTCTGAGCATTGACCCGCCACCTGCGAGATATATTCCTGTTCTGAAAATATCGGCTGACAACTCAGGAGGGGTCATCTCCAGAGCATGAAGCACGGCTGCTTCGATTTTCGATATTGATTTATCAAGACAATGTGCTATTTCAGAATAGTTTACTTTTATCTCTTTCGGAATACCGGTAAGCATATCTCTGCCGTGAACGGCATATTCCTCCGGCGGATTGTCAATTTCCGTCATAGCAGCACCGACCTCAATTTTTATTCTTTCCGATGTTCTTTCACCAATATTGATATTGTGCTGCTTACGCATATATTCCTCAATATCAGAGTTGAAATCATCACCTGCAATCCTGATAGATTTATTATTTACAATCCCGCCAAGGGCAATAACAGCAATTTCGCTTGTGCCGCCTCCAATGTCAATGATCATGTTACCTGTCGGCTCCATTACGTCAATTCCAATCCCGATAGCAGCAGCCATCGGTTCGTGTATTAGCTTGACATCCTTAGCTCCGGCCTGTTCGGCAGAATCCCTGACAGCTCTTTCTTCCACCTCGGTGATACCGGAAGGAATACAAATAACCATTTTAAGGGCAGGTGGGAATAATGGCTTTTTCGACCAAATCATCTTTATCATCTCCCTAATCATAAATTCTGCCGATTGGAAATCGGCAATAACACCGTCACGTAAAGGGCGAATGGTCTTAATGTTTTCGTGGGTTTTACCATGCATCATCATTGCCTTTTTGCCAACTGCAATAATTCTACCCGTGTTTCTTTCTATTGCTACAATTGAAGGCTCATCAAGCACGACCTTGTCGTTATATATAATAATCGTATTTGCCGTTCCGAGGTCAATTGCAATTTCTTTGGTGAAGAATGAAAATAAGCCCATATATTAAATAGTTTTAATGTTTAAAATGACGTACACCAGTAAATACCATACTCATATTATGTTCGTTGCAATAATTAATCGAATCTTTATCCCTGATTGAACCTCCGGGCTGAATAACAGCCCTGATACCGGCTTTATCAGCAATTTCAACCGAGTCGGCAAACGGGAAAAACGCATCCGAAGCCATCACCGCCCCATTAAGGTCGAACCCGAATGATTTCGCTTTATCAATTGCCTGTTTCAGAGCATCAACCCTTGATGTCTGCCCTACTCCGCTTGCACATAACTGTTTGTTTTTAGCCAGCACAATAGTATTTGATTTTGTGTGCTTTACAATCTTATTCGCAAACAGCAGGTCTTCAATCTCATAACGTGAAGGCGAAAGTTTTGTTACAACTTTCAGATCTTCTTCCGTTTCCGTCTTCAAATCCCTGTCCTGCACAATAACACCGTTCAACACCGACCTGAATTGTTTAACCGGAAAATCGTATGATTTCTTTTGCAAAACTATTCTATTTTTCTTTGTCTTAAGCAGTTCAAATGCATTTTTATTATAACCGGGTGCCAGAATTATCTCAAAAAAGAGTTTGTTAATTTCCATAGCGGTCTCCTCGTCCATTTCACGATTGGTTATCAAAACTCCGCCAAAAGCCGAAACCGGATCTCCGGCAAGAGCATCTTTCCAGGCATCAATAAGTTTTTCACGTGTTGCTATTCCGCAGGCATTATTATGTTTCAAGACGGCAAAAGTAGTTTCCTCAAACTCCATTATAAGGTTAATTGCCGCATCAAGGTCTCCGATATTGTTATATGAAATGGCTTTGCCGTGCAACTGTTCAAAAACTTCATTCATATTACCGTAAAACAAACCTTTCTGGTGAGGATTCTCTCCGTAGCGCAAAACCTGTGATTTTGTAAAACTCTGTTTGAAAGCAATATCTTCGTCACCGCTGAAATAATTAAAAATAGCTGTGTCGTAATGCGATGAAACGCTGAAAGCCTGAGTTGCGAAATACCTTCTGTCCTCTATGTCCGAACTACCGTTTTTCTCTTCAAGAAGTTTTATCAGGTCGTCATACCGGTCAAAAGAAGGCACAATTATTACATCTTTATAGTTCTTTGCTGCAGCCCTGATAAGTGAAATGCCGCCGATATCAATTTTTTCAATTATTTCGGCTTCATTGTTCGTTGATGCTACGGTTTCTTCAAATGGATAGAGGTCAACGATCACAAGGTCAATTTCAGGAATATTATATTCGGCAAACTGCTTCATGTCGTTCTCATTCTCACGTCTTCCGAGAATACCGCCGAAGACTTTCGGATGTAATGTTTTAACCCTGCCGCCAAGGATTGAAGGGTAGGAGGTAAGCGACTCCACAGTGTCAGCCTTAACTCCCGCCTTTTTGATAAAATCATAGGTTCCGCCTGTCGAATAAATCTTGATGTTCAACTTGTCAAGATGCTTCACTATTTCATTGAGCCTCTCCTTGTGATAAACTGAAATTAGGGCACTTTTGATCTTTTTCATTTAATCCGGTTTTTTGTTTTTTAATATTTCACGCTTGTGCTTATTTGGCTTCGCCGTCATTTGCACTTCGTCAGTCATTTGGCTTCGCTCCTTTTATTGATTAAAAACAACAACCTAATGACCACCAATGACCACCTAATGACCACCTAATGACCACTTAATGACCACCTAATGACCACCAATGACCACCTAATGACCACTTAATGACCACCTAATGACCACCTAATGACCACCTAATGACCACTTAATGACCACCTAATGACCACTTAATGACCACTTAATGACCACTTAATGACCACCTAATGACCACTTAATGACCACTTAATGACCACTTAATGACCACTTAATGACCACTTAATGACCACTTAATGACCACCTAATGACCACCTAATGACCATTTAATAACCATCCAGCAACATAAAATAAACACAGCTACAAAGTAACAATTAAATTTTGTTCGATTATTCAAAGGTTTGTCTTATTTTTACACAATCTTTTTTGATAACTTTTGGTTATGCTAGTTTTTTTAAAATTATTCAGAGAGAGTTACCGTTTTGCACTACAATCTATCGTTGTAAATAAGGTCAGGACATTGCTTTCATTACTTGGAATTACGATAGGTATTTTTTCTGTAATCTCGGTTCTTACAATATTTGATTCGATGGAGATTGCCGTACGCGATAGTATTAACAGCCTTGGAAGTAATGTGCTTTTTATACAAAAATGGCCTTGGATGATGGGTGGTGATATTCAGTGGTGGAAGATTATGAACCGACCTGATCCGACATTAAGGGAATTGAAAGAAATACAAAAACGAAGTACAGCTTCTGACAAAAGTGCTTTTATTATCGGTGCTAACAGGACTGTAAAATACAAGAATAACAGCATTGAGGATGTTGGCGTTATTGCTGCTTCACACGATTATAATCAGGTAATGCCTTTTGATTTGCAGGAAGGTCGCTATTTTACATCAATGGAATCACAAACAGGGAGGAATGTAGCCATAATAGGGGCTGATATTGCTGAAAATCTTTATGAAGGACTTGATCCTATTGGCCGAACGATTAAAATATTCGGAAGTAAATTAAAGGTTATCGGTGTGATGAAAAAACAAGGTGATGATATGTTTGGGAATTCAGATGACGAAAGGGTTATTATTCCAGTAAACTTTGCACGTAATCATATAAATATTGAAGGTTCAGGCGGTGCAATTGTGGTTATGGCAAAACCAATGGTTAGCAATGATGAACTGAGAGATGAATTAACGGGGATTATGCGCTCGGTAAGAAAACTGAAACCCAATGCCGAAGATAATTTTGCAATAAACGAAACAAGTGTAATATCTCAGGGCTTCGATCAGATATTTGCAGTTTTTGCTATGGTCGGATGGATAGTAGGCGGTTTTTCATTACTGGTCGGCGGGTTTGGAATTGCGAACATTATGTTTGTTTCCGTGAAAGAACGTACAAACCAAATTGGTATCCAGATGGCTCTCGGAGCAAAAAGGTTTTTTATCCTTTTTCAGTTTCTTTTCGAATCTGTTTTTCTTTCACTTTTTGGTGGTCTGATCGGACTTTTAATAATTTATTCACTCATTTTAGTTTCAAATGCTTATGATATTATCCCCTTCCCTCTGAAGCTTACTACAGGTAATATTATAATCAGTATTTCCGTATCGGTTATTATCGGACTTGTAGCCGGAATAATACCATCATGGTCGGCTTCGCGTCTTGATCCGGTTGAAGCAATGCGGACAACTTTTTAGTTGATTTGAAAATTATAATACCCCACACCACAATCCTCTCATAAGAGGAGAGGAAGGTGATTTTTTAAACTTTTTATTAAGACACTCATTTCCTGATCAGCTTTCCTGTCTGAATTATTAAATCATTATCCTTTATGGCATAATAATAGAAGCCGGCAGGCAAAATACCGGTTTGAATTGTTGAGTTTGGCAAGCTGTATAGCTCCGTACTTAAAATCTGTTTGCCTTTCACATCGAACAGATTGAATGTAAGGCTCTTTCTTAATGTCTGAACTTTTATTTCAGATGTAAAAGGATTTGGAAATACAATAATATCTTTGTCGAAATCAATTGTTGTTTCTTCGGCATTTGTTAATATGTCTTCCGGCATAACCTTTATCACGTATGCATCATTATTATAGCTACCCTTATTGTCATTTTTTCGATATCCGGTTACCAAACACCCTCCATCGGACGTTACAAACGTGTTTTGAAGCCAGTAATGAGTATCGCCACCATACTCCTTAACACCCTTCAAGTGTAAGTTGGAATCGAAAATATGAACCCTAAAAACCTCCTGCCCCGGTAGCGACATAAAAGTAGGGTAAAAGGTGGTTACCCATATTTTATCAGGGTCAATAAAATCCAATCCCTGAAAGGTAGCTAGGTAAGCTGTTTCAGGGTATAAAAGAATTGTATCTTTTAAAGTATTAAAATCCTGATCCATTATTTTTATATAAAGGTCATCTAAAGTATTCGGCTCCATGGAAGTTCTGTTCGCCAATATCAGATTGCCATCAGGCATATTTTTTGCTGTTTCAGGACCTGTTATAAAATGGTCATAATCAATAACACCAATATAGCCCAAAATATTCATCTCCAAATCAAATCTGATAAATTCAGTATATTGAGTATAAGGAGGTCTTGAAAATTCCCCGAATAAATATATTTCGGTACTATCCTGATTTAAAGTTATATATGAATAAGGTAATCCTGTCCATTGATCATAAAACTTTAAAAAATTAAGGTCTCCGTTTATATCTATTGACATACTATATAGCATATGGTTATAACTGTAATAGGAAGTATCAGTTACGCTCGTAATTAATATATTACTATCCGGTGTAAATAAAAAGGTAGTGTACTGTTGTTTTAAATATTTCTCCTGCATCTCATAAATTTTTTCCCAAATAAGCTCAAAATCCGGCGTAATTTCACAGACATATGTTTTATATCTTTTCGATTCAATTGAATCGATCATAACCCCTATTAAAAAGTAATTACCATTTCCCTTTTGCAATCCATATGAGAATCCTAATGTAGTGTCTTCTTTGGTAAACTCTTTATAATTCAGAATATTTCCGAAATTATCATATTTAACTATTAAACCGTTTGCATAAATCCAATTATCAATACCTTTACTAATTCCTCCCAGTGAGATATACTCACTATCTGAATTCTCAAAGGTATAATAAAAAGCTTCATTTCTTTTTGTGGAAACAGTAAGTTCAAATGATTGGGGAAAGGTATATAAGGCTGTAAAAAGACTGAATAATATTAATAGATTTTTCATCTGTTTAAAATTTTGTATTTCATTGATATTCTGTATGTTTGGTTTTGGCAGGATTTTGGTGCTTCGCTAACCAAAATCCTGCCAAATTTCGGTGAACGGCAGATTATTGTAAACGTTTGTTATTTCGTCCTTCATTTCATAATATTTCTGAGTAAGTACGATTAAATTAACTTCATCGGTACTACTTTTAGGTACAACAAGGATAATTGTATCCATTTCCATTTCATAGTAAGTTTCAGCGGGAAATGAATGAAAATAATTAATAGTTGATTCTAACAGCCAAATTGCAGAATCAACACTAACATTTTCTGCACTTTTTAAATTGGGATTCTCGCGGTAAAACACCATTTTCTTATTAAAATCTTTAATGGTTCTATTAACTTGCATTTCATAGGGTGTCAAGTTATTAGGATTATAATTTCATTATTAACGGTTTTTTCTTTTGAACAAGAAATAACCAATATGAATATTGCTGTGAACAATATACTTAAAACTGCAAAGTTTAATAAAGAAGTGACAAAGATAGCAAAAATCTAATATAATAAATAGAAGACAAATTTTTTTATTTCTCTTTTAATCTGGCAGTTATAAAAACAATATTCATTTTCACAAAAAATCTTGACAAGTACAAGTTAATATTATTTATCTTTACGCATTCAAAAAATCAAATTTATTGTGAAACGCTGGGTACTAAAAGAACAAGGTGAAAGTAGTGTAATTCAGCACTTATCGGAGGTGTTGAACATAAATCCTACTTTGGCAAATTTGTTAGCCCAGCGTGGTATAACAACTTTTGAAGAGGCAAAATCATTCTTCCGTCCGTCACTTGACGACCTCCACGACCCATTTTTGATGAATGATATGAAGGTTGCCATAGAACGTATTGAAGCTGCAATACGGAATGAGGAAAAAGTAATGATCTATGGTGATTATGATGTTGACGGAACCACTGCTGTTGCTCTAGTCTATTCTTTTCTAAGCAATTATTACGACAATATCGAATACTATATCCCCGACAGGTACGATGAAGGTTACGGTATCTCGTACAAGAGTATTGACTATGCCGCTGAAAATAATTTTTCGCTGGTAATTGTTCTTGACTGTGGAATAAAAGCTGTCGAAAAGATTGCTTATGCAAAAAGCAAAGGCGTTGATTACATCATCGGCGATCATCACAGACCCGGTGATAAGCTTCCGAATGCTGTAGCGGTTTTAGACCCTAAGAGGGCTGACAGTACTTATCCTTTTGATGAACTTTCAGGTTGTGGCGTGGGATTTAAACTTGTTCAGGCCTTTGCAAAAAAAAATAATATCCCTTTCTCTACTATTAAAAGGTATCTTGATCTTGTTGTTGTCAGCATAGCTTCGGATATTGTTAAAATTACCGGTGAAAACAGAATTTTATCATATTTCGGTTTAAAATTGGTTAACAGCAACCCAAGGCCAGGAATAGAAGCTATTTTGAAATTTAGTAATGTCTCAAAGAAAAATGAAAATAATAACGGAGAACCGGCCTTTACCAAAAATATGACCATAAGCGATCTGGTTTTTCTTGTTGGTCCGAGGATTAATGCCGCCGGCCGGATTGAAGATGCAGAGAATTCTGTCAAACTTCTACTTGCCAAAACGCTTGAGGATGCAGAAGGTCTTGCAAAACAAATTGACGACTTCAATACAGAAAGGAAAAATCTTGATTTCCAGATAACTCTTGAGGCACATGAAATGATAAACAATGATAAGAAACTCCTTGGAGCAAGGACAACCATTGTTTATAAAGAATCGTGGCATAAAGGAGTGATTGGGATTGTTGCTTCCAGGTTAATTGAGTCTTTTTATCGGCCTACAGTAGTCTTAACAAAGTCAAACGGACTGATAACGGGATCAGCAAGATCGGTTAAGGATTTTGATGTTTATGATGCTGTGGATGCCTGTAGCGACCTGCTTGAACATTTCGGAGGACATAAATATGCTGCGGGTCTTTCTCTCAAACCTGAAAATCTGCCTGCTTTCCAAAAAAGATTTGAAGAGTATGTTTCGTCGACTATTAAGGAGAATATGCTCACACCCGAGATAGAGATTGATGCCAAACTCTGTCTAAATGATATTAATAAAAAATTTTTCAGAATTCTTAAACAATTTGCTCCATTTGGCCCGGGGAATATGTCGCCCGTGTTTATGACAGAGAATGTTATTGACACGGGCTTTTCGCGTATTGTAGGCAAAAACCATCTTAAACTTGATGTCGTCCATCCTCATATCAGAGGCTATCCCATTTCAGCAATTGCATTTCAGCAAAGCGATGCCTATGAAATCGTAAAAGGTGGTCCGTTTAATATCTGTTACCATATTGAAGAGAACGAATGGAACGGAACCGTAAAACTTCAGCTTAATATTAAGGATATCAAACAGTTTGAATAACTTCCGTTAAATTTCTTAGAAAGTTATACGGCAAAGAAAAAAACTTCTTAGAAGTTTATAATAATTTATTTATCTTTGACCGGTCGTTCAGTCAATAATTATTTTAGATTATAGTATCAATTACCTGATGTTTCCCAAGGAGTTCCCAAAAGAGTATTGTATCAATCGTTTTAAAAAAATATATCTTACAAAGTAAAAAATATGAAGCGTTATAACATAATTCTGATCATAACCTCCATCCTGATTGCAGGGCTGTTTATTCAACAGAAAGCAAATTTGACTGCAACGGAGATTATCGTTAAAGCTAACGACCTGCGTTACGGCGAAACAAGCGAAGGTAGTATGGATATGACTTTGGTACGTCCTACCTGGAAACGCAGTATAAGTATGAAAATGTGGACAAAAGGAACCGACTATTCAATGGTTCTGATAACTGCACCTGCCAAGGAGAAGGGACAGGTTTTTATGAAACGGAAAACCGAAATGTGGAACTGGATACCGAAAATATCAAGGATGATAAAGCTGCCACCTTCTGCAATGTCGCAGGGCTGGATGGGTTCGGACTATACTAATGATGATATGATGAACGAGGGTTCACTGGTTAAAAAATTCAATCATAAAATACTACGTATTGAAAAGTTTGAAGATATGGACTGTTATGTGATTGAGTCAGTACCAAAGGAAGATGATGATGTAATCTGGGGTAAAAAAGTGAGCTGGATAAGCAAGAATGATTTTTTCACACTTAAAACAGAATCGTACGACGAAGATATGTATCTCGTTAAAACAGAAATAGCTTCGGAAATAAAAATATTCGCAGGTAAACGCCTGCCATCAAAATTTGAGATCATTCCTGAGGATAACTCAGGAAACAAAACAGTTGTGGTTTTAAGAGAAATTGTTTTCGACAAACCTATCAATGAATCTTTCTTCTCACAACAAAATATGAAACGAATCAGATAATGGAAATAATAAAGCTTGCCTGGCGAAATATCTGGCGAAATAAACGCAGAACAATCATTACTGCATCATCACTGATGTTTGCGGTGATTTTCGGAGTTGTTATGCGCTCAATGCAGCTTGGAACATACGACAGGATGATTGACAGTGCAGTCAGGCAGTATTCAGGATTTATTCAGGTACAGGATAGCTCCTATTGGAAAGACAAAACCATTGATGACCTTATGCCCGATTCAATGGCTTTAAGACAAAGAATTGCAAAGTTAGACGGTGTCATTGATGTTTTACCGCGTTTGGAATCATTTGCACTTATCTCAAGCGGAAATAAAACCAAAGGTGCATTTTTTATGGGTATTGATCCGTTTTTTGACGATGAGATGACTCAGATTTCACATAAAGTCGTACAGGGCAGGTTTATCAAAAAAGATGATGACGGTGTTTTACTTTCACAACGCCTTGCCGCCTTTGTAAATGTAAATGTCGGAGATACTATCGTTTTGCTCAGTCAGGGATACCACGCAGTAACTGCTGCCGATGTCTTTCCGGTAAGGGGAATAGTGAAAATACCGAATCCAAAGCTTGATAAATCACTGATAGTAGGCTCGTTAAAGAAAGTTCAGGAGTTTTACGGAGCTGAAGGAATGCTGACATCTATGGTGGTAAATATTAAAAGTAGAAATGATATTGATAAAGTCTTGCCGGAAGTTAGAAAGATTATTGATTCCGGCAGTCTGGTTGCGCTGAGCTGGACAGATATGAACAAAGAGTTGAAGCAGCAAATAGAAAGTGATAATGTAAGCGGACAAATTATGCTCGCAATCTTATATGTCGTGATTTTTTTCGGTATTCTCGGCACAATAATTATGATGACTGCCGAGAGGCGTAAAGAATTCGGGGTAATGGTGGCACTCGGAATGCACAGATATTATCTTGCACTTATTGTTTTTGTCGAGACAATATTACTGGGTCTTGTGGGTGCTGTAACCGGGGAAATTGTCAGCTTGGGTATTGTGGCATATTACTACACATCCCCTATCAAAATAGGCGGTGAAATGAAGGATATTTATGAGCAATTTGGATTAGAACCCGTGCTTGCCTTCTCAAAGGATTTTGGAATTTTTATGAATCAGTTCTACATAGTCCTTGCATTGCTGTTCGTTGCTGTGTTGTATTCAATTGTGAAAATATTCGGATTTAAAATCATTGATGCTCTTCATTCGTAAATTATGGAATTATGATATTATCAGTTGCCTGGAAAAATATTTGGCGAAATAAAGTACGAAGCTTAGTTGTAATAATGGCTATATGCTTTGGACTTCTTGGAGGTATAGTGGCAGTGGCATTTATGAACGGTCTTTTACTGGGTAGACTCAATGATGCTATAAAAATCGAGGTATCTTCCCTACAATTGCATCAGGCAGCATATTTGGAAAATAACGAAATTAAATATGTGATAAAAGATGCCGGCAAAATAATGCGGAATATTGAAAAATACCCCGGTGTAGAGGCTGTCAGTAAACGGTTTAAGGCTGAGGTTATGGTGAGCTCAAACAGGTCGGCTACCGGTGCAATGCTTATTGCTGTTGAACCTGATAAAGAGAAAAAAGTTTCAGAACTTTATAAGCACCTTGTTGACTCCACAAGTAAATATTTAGAAGGGATAAAGCGAAATCCCATCCTTATCGGTCAACAGCTTGCTGAAAAACTTAAAGTGCATGTTCGCAGTAAGCTGATGATAAATGCGGTTGATATTAATGGGGAATCAATACAACCCGTTTTTAGGGTGGTGGGTATTTTCCATACCCAAAACACCGGTTTTGACAAATCAAATGTTTTTATTCGTTATGATGATGCTTTAAGATTATTTGGTTTTTCAAATGATGAAGCCCACGAAATAGCCGTTTTGATGAAAGATATGATGGAAACAGATGATATCGGTCTTGCTTTGAAAAAAGAATATACCCGCTTTAAAATTGATAGAAAGGCACTTTTACGTACCCGCAACGATTCTATTCCCGAAGCTGTTTTTGAAAAACTGAAATCCATAGAATCGGATAAAGAGTATTCGTATTATGAGTTTAATCTGGAAATGAAACAAATTCTGAAACCGGACGATTACACGAACTATTTAAAACAGATCCAGGCGGTAGCGGAAACCGGAATTGATGTTTCGGTGTGGAAAACTCTTTCTCCTGAGCTTGCTATGCAGTCAACCTGGCTTGATTTTATGATGTTCATCTTTGTCGGGATAATTCTGCTTGCTCTCGGCTTTGGAATAGTAAATACAATGCTGATGGTAGTTCTGGAAAGAGTGCGTGAGATTGGAATGCTGATAGCAATCGGGATGAACCGGAAAAAAGTCTTTACAATGATTATGTACGAAACGGTTTTTCTTTCGTTGACAGGAGGAATAACCGGTATTGTTTTCAGTTGGATTACGATTACCGTTTTAAACCATAACGGAATTGACCTTAGCTCAATTAGCGAAGGATTGCAGGCTATCGGTTATCCTACGATGATCTATCCTTCAGTGGATTTTAATGGCTATTTGCAGGTAGCGGTGATGGTTGTTCTTACCGGGATTCTGGCTTCGGTTTATCCGGCCTGGCATGCTATCCGGCTTAAACCTGCTGAGGCGATTAGGAGTGATTAGGGACGAGGGGAAACTCCACCTACGCTGGAGGATCGGTGGACAAAGTGTAAGGAAATATTTTTTTTAGTATTTTTTGTAAATGATAAATTATCTGGACTTTATAATTGATTAGAAAAAAAACAGCAATATGAGTATCATTGAAATAAAAAATTTGAAAAAAATTTATAACGAAAACAGCGAAATACCTGTGCACGCTGTGAATGGTATAGACCTGAGTTTTGAGCAGGGGGAGTTTTCTGCTATTGTCGGGCCTTCGGGGTGCGGAAAGACAACATTGCTTAACCTTCTTGGAGGTCTGGATTCACCTACAACCGGTGAAATAATCATTGACGGAGTAAATATCGGGGAACTTAGTGAATCGAAACTGACAGATTTCAGGATGAAGAATATAGGATTTGTGTTTCAGGCATATAACCTTATTCCTGTGCTGACTGCACGTGAGAATGTTGAGTTTATTATGCATCTTCAGCATAAACCCAAAAAAGAACGTCTTGAGAGGGCAATGGCTTTGCTGGAAGCTGTTGGTATTGGCGACAGAGCAGCCTCAAGGCCTTCAAAACTTTCGGGAGGGCAGCAACAAAGAGTGGCCGTAGCACGTGCCCTTGCGTCAAAGCCAAAGTTTATCCTTGCCGATGAACCTACAGCAAACCTCGACTCAAAAGCAACAGAAAAACTGCTTGAAATAATGGAAAAACTGAACAGGGAGGAAAATATTACATTTATTTTTGCAACGCACGATGCACGTGTTATGAAAAAAGCCCGCAGACTGATAAAACTTGAAGATGGGAAAGTCATTGATTAATCATAATAGTCGCTTTTTTAAAATTGTCCTGTTACTCCTGCTTTCTTTCGCGACAGTTTTTAGAACTGAAGCCCAGGAGCAAAAGCAGCGAAAGTATTCGCTTAGCGGTTATATTTCCTATATGAATTCTAATATGTTCGACACCATAAACAACGCCTGGTTTATTGACAATCAACTTCATAACCGTCTGAATTTTGAGTATTTTCCGACAAATAACCTCTTCTTTACAGCCCAACTTCGCACCCGCTTTATTTATGGTAATTCCGTTTTGCTAATTCCCGGTTATGCCGATATGATTAAGACCGACAACGGCCTTCTTAAAATGAACTGGAATCTGTTTTCGGAGAAAAACTTCTTGCTTAACACAACCTTCGACAGGCTTTATGTAAAATACAGTTTTAAGAACCTTGATTTTCAGCTTGGCCGCCAGCGTATCAACTGGGGACGGACACTTGTCTGGAACCCAAATGATATTTTCAACACCTACTCCTATTTTGATTTCGATTATGTAGAGAAACCCGGAAGCGATGCCGTTAGAATACAATATTATACAGGCCCGGCTTCTTCAATTGATGTTGCTGCCTCAATGAATTCCGACAGTAGAACCACAATAGCAGGCAAATGGCTTGTCAACAAATGGAACTACGACTTTCAGTTTATTCTCGGGGAGATGGAGCAGTACGACTATATAGCAGGTCTGGGTTGGGCAGGTGCGATTAAAAATCTTGGATTTCGTGGTGAGACTACCTGGTTTAATCCGATTGACAGAAACGACTCTACGCGCGAAGCAAGCATAAGTGCCACTATATCGCTGGATTATACCTTCAGCAACTCGCTGAATATTATGACTCAGGTTCTTTATACAAAAATATCCAAGGACAATCCGATAACTAACTTTGCAACTTTTTATACTTCCAACCTCAATGCCAAATATTTGTCATTTACCCCCTGGAATATATTCGGAAGTATCCAATATCCCATAACTCCGCTATTTAATGTTTCTTTTGCCATAATGTATTACCCCAAGATAGATGGTTACTTTTTAAATCCCGGTTTTGACTATTCATTATCTGATAATTTGATGTTCAGTTTTATCTATCAATTTTTTAAAGGTGATTTTCCAAATGCTGTTACTGGAATTATTCAAAAGCAGCAGTTTAATTTTGCTTTTCTGAGGGTGAAGCTTAATTTTTAATGGATTGATTGTTTTTAATATGTATACTAATCAAAATCAATAAACCATACTTTTAGTTTTTGTATATTTGCAAAATAATTTATTTATTAACGTTAAGATGCTGCTGTCACCACGAAAAATCGCATTAAGTGTTTTTCTGCTTTTAGCCTTCACAGGTTTATCACAACGCAAAAGCAATTGGACGGTTGATATCGGCAAAACGCAGACATACCCCGGCTTTTTTTATTTATATGACGGCTCGGTTGATCTTAGTGTAGGGTATCATCTGAACATAGCCGACAATCTATTTGTCGGGGGGGCTTTTGGTCTCCAGTTTTTAGGATTGAACGGGACGCAGTCGAAAACTGTTATCTATAAACCTAAGCTTATCCTGGAGTATCATATAAGATCTGGCAAAAGTTTTAATATTGTTCCATTAATCGCGGTTGGATATTCTTTTTTAAAAATTAAAAATAACGAATACGGTTATTCTTCGCTTCAGCAAGGCTTTAATATAAGTCCTGAACTTAAATTACTTTGGAAAACCGGTTTGCAAACTGACTTTTATCTATTTGGAAGATATGATTATGTTAAACTTATTAAGGATGAAGATTTTACATTTCTGAATTATTACAGGAATGCTAACATTACAAGCTTTGGAATAGGAGTGGTTATAAAACGAAAGAAACATGCGCAACCTGAAAAATATTAGTAAAGTATTTCTGTTTCTTCTTGTCCTGACGGCACTGTCGTGCAATAAAAATGAGGAAACTCTAATTCTTGATAGTGTTTATTTTAATGTTTCCGACCTCTCACAATATTGTTCAGGTTCTTGCGACGAGATATATGATTGGGAGAATAAACCTGCACTTGTTAAAGGCTATGTTAAAGGAGTTGAAAATGACTCGCTTATGCAGGAGTTTTATAGTAAAAGCCTTTTTTATCTTGAAGATATTCGAACAGGAGTTTTTATTGAAATACGCATCACAGATGATAAGGATGCAATATTTGGAAAGCTGTATTCAATACAAAAAACGGATATGATTTATATGAAAGGAGTTGCAACGCCTGTTATTTCCGATGGTGAGGGTGGATGTATAAAAGGTATGTTTTTATTAATCGACAGTGCTGGGTCAATTAGTGTCGAAGGCAGCTAAATATCGTTACAATTAGGATTATTACTATCAACCATTAATTTATTTGCTGCGTAAGTATTGTCTGGGTCGGATAAGCAAACTCCAGCTTGTTCTCTGCAAAACGGCTGATAATTTCCAGATTTATTTCAGTTTGTGTCTTTAGAATATCTTCACCTTTACGGATATAATAGATTAGTAAAATGCCAAGTGAAGAATCTCCGAAATTGTTGAATGCAAGATGTATAGTTTCTTCAGTGCTGTTATGTTTGCTGACAATCCCCCTTAGTATATCCATTGCAAGTTGCATTTCGTCAGGTTTTGTGTCATATATCAATCCGAGATTAAGGACAACTTTCCTCGAAGGCTCCTGACTGACATTTTCTACCATACCATCGGTAAACTTAGCATTTGGAACGGTAACCACACGACCTTCAAGGGTTCTTATCTTTGTTGACCTTATTCCAATCTCTTCGACAGTGCCGTCAAAGCCGCCGATTTTTATCCTGTCGTTTATCTTAAAAGGTTTATCCGTAAAAATGGTTATTCCCCCAAAAATATTTGACACAAGGTCTTTGGCAGCCATTGCAAGAGCCAGACCTCCGATTCCGAGACCTGCGAGAACGGCTCCGACATCAAACCCTGTGTTATCAAGTGCTATTATCACACCCAAAATCCAGACAATACTTCTAATTGCTTTCCTGAAAATGGGGAGCAACTGGTCGTCAAGATCGCTTTCACTTTTTTTGGTAAGCGGTTCAAGGTACTCCGATATCAGAGCATCGAGCAATCGTGCTATCAACCAGGTAACGGTAACTATCACAACAAAATAGAACCCTTTTACAAACAGGTCTTCTGCGGTTTCGGGAAATGTCAGTCTTTTAAATGCCATCCATATTCCAAAGAGCACAAGGAGAACAACCGAGGGTTCTTCAACCATATCAACTATTATATCATCAATTCTTGATTTGGATTTTGCGGC
>Ga0256913_10000456_pt1 | contig 21045 bp, 17 predicted proteins | sample Axial_MatmetaG_FD_185970 | JGI IMG/M metagenome (GOLD analysis project Ga0256913, IMG submission 185970) | Deep-sea worm associated microbial mat communities from Axial Seamount, Juan de Fuca Ridge, Pacific Ocean - Axial_Mat | ecosystem: Environmental > Aquatic > Marine > Oceanic > Microbial... | reverse complement strand
TTTCTGTGTTTGTCCGCTGTTGCGCCGGCGTTCGATATGGGCTGTCATCATATCTCTGTTCTCTGCTCTTGTCATATTAGTTTTTTGCCCGCAAAAATAACAGAGCTGAAACTGTTATGAAAGATGTAGTTTGCCGAAGGGATACGATAAAACAGCAAATGATTTGATGTCGCTAAATCGTGATGATATTTATATTTCAAATTCAACTTACTTCTATGATGGTGGCGGGTGTTGTTGAAAATTTCAGAATAATTGACAGGAAATAACCAGGAGCATTATTTATCAAAGCTATGTAAGGTACTTTTATTATGCGATATTATTAAATTTATATTACCCGCTTCCTGCTTAATATATCTAAGCAATGAATATATAAATAATGATAGACCTATCATTTCTAATGTTTCTTCAATTGGAACAAAAACAAGATAGTAAATATCTGAAAACCCGTTTGATTCAACATACTTCCCCTCAAAAAGCTCCATTATTACAGCACCGGAAATAAAGACAAATCCGGAAATGACAAACAAGAAGAGTATTTTTCTGTTAAGTGACAGAAGGAATTTGCTATATATTAAAAGGATTACAACAAGGCCAATAGCATAAGGAATTACCCATGCAAAATATAATAGACCGGAAGTATTCAATGATGCTCTGAAATATTTAGCCATTGGTTCATGAATACTGGCAAATTCGTCAAGCGTTAAAAATGAGAACAGAAAAACAAATCCCCACCAATAATATGATTTCTTACCTTTTGTAATAATACTAATAACAAGAAATAAAACAACAATTACACTCCATTCAAAAACAGTGAATAAAGAAGCTATACTTCTTTCATCATCCAGATTAAAAAATCTTAATCCGGGAATCTGAATTGATTGAATATAAAATAAATATTGAGTAATAATATGCAAAACAAAAAATATCAGATTTGCAATAATGAAAAAGGATAATACCTTAGCCGGATTTATCTTTATATTCATAATAGAGAGAATATTAATTAATTAAAACGTATCTTTCATACGTTAATTTAAATCTTTAGTTTTATTAACATATAAAAAAGCCCGGCAATAAAATTTGCCGGATTTTTAATGCACTATTAAGACGATAATTACTCTCTACCAATAGTTTTAGCAATGACAAGCCGTTGAACCTGGTTTGTACCTTCGTATATCTGGCATAATTTAGCATCGCGCATCATCTTCTCAACCATAAAGTCGCGGGAATATCCATCACCACCCATCGCCTGAACAGCATCTGTTGTTACTTCCATTGCGATATCAGAAGCATAAAGTTTAGACATAGCCGAAAGTTTACCGAGATTCTTTTTCTTATTATCATAAGCCCAGGCAGCATACCAGGTGAGAAGTCGTGCAGTTTCCACTTTAGTTGCCATATCGGCAAGCATAAAGCCAACTGCCTGATTGGCAAAAATAGGTTTTCCAAATTGGATTCTGTTTTTAGTCCAGTCTAAAGCAGTCTCATAAGCGGCCCTCGCATTTCCAACACTTAAGGCAGCAACACCGGTACGTGTTCTGTCGAATGTTTTCATAGCAATTATAAAGCCGTAACCTTCGTCTCCAATCCTGTTCTTAACCGGAACTTCAACATCGTGGAAAAGAATTTCATTCTGTACCGAAGCTCTTTGTCCCATTTTCTGGAGGTGAGGTTTAATCTCAACACCCGGAGCATCCGAAGGAACAACGATTGCTGTCAGACTTCGGGAACCTCTTTCAGGATCGGTGAGTGCAAAGACAGTCATAACCGTGGAAACCTCCCCATTTGTTATAAATCTTTTGTGTCCGTTAATAATATATTTGTCGCCATGCTGGATTGCAGTTGTTTTTATTCCCTGGACATCAGAGCCTGCGTTAGGTTCGGTAAGGCAATAAGCTGCAACTCCTTTTTTTTCAACTATCTGTCCGTAAAACCTTTTTTGCTGTTCGTCATTGGCTGCAAGGAGTAATGGTGTTAATGCAAGCGTATTAGCATCAATACAAATACCTATTCCCACGCAACCGGCACCAAGTTCTTCTGAAGCCAGTGCACTTTCGACAAGATTGAAACCGTTACCTCCAAATTGCTTTGGAATCGGACCGTTCATAATCCCTTCATCATAAGCCTTTTTAACTATTTCCCATGGGAATTCGGTTGATTCATCATACTTTAATCTTGCAGGTACAATGTACTTATCGGCAAAATTTCTGTATTTTTCCTGTATTGCCAATTGTTCTTTCGATAATTCAAAATTGATCATTTTCTCAGTTTTTATGTTATTATAAATTATTAAAAATTTTATTTATGTGACAAGCGTCAGGTGACAAGCGCGGATGCTTGTCATCATAAAATCTACACATCATCCTCTCCCACCCCGTCAAGGCTCTTGTTGTACTGCCTCATAGCCCGCATACTCATACCCATACTTGAGAATCCGCCGTCGTGATAAATATTCTGCATTGTCACTTTTTTCGACAGATTGGAAAACATTACGATTGTAAAATCGGCACACTCATCGGCTGTTGCATTTCCAAGAGGGGACATTCTTTCCGTAAAATCAAGTAAACCTTCGACACCTTTAACACCGCTTCCGGCAGTTGTCCTTGTCGGAGATTGAGATATAGTGTTAACTCTGATTTTTTTCTCTCTTCCGTAAATATATCCGAAGCTTCTTGCAATAGATTCGAGAAGAGCCTTTGCATCAGCCATATCATTATATCCGTAAAGAACCCTTTGAGCAGCAATATATGATAATGCAACGACGCTTCCCCATTCGTTTATTGCATCAAACTTGTAGCAGGTTTGTAAAAGCTTATGAAAGGAGATTGATGAAATATCAAGGGTTTTGGTAAAATAATCATATCTAACATCATTATAGACCCTCTTTTTTCTTACATTCATTGACATGCCGATAGAATGTAGAATAAAATCAAGTTTGCCGCCGAGAATCTCCATTGATTTTCGTATCAGGTTTTCAAGGTCGTCAATACTTGTTGCGTCGGCGGGGATTATCTTTGCATTACATTTTTCGGCAAGTTCGTTAATCTCTCCAAACCTCATTGCTGTCAGGGTATTGGTAAGTGTAAAAACAGCACCCTCTTCGTGTGCCTTTTCAGCAACCTTCCATGCAATAGATTTGTGATCAAGTGCTCCGAAAATAATTCCTTTTTTTCCTTTTAATAAATTGTAAGCCATAATTGTCAATTTTTAAGTAACTGTTTTGCTGTCTCAACAGATGCAGAAGTAACAGATTGCCCGCTGAGCATTTTTGCTATTTCTATTATTCTATCATTAGCATTTAGCTGAGAGATAACTGTTTTTGTCTTTTTGTCTTCAATGTCTTTGTAAACAACGTAATGAGTACTTCCCTTTCCGGCAATCTGGGGTAAATGTGTTATTGCGATAACCTGCATTGTTTTTGAAAGTTTCAACAGGATATTTCCCATTTTGTCGGCAATATTTCCGGAAACACCGATATCAATCTCATCAAAAATAACAGTTGGTAAAAGATTTTTCTTTGATATAAGCGATTTTACAGCAAGCATAAGCCTTGATAATTCGCCCCCTGATGCTATTTTTGATAAATCCTGTAATTCTCCTCCCCTATTGGCATTAAATAAGAATCTGATAGAATCAACACCGTCAACACTTAAATTGTTCAACCTTTCCCAATCAATCCTAAAATTGGCATCAGGCATTCCAAGTCTACCAAGTGTTTCATCTATTTCCTTTTCAAACTTATCGGATATCTTTTTTCGTCTGACAGATATTTTATTTGCAAGTAGGAGTAAATTGTTATATTTACCTTCAATATTAAGACTTAGTTTTTTAATTTTCTCTTCCAAAGATATTATTCCTTTTAGCTTTTTAGATATTTCAATACGAATACTGATAAGCTCTTCAACAGTTTTAACTCTGTGTTTTTGCTCTAATTGATAAAGTTTATTAAGTCTGTTTGAAATAACTTCTGCTTTCTTAGGATCGTAAATAATCTCCTGTTCAAGATTGCCAATCTCATTTGCAATATCTTTCAATTCGATATAAACACTCTCCAGTCTGTTACTGCTCTCAGTCAGTTTTTTGCTAAAACTTTCAATCTTCTTAAAATTTTCGGTTACAGAAGAAAGGGCGGCAAGAATACCTTTTTCTTCACTTTCGAGTGTTGAGAGTGCCAGATAAAGGTTGTTTTTTATATCCTCAGCATGCTCTATAATTTTATATTCCTGCTCTAATTTTAATTGTTCTCCCTCTGTTAGGTTAGCACTTTCCAGTTCATTAAATAAAAAGTCAAAATAGTCCTGTTCGGTTTTCAACCGTTTCTCTTCGCTGACAAGTTCATCAAGTTTCAATTTAAGTTTTTTATATAAATTATAATCTGACCGGTAATCTTCAACAGTTGATGTCGTACCTGCAAAACTATCAACAACTGCCAGCCGGAAATTTGTATCATTAAGTGTCAGCGTCTGGTGTTGCGAATGTATATCAATTAACTTATCGCTCAGCTCTTTAAGTATATTAAGCTTAACAGGTGTGTCATTTATGAAAGCTCTGGATTTTCCATAAGGCGTAATCTCCCTTCTCAATAAAGTACTGCTATCATAATCCAAATCATATTTTTCAAAAAAACCGGAAAGATGATAACTATTGATGTCGAATGTCCCCTCAACAATACACTTTTTGGTTTTGTCCAATAAAACTTTAGTATCGGCTCTTTTCCCCAGAATCAGGTTAATAGCTCCCAAAAGGATTGATTTTCCCGCTCCGGTTTCACCCGTTATCACTGACAATCCCTTATTAAAGTCTATTTCCAGACTTTGAATCAATGCATAATTCTGTATTGAGATGTGAGTAATCATATAAACGGGTACATTAAAACAGGCGGCAAAAATACATAAAAATATGAAACCCGATATTCAGGGTTAACAATATACTTAGAACATTTTATTTAGACAATAAAAACCTTGTAATAAATGAATTCGTTCAAACAAGCAGTTATTGGTATAAAATGGAAATAGGATATAATGAAAATAACTACCCTTTACTTGTAGATTATGAGTAATAGATTCGCAGTTCGATTTATATATTGATTAAAACCCGATTTTAATTTTTATTTATTTTAGAGTACTCAGAAGCATTAGCCGGGTCAATCTCTTTCATTATATTTACGACATTTGATTTTTCGTCCGGTTTTCCTTCCTTAAAGATATTGATTATCTCAACTCGTTTAGCATCAATAATGAGCCTTAAACCGAACAAGCCGGGCTTTTCATCGTAAACATTCTTAAGCAGGTCGATGCTTTGCGCTATTGTGCTTCTCGCTTTGTCAGCATTTTCATACATGTTATCCATACCCAACCTGTGGTATTTGTAAAGAAAAGTATGCAGGTCTTTATATCTGTTATTGGTATAATTTTCGGTAAACCAATATCTGTTTTTATCGCTTTCAAAAGGTTGCCACCCAGAATACCCTGAACTTTGTGCTGCATTAATAACAGATTCCGCTTTTGCATAAAACGGAGCACCACCACCTTCCGAAAAAGTATCGAATTCCACACCAAGAATCATATAGAGATAATATGCAAAAACGGAAGTCAGGTTTGAATTAAATGTATTTTCCTGAAAATCAAGAGGATCAAATTCAACATATTGAAAATCAAAATCATCATCCATATAGTTAAGAAGAGGAGAATTATATGCCGAATTGAAAACCGGGCGTCCGGCAACAACATTAAGCTGTGCTTTGAAGATATCATTTTGTCTTTCCTGTATGGTTATAACAAAGTTCGCCTCGATTCTTTCATTTTGTTTAAAATCAACTTTTGTCCACGTTCTGTTATTTAAAAACTCAAATAGTGCATTTTGTAATGTCTGGTAGATTTGCTTATCGGTTCCCTGAATCTGTCTCGAATCAATCTGTATTTTGCAATTAAATTCCTGACCATAGGAAAATAATGTTATTGACAACAAAACTAAAATAAGGAAATTGCGCATAAAGTAATTATTTAATTAAATGTAATTAACTAACTATATTAGAGTCTATCAAATGTATTTTATCTAAAATATCGTTACTTGCCTCTTTTTTTGATTTTAAATCAAATTTCAACATATCTCCTTTTCTGTCAATCAAAGTAATTTTATTTGTATCATAACCAAATCCGGCATCTTTATCTTTTAATGAATTAAGAACGATTAAATCAAGGTTTTTCTTGTGCAACTTGGATATAGCATTTTCAGTCTCGTTTTCCGTTTCAAGTGCAAACCCAACAAGTATTTGATTATCAAGTTTTCTCTTTCCAAGTTCTGCCAGAATATCTGTTGTAGGTTTAAGGACAATAGCCAGAGATGCTCCTTTTTTCTTAATCTTTTCAGTAGCAACATCTTTCGGAGTATAGTCAGCAACAGCAGCAGCCATAATAGCTATATCCACCAAAGGAAAAAGCAAAAAACAGGCTTCTTTCATTTCTTCGGCATTTGTAACATTTATAACCTGAATGTCATTACGATTCAATGTAATATTTACCGGCCCCGATACTAACGTAACCTCTGCACCTCTCGCGGTGAGTTCCTTGGCCAATTCATATCCCATTTTGCCTGAAGAGTGGTTTCCGATAAACCTCACAGGATCAATAGCCTCATAAGTAGGCCCGGCAGAAACAAGAACCTTTTTTCCTTTAAAATCTTTTTTTTTACTGAAGAATGCATCTATAATTTCCAACATCTTTTCAGGCTCTTCCATCCTGCCCTCTCCATAAAGTCCGCTGGCAAGCTCTCCTGAAGCAGGTTGAATCATATAATTTCCATACGATTTCAGTATCTCAATATTTTTACAGGTCGAAGGATGTTTATACATATCAAGGTCCATTGCAGGAGCAAAGAAAACCGGACATTTGGCGGCAAGATATGTTGCAACAAGTAAATTATCAGCAAGACCGTTGGCCATTTTGCCAAGTGTATTAGCAGTTACGGGAGCAACCAAATAGAGATCGGCCCAATTTCCAAGTTCAACATGGCTTGACCATTCCCCGGTCTTTTCTTTAAAAAAGTCAGTAAGTACAGGATTGCCCGACAAGGTCGAAAGGGTTAAAGGAGTGACAAAATCTCGTGCTGCTTGTGAAAGAAGAATTCTGACTTCTGCTTCTTCTTTGACTAACAACCTTACGAGGAAAGGAATCTTATAAGCAGCAATGCTGCCTGTTATTCCAATTAATATTTTCTTCCCTTTCAGCATTTCGGCTTAGAAATCCTTATCCTGTTTTTTCCTTGGATTACGGAAATAAATGTTGTTATCAAGAAATTCCTGTATTGCAATGAGAGTAGGCTTTGGTAACCTTTCGTAGAACCGTGCAATTTCAATCTGCTCGCGGTTTTCAAAAATCTCCTCAAGATTATCTGTTGTTGTGGCAAACTCCTGAATTTTCTGATTTAACTCTTCTTTCATTTCCAAAGAAATCTGATTTGCACGTTTTGATAGGATAGCAACAGACTCATAAATATTTCCTGTCGGTGCATCAAAATTGCTCATCGTTCTGGTAACTGCTTCCAAATCGGTTTTAACTTTTTTGTAATCCATAGTGTTTATATAATTGTTTTATTTCCAAAAATTATCTGTTCATTTCTTTTTGCGCCTGTTTCACCATATAATCTAAATCTTTCTGGTATTTGCTGTCGGGATACAATGATGTGAACTCATTATAAGTATCCACTGCTTCCAAATAGCGTTCCTTTCTTTTCGACCTTACACTTTTTGATGCATAGAAATAGTAAGCTTCAATTGTTCGGAACAAGGCTTCTTCCTTGAATTTTGTATCAGGGTATTCCTTTAAAAGATTCTCAAACGATGTGACTGCAGCTTTATACCTTCTCATTTTTAGATATAACTTTGCTATTTCCAGTGATTTCTTTTGAAGCTTTATTCTCAATTCATCAATCAATTCATTACTTTTTTCAACCCTATTGCTATATGGATAGGTATTTATGAATATTTGAAGTTCTTTAATGGCTTCTTTTGTATTAGTCTGATCAAGGCTATAAATCGGTGAATCCAAATATTTACAATAGGCTGACATATAGGCACACTCTTCAACATATTTGCTTGTTGGAAAAGTTTTAGTGAATCTATTGAAGTAATAGCTCGCCATTATGAAGTCCTTCTGATAATAATATGCATAGGCATATTTATATTGCATATCCTCCGATTCATCGGTTCCGCGATAAAAAGGCATCACCTGATCAAATAGATTTAAAGCCTTATAATAATCCTCTTTCTCATAATATTCAAGTGCTTTGCTATACTTCAGCTTATAGTCTGAACTTTTTTGAAGCTTATTGTAACCATTACAAGCTGTCAAAAGCACTAATAATGAGATGATCAATATCTTATGCAAGCTGATTTTAAACATGGGCGCAAAAATACACTAATTTATTGAAAACGAAAAACGTTATTTTAATGAATTTATTTTGGTCGGTAAAACATTTTTACAGGAATCAATAGTTTTAGAGATGGTAAAAACAATTAGAAAAAAACAAAGACCAACCGATGGGAAGCAAGTATTTCTGGCAGGTTGCTCCCCAGCATAGCCTGCTTCCGCCTCCTTGCGTCAAGACAAAAGTGAAAAATATATTTATGATAATAAAATGGAGTTATTAACAATGGCTTATATTTGCATCAAAATGTGTCAACCTTTTTCAGGACGGGTCACAACCTAGCTTCGGCTATAACATCTGGTTGCCTGCGGCAACAATCATTTTGCTTTTTCATAAACTGACGGAGGCAGGATATGTTATAACCTGAATCATAAGATTCAAGTTCGGCGAATAACAAAAATCAATTCAGTAGGAACGAAATATTTAAAAGCTCTTAACCCGTACCCCGCAGCCCTGCAAGGTTGGGAGTTGAAAATTCTGAATTTAGTAATGTTTTATCACTTTATAAAATAGTAATGATAAAAAAGAATTCCAAAGACGGAAAGTAGAATTATAGCAATAATAATATAAATCTGAAAACGAATTATAGACCTGCTTTTGGCTTTTTGAACATTTATTTCCGATATTTTTTTCAAAAGATGCCGTATTCTGATAAAGGCCGTGTCGCCTTTGACTATATAATCATAAGCACCATTACGCATTGTATCAACAGCAATGTTCACATCGTCGGAAGCAGTGAGAAAAATAGTTTGCGTGTCAGGCCATCGTTTTCTTATCTTTTTCAGGATATCCATGCCCGTAAGGTCTTTTTCCAGAAAATAGTCAAGCAAAGCAATATCAGGTTTTATATTGAGGTTCTGGAGTGCTTCTGTTCCCGAAGAAAAGGCAATAACGTTTTCATATCCAAGTTTCTCAAGCTCTTTTTTAATAAGATTCAAATATAATATATCATCCTCTACAACTAAAATTGTCTCTCGTTTAGATGATTTCATGTGCTTCTATTTTAAGTTAAAAGTTATATAAAACTGTCAATTTTTTATTATCTTTCTTGCAATCACAATATTATCCTGAACCGCCCTGACAAAATAAACACCTGAAGGTAAACCGTCAAGCGGAATTTCAAGTTCTTGGTTTACATCAATACTACCGATACTTCTTCTGACATTTCCCAACAAGTCAATAATAGTCAATTCAATTTTTGAATGTCCAAAATTAATAAAATTTATTTTAATAAAACTATTTAAAGGATTCGGATGAATTTTCATATCAAAATCACCGGCAATCTTATGATTTTCGATTCCGAGATAAGTTCCGTTCAAAGAAGTAACTCCCGTATTATCCGGGTCAAGCCAAGGTTTAAGCTGCGCAGTATCGGCATTTCCATTCGATGCCCAGTGGTATGAAAACTTACCGTAATAATCGGGATCCTCCTGGGCACTGCACGATGCAAGGCCACCTGTTAAAGTTCCGATAACTCGTCCAATAGAATCAAATAAAGGCGATCCTGAAGAGCCCCCCTCTGTTACGCCCCAGTTATTTACAGTTTCCGACCAGTAAACCTTCCAATGCGAAGGCAGACCGTTTCCATTAAAAGAGGATGTTTGCAAAGGAGTTGTAAAGGTTGATATCTTCTGAATATCCCCTTCAGGATGATGAATTGTGACTCCGTGCGAAACGGCAATATCTCCTGCATTCCAGCCATTAAAATAAAGGTTATAATCGTCAGGGATTTCATCTTGCAACTTAAGAAGATAAAAATCAGAACCTGTCAATGAATGTTCGCCGCCCTGAGCAATTTTTGTTGCACCTGTAAAAGAGTCGAATCCGGGTTCATTAGATGGATTTTCACAACCTTCGGCAAAATAATTGAAATAAAAAATCCAATCATCCAGATCATCCTGTGTTGCATAATGTCCCATCTTATAAGCACAATGGTCTGCCGTCAGGAGATAAGGGATCTCGTCGTTTCTAACATTATTTATCAATAATCCCGAACACCAATATGCACTACCTCCTACTTTAATATGAATGCGACACACTCCATGCTTTTCATTCTGCCAGTTGTCTCCTTCAGGCGAACAATTAACATTTACTTCGCAAGGATCCGAGCCTCCAAACCCTTTTTCAGAATTGTAAACGCCTCTGTATGCATATCCGAAATCAGAAACAGTCATTGTTGGCTTAAGCAAAATATCTGCGGGAGCATTATATTCAAGAATAGCACAACTTCCGGGGATAAGGCTAACGGCAAAATTACCGCTTTTTCTATTGTTTTTAGATGTAAAAGCACCTCTCACTTGTTTTTTTGATTCATCATATAGAAACAATTTGCCACCTTCCGGCAGCTTAAAATCCTTAAAATACAAATTTACCGCTTCTGCACCTTCCGAGAACAACTTTAATCTCCAAACTTTATCGCCGTTTTCCGTTTCTTCCCAGGTTCCCGAATTATTGATATTTAAATTCACAGGCAGCAATACGGCAAACCGGTATCCCAAGCCGTCTTTCACCTGCTTTGCATCCTCTTGTGCCAACCTGTTCAAATCAGGAGATGCTATAAATACTTCCTGAAAAGTTGATGATATGGTTTTGGAAAAACTTAACGGAGTTCCTCCCTCACTTATCTGAGCCGAAACAACATCTGATAAAAGGACAGTAACGAACATCGTAATTATTTTGTAGTAATTCCTCATAAACAGAATCTTAATTAATTATTAAACTGAAAAATAGTGTTGTTTCAAAGTCCAAATTTATATAAAAACTTACTATGACTTGGGAATAAAAATATAATTTATAAACTTTTTTGTTAACACTGAAATATTAATTCAGAAAGGTAGCTGGAATTATTATAATTTTGCACGCAAAAATTAACAGGAGTATTATGTTAGATAAACTTGAAGCAATATATCAAAGGTGGAAGAATATTCAGGAAGAGATGAATGATCCGGCAGCAATGTCGGACATGAAGAAGTTTATAAAATTAAGTAAGGATTATAAAGAATTGCAGCCAATAGTTGAAGCTTATAATGAGTATAAAGACATAATCGGGAATATTGATTCTACAAAGGAGATACTTAAAACAGAGAAAGATGAAGAGTTTAGAGAGATGGCTAAGGAGGAATTGAATGATTTGATACATCGGAAAGATGAACTTGAAGAGAATATCAGGCTGATGCTTATCCCTACCGACCCGCAAGACAGCAAGAATGCTATTGTAGAGATCAGAGCAGGAACCGGAGGTGATGAAGCAAGTATTTTTGCCGGTGATCTTTACAGGATGTACACAAAATTTGCAGAGACAAAAGGCTGGAAAACAGAATTGGTTGATCTTACAGAAGGAACAGTCGGAGGCTTTAAGGAGATAATTATTGAGGTTAAAGGTGAGAATGTTTACGGCCAGATGAAATACGAATCAGGGGTGCACAGGGTTCAGCGTGTACCTAAAACAGAAACGCAGGGCAGGATACACACTTCTGCCGCTTCTGTCGTTGTTTTACCTGAAGCCGGTGAATTCGATATTGATCTGAATCCGGGTGATATCAGAAAAGACCTTTATTGTTCTTCGGGGCCTGGTGGTCAATCTGTAAACACAACATATTCTGCTGTAAGGCTTACTCATATCCCTACGGGAATCGTTGCAACTTGCCAGGATCAGAAATCACAGATAAAAAACTATGATAAAGCCTTGAAAGTGCTGAGAAGCAGAATTTATGAACTTGAATATCAGAAATATCTTGATGAGGTATCCTCAAAAAGAAAAACAATGGTTTCGACAGGTGACCGCTCTGCTAAGATCAGAACGTATAACTGGCCGCAAGGAAGAGTAACTGAACATCGCATAGGGCTGACAATGTATAACTTACAATCTATCATTGATGGTGATATTCAGGAAATAATAGACAAGCTTCAGTTAGCGGAAAATGCTGAGAGACTTAAGGAAAGTGTGGAGTAATTGTTAGTGCAGCCTAACTCTAAACGACAGAATTACCGTGCTTACTAATGAAGTCACTTTTAAGATTTTGTTTTAAAAAATATAAAATGAATTACACCCAACTCTTTAATCTGATAAAAAGAAAAAAGTCTTTCCTGTGTGTAGGACTTGATTCGGACATTGAAAAAATCCCATCATTTCTAAAGAAGTTTGATGATCCTGTATTTGAATTTAATAAAAGTATTATCGACGCAACAATTGATTTTACTGTTGCCTATAAGCCCAATCTTGCATTTTATGAAAGCAGAGGCGTAAAAGGTCTGGAGAGTCTTCAAAAAACTATTGATTATCTGAATAGCTTCGGTGATAATATTTTTACAATAGCTGATGCCAAACGCGGAGATATCGGCAATACATCAAAACAATATGCGAAAGCATTTTTTGAAGTATTTAATTTTGATGCTATCACTATTGCACCCTATATGGGAAAGGACTCCGTTTCACCATTCCTTGCGTTTAAAGATAAATGGGTTGTTCTGCTGGCTCTAACGTCAAACGAGGGTGCCTCCGACTTTCAATATTTTCAGAATGCAAGTTCAACAAAACTGTTTCAGGAAGTACTATATAAATCTCAGCAATGGAGCACAAAAGAGAATATGATGTACGTTGTCGGTGCAACAAAAGCCGAAGCACTTTCTGAAATACGAAAAACCATTCCCGACCATTTTCTGCTTGTTCCGGGTATAGGTGTCCAGGGAGGTCGTCTTGAGGAGGTCGTCCGTTTTGGTATGAATGACAAATGTGGACTGCTTATTAATTCATCGCGGGCGATAATATTTGCATCATCAGATGAAGATTTTGCCAAAAGAGCAGGTGAAAAAACTTTTGAATTGCAAAAACAGATGGAGATATTGCTTTCTGAAAACAAAATAATCTGAGATGGGAAATTCAGCTCAATCCCGGATAGAAAAGCTGAATCTCGTAAAACAACCCGGAAAGGAGGATATTTCAGGGAAGTTCACAGGTCGAATGATATTAAATTTTAAAACAATGAAATACATATTAAGATTATTATTCTTGTTGCTTGTGACCACATTATGGAATGTAGTGTATTCACAGTCTGATTTGACAGAAAACAATAAACTTATAAAAGTATGGGAAACACCGCCTGTGCTAATCACAAGTGAATCGGTCTGTTATGATAGTGACAGAAACATACTGTATGTGTCCTGTATAAATGGCAATCCTGTTGACAAGGATAATAGCGGGTTTATTGCAAAAGTTGATTTGCAAGGTAATGTTATTGATGATAAATGGGTAACGGGGTTAGATGCACCCAAAGGAATGGGTATTTACAAAGGCAAACTGTATGTAACTGATATTGATAATGTTGTGGAGATAGATATACCGACAGGTAAAATAACTAAGAAATATACCGTTGATGGTGCCAAATTTCTTAATGATATTGCGATTGGCCCGCAAGGCAGTGTATATATTTCGGATATGGCAACAAATAAGATTATTGTAATAGGAAAAGATAAAGTGGCGGAAACTTTTGTTGATGCCAAAGCAATAAAAAATCCAAACGGTCTTCTGATAGAAGGTGAAAAATTGCTTGTTGGAACAGATGATGGTATTTATAGAATCAGACTCGACAATGGCAGACACCTGCGAATTATTTCAATTGAAGGAGGAATCGACGGGTTAAAATCCGACGGTGAAGGGAATTATATTATTTCCGACTGGAAAGGAAAAGTTCAGCTTGTTAACCCCGATAATAAACCTGTTATTTTATTCGACACATCAGACCTTGGAATAAATGCAGCCGACCTTGAATATATTCCTTCCGAAAAATTATTACTCATACCCACTTTTGGCGATAATAGAGTGAGTGCTTTTAGATTTGAGGAATAGACAAGCTACTCAACCCCTTGAGAGCTTCTGTTTCAAGTGGAGTTATCTATATATTAAACAGAGGGTTTCCTTGCCTGGAAACCCTCTGTTTTTTAAAACAAACGTTTATACCCGTTTTCTATCAAACCTAATTTTTTATCAACTCATAAGTAGGTTCCGGAGTTGTAAATTTCAATATAAAAGTATAATTACCAGGCTCTGGAATGGGTATGTCAGCACCTCCCTGGATTAGTGTTCCATCATCAGGGTCTTTTGCACCTAAATTAATATCCCATGAGTCATTTGCCCTAAATTTAAAGCGGTTATTATCAGCATCAGAAACATCAGTAGTTAAATAGAGGTATTGATTATCAGCATCCCAAAGCATATCAATGTCATCAGTCCAGCCAAGCCATTCACCAATCACTCCCCAGTTTTCGAGAGTATATTCCCAGGTAAGTCCATCAATATCAACAGTAACATTGTAGCCACCCGGGCCTGGAACGCTAAGATTACCTGCACCCGGATCAGTATCAAGCAAACCTTCGCCTCCAAATCCGTAATTTGTATGTTCCCAATCAGGATCAGATGTGAATTTAAATTCATAAGTTCCGCCTTCAGGCATATAGATATATCCTGTAAAAATATTATCATTTGTAAATGAATAAATATTTGGAGCAGTAGCCGGATTCCATGCCTGATAATCTCCCGGAACCCATAGTTTAGGATACTCCACAAAACTGGCATAGGGAGTGAAGACCAATGAGATAGTCATTGAATAAACATCCGTAACATTAACCGTGGTATTGATATAGGAAAACAATCTGAATTCGAGATTACTCGCTTCACCTGCCTGAAGGCCCATAGTAAGAAGTAGGCCGTTCATCTCCCCGACAGTTATACTGTAAGAAGTACCGGTAGTTGTAACTACAGTAATTGGATTCATAAAGCTACTGTCGGCAAAATCCATTTGTAAAACATATTTTGTTGATTCAAGATTGTTAAGGCTGTACTTTGTCGGTGACCAGTTGAATGTTGTCATTACACTGTCAGCATTAGGCTCTAGCAAAACAAAAGCTTCACCATTGTCAGGAGCAGTAAATTCAGGTGCTTTTGTTTGCGACATATCCAATACCGGGTCTTTTGTCTCTTTTTGGCAAGAAAAGACAAATCCAAGGCCGGCGATTGCAATTATTATCAATATTATTTTTTTCATCTTTTTAAATTTTAATTTCAAATTAATATCCCTGGTTTTGAACAAGGTTAGGATTAGCAGTTAAGTCAGCTGAAGGAATTGGGAAAAGATTATATTTCGGATCAGTGGCTGTTCCGTCAGGAGCTTTTCCTTTCCATGGCCATAAATAATCAGAAGTTGTAAACATGCCGTAGCGAATAAGGTCCGTTCTTCTGTGTCCTTCCCAGTAAAGCTCACGTGCTCTCTCATCAATTATAAACTGGAGGTCAATGCTTGTCACGTCACCGGAATTATCTCCATAAGCTCTTTCGCGCAAAGCATTAACATATCCGACAGCAGTTGCCATATCGCCTCCCGAACCGCCACGCAGAACAGCCTCGGCGTACATCAGATAAACATCACCCAGCCTAAACAACGGAAAATCAGTATCAGGGAATGTAAGGTCTGAACCAGGAGCACCATCAGAAGTAACATTCCTGAACTTCGTGATTGCATAACCATCATTAAAGGATGATATATCTTCTATCTCCTTATTCTGACCTTCGGTGAAGAACATAGCACGACCGTCGGCATCGCCTGTTTCATCAGGGAATTTATCAACAAGTGCACTCGTTGTTCTTGTTCCTGCCCATCCGCCGTCAATACCATAATCGGCGGGAGTCATTTCACCACCAACGGCAGCGTGAATAATAAATGTTGTGCCTCCCCATGTTTTTGTGTGAATTCCGTCAAATGCTATAGGGAAAATCACTTCGGGAGAATTATCATTATCTGCAAGGAATAAGTCCTTATATTGAGGTTCAAGTGTATAGCCGGCTGCTATTATCTTATTGCAATAAGTAAGACATTCGGTATATCTCGGCTTCCCGATATAGACTTCCGAATTAAGATACAATTTTGCCAAAAGCATCCAGTCGGCAGCTTTATCGGCACGAGCATACTCATTTGCCCTGGCATCCACAAGCTGGCCTTCAATGGATTTAAGTTCACTTTCGACATAAGCATAGAGATAGGCTCTGTTTTTCTGTTCAGGGAAGAAAGCACCGGGTATATCATCTTCAGTTACAAAAGGAACATTCCCGAAAAGGTCGAGAGCATGATAATAACTTAAGGCCCTAAGGAAACGCGCTTCTGCTCTATAGTAACCAATATCTTTTCTTAACTGTCCACTGACATTGCGCTCGTTAAGTTTCTCATCAGTAGTTTCACGGATAAACTCATTACATAACGATATCTGATAAAAAATTCTGTAATAGAAAGCAGTAATGAAAACATCGCTTGAATTCCATGCTTGCCAGTGATAATCTTTGATAGTCTGGTCATTCCACGAAATCACAGCTTCATCGGTGGTAAGTTCCTGGGCATACCAGTAACCTCTCAGGTATTGTCCAAATCCTTCATCAATACCGCTGATATCAGGATTTCCTGCAGGTCCGGTTTGTCCGGTAACTGCAAGTCCTGCATATAATTTTGCCAAAACCATTTTGTAAGAGGCAGGGTCGTCATAAACCGTTGCGGATGTAACGACATCCGGATCTATTGGGACTGTGTCCAGATCTTTAATACAAGAGGGAAGTACCAGAACAAAACCCGCAAGAATAATTGCTATTTTATATATACTTTTCATTTTTGTATAATTTTAATTGTTTTAGAATAAAATGTTTACACCAAGGACATAGACTCTTGGTCGCGGGTAAAGGTTATTGTCAATACCATGAAAAATTTCAGGATCAAGTCCACTATAATTTGTGATAACAAACACATTTGTTACTGTAAAAGAGAGACGAATATCAAGCTTGTCTTTTGAGTTACCCAAGTTACCAAAAAGATAGCTTAAACCCATATTATCCATCCTGAAGAAAGATGCATCCTGAATATAATAATCTGACAAATATTGTGGTGTCTGAAAACCGGCTTCGTCCACATCGGATGTAATATTACTCAGATAGGGGCCTTCAGGTCTGTATAACCTTTCATAATTACCATTACTTGAGCTTACATTATTGTAAACATAATTACCGAAATTGGCACGACCTGCAAATGAGAACTCCCAGTTTTTGTATTGAAAGCTTGAATTGATTCCGAAAAAGAATTTTGCAGCCGGGTCTTTATAATGATAGCGGTCTTCATCAGTAATCTGTCCGTCACCGTTCCTGTCAACATACATTCCTTCAATGGGTTTACCATTAGCACCATAAACCTGTTCATAAACGAAGAATGAATTTGCAGCATAACCGACACTATTCATCTGAACAGTGTTACCGACACCACCTGATATTCCTCCTGTTGCAACACCAAGATAACTTGAGTCACTCGAAGCGGTAAGTTTAGTTATTTCATTTACATTATATGTCGTGTTAAATCCAATCAGCCAGGTCATATCTTTTTTTGCAATTGCTCTAGCATTGAAAGAAAATTCAACACCTCTGTTTTCCATATCACCTACATTAGTAACAATATAATTTGTCAGATTAGAGCCTGCGGGTACAGGAACAAAGTTTAGTAGGTCTTTTGTTTGCTTATAATAAAAATCAAGAGCTCCATAGTATTTATCCTGTTTAAAGCCGTAGTCAAGTCCAACGTTCCAAGTTGTTGTTTCTTCCCATTTTATATCTCTGTCATAACCCTCGGGCCGCAGAGTTGTATAAAACTGATTTCCCAATTGATACTGAGCGTTGACCTGTCCGGCCGTATATCGAGGCAGGTATGGATAATTACCCAATCCGATATCCTGTTGTCCGGTTATACCATAACCTGCTCTTAATTTCAATTGAGACAAACTCCCGGCCCCTGACATCCATGGTTCATTATTAATCTTCCAGGCAAGAGCTACAGCCGGGAAAAGTCCCCATCGCGTTTCGGGAGAAAACCTTGAAGTTCCGTCATCACGCAATGTAAAAGTCATTAAATACCTATCCTTGAAGGTATAATTGAAACGTCCGAAGAAAGACACAAGATAGAGTTCAGTCTTATCAATAATTGTATCAAGATTAAAATTTCTTTGATAGTTGCCGTTTTCAGAATAGTTCGATCTCCAGAAATGTTGCCATGAATATCCACCCATCACATTTATCTGGCTCTGGATACCTTCAAAATACTTTTTATAATCAAGATAGAAATCCAGCAGTTCATTCTTATTTTCAAGTTCATAATGATTATTCAGGCCTCCGCCATGTACCGGATCATAGGAAAATGCCGCATTTTCGGGCACTATTACATTGCCATCACTTTTTGAATGGTCATATCCAACATTCAAAGTAGCTTTCAACTCAGGCAGGAAATGAAGTTTATAGTCAACTTTCAAATTAGTCATCAGTCTGTTAACATCCGACCTGTCATTTCTTTGATTAAGTAAAGCAACAGGGTTTGCCGTTGCCAATGTAACCGGATTACCATTATCCTGAAGCCAAGAATAATATCCACCATAATTAATATTTGCAGAACCAACCGGTTTGGTAGGATCAAACTGAACTGCCGCACCAATAGCACCATGGTCTGCAAATCTATTTTTTATAAATGAACCGCGAATATTAAAATCAATTGCAACATGATTATCAAGAAAAGAAGGTGTCAATGAGGCACCTAAGGTTGTACGTTGCATATTATCCGTTTTCAGAATCCCATCCTGACTTGAAAAGCCAACTGAGACAGAGTATGGTAATGCTTTAATCCCACCGGCAATTCTAAGAAAATGATCCAGCCCGAAAGAATTTCTGTATATCTCATCTTGCCAGTCAGTATTAGCAGTTCCCAACAAAGAAGTAACATTATTGTTTCCGGCAAATCTGTCGTTGATCATTGCTCTGTAATCATCCGCACCAAGAACTTCAACCCTGTTTGGTAAAGTATTGAATGAAAAGACTCCTTTATAATCAAAAGTAAGAGGTTGGTCTGTTTTTCCCTTTTTTGTTGTAATCAGGATTACACCATTTGATGCTCTTGTTCCGTAAATAGCAGTTGCAGACGCATCTTTTAAGACTGTAAAAGTTTCAATATCGTTGGGATTTATTGAGTTTAGAGGGTTTCTCGTACCACCGATACCATCATTAGATACCGGAACACCGTCAATAACAACCAAAGGCTCGTTGCTGGCAGATAAAGAAGAACCGCCCCTAATACGTATTACCGAACCCGAACCGGGGGCACCACCGGAAGATGTAACCTGTACACCTGCTATTCTCCCCATAATAAGGTCGCTCGGCGAAGTTATGGAACCTTTGTTAAATTCCTTTGAATCGACAACGGCAACCGAACCGGTCGCATCCTCTTTCTTCTGGATACCATATCCGATTACCACAAATTCATCCATTTCCGCTGCTTTTGTAGATAAAACTATATTTACGGTAGTGTTGGGCTGCACCTTGATCTCCTGAGTTTTATAACCCATGTAAGAGAATTCCAGAGTAGCATCAGGATTGACCTTGATGGTGAATTTTCCATCCATATCGGTAACTGTCCCGATAGTTGTACCCTTCACCACCACCGTAGCACCCGGTATCGGTTGTTGGTCCGTGGCATCTGTTACCGTTCCGGTAACATCACCACTTTGTGCAAAACCTGCCATTGAGCCGAAAAACAGCACCGACAGGAGCAAAAGTAATTTTGCATGTAGTTGTTTTACCATAGTAGTTGTTTTTATTGTTTATAATTTTACAGCAAACTTTTCAAGTTGCAAATATATTACATTTTTTACTGACCAATAAATATATCTTTTTAAAAATAATATTGTATATTTGTGTCAATTAACAAAACAACAGCTACAATGCCTTATATAAATAATAATATTAAGTTATAAAAAATGAGGCTAATCAGGTTTTTGATATTATTGATACCTTTTTTTTTCAATGGCTGAAGAACATTTTGAAAGTCAGAATAATGATACTCTGCTTGCTTTGTATTATTTTGATGCCGGAGATTCCTGCAGAAGAAGACGGGGCAACAATTAGTAGTATTGGTACGGAAACAGCACCCGTTACGATTTCAGGTGGTATAGGATTATGCACTTTTAAAGTTGCAGCCGGAGCAACAATCAGTTCTTCATATACCGTTTTTGAAAATATGGAAACCGAAGGTGTCGAAGTACTTTATGATGCAATTATTGATACTCTGCACCCTTTCAATAACTGTACGTTCAGAAACGGACGGTAGGGAGGTTCGTTACTGACAATCAACAACGAGCAATTTATTACTATTGACAGCGCATCCTTCCCCGAAAATACCTGGGACGGAACATACAATGTAGTTAAAACACAGAATGGAGGAAAAGTGATATTCACCAACTTTACCGGTAATTTTGCAGGAGAATGGTTTGAAAACGATCCTTATAGCCGGATTGACTGGAGCGTCACGGCATACTAAGGGCCGTTTAACGGAAGCACCATGAATCACGGAATGACGGATATCCCGCTTGCACAACCTTTCAACACGACACCTTGGAATTATGACGGTAACGAATCTGTTCCACAGATACCTGATCATATTGTTGACTGGGTGTATCCCTTCGGCAAACTACACCTCCAAGATTCCGGGCAGGAGTTCGTGGAGACGGTTGGCCGGGTAATCGGGAATTAGCTCAAGAACCTTTTTCAGCCAGGCGTAGGGTTCC
>Ga0256913_10000455_pt1 | contig 21064 bp, 14 predicted proteins | sample Axial_MatmetaG_FD_185970 | JGI IMG/M metagenome (GOLD analysis project Ga0256913, IMG submission 185970) | Deep-sea worm associated microbial mat communities from Axial Seamount, Juan de Fuca Ridge, Pacific Ocean - Axial_Mat | ecosystem: Environmental > Aquatic > Marine > Oceanic > Microbial... | reverse complement strand
GATTGGAACAGTCGTGTTGTCAAAGGAAAATTATTTTCCAATAACGATACTTCAGTTATTTTAGCAAAAGATTTAGCTGAATTTTTCAAGAAAAAAGTTGGGGATACTGTGGTATTCATCGGTCAAGGTTATCATGGAATGACTGCAGCGGGAAAATATCCGGTAAGTGGCATTATCAATATGAAAAACCCAAAACTAAACAGGAGTTTGGTATTTTTCCCAATTAAATTAGCACAGAATTTCAATTCGGCAGACAATTTAATTACGCATTTGGTATTGGTTAAAGATGAGAAAACTGAAATGTCAAATATTATTCATATCTTAAAAAACAAACTCGATCTTTCGAAATATGAAATAATGGACTGGGAACAAATGTTGCCGGAGGTAAAAGAAACCATTCAAGTTGACAATGTTGGAGGAATATTGATGATAGCTATTTTATATATGATTATTTCCTTTGGTATCTTAGGAACAGTATTGATGATGACAGAAGAAAGGATATTTGAACTAGGAGTAATGCTTGCGATAGGCACAAAAAAAGGAAAACTAATCTTAATGTTAGTTTTAGAATCAATTTTTTTATCATTGACCGGAGTTATCGCCGGAGCGATTGCAATAGCTCCGATAGTTTATTATTTTCATGTAAACCCATTGGTTGTACCTGGCCCAAAAGGTGATGCTTTGAAGGAATTCGGATTTGAACCGGTAATACCATTTTCAACAGATTGGACAATATTTACAACACATGCTACAATAATTTTTGTAGTGGCTCTTATAGCTGCTTTGTATCCTATTTTCAAAATCATTAAATTGCAACCGGTTGAAGCTATGAAGAAAATTTAAAATATACAAATTAAAAAATATATGGGAACACTAATAAAAATTGCATGGCGCAATATTTGGAGAAACAAACTCAGAAGCACAGTAGTCATCATATCTATTATATTGGGATTGTGGTCAAGCTTATTTATCATGGCAATGACTTATGGTCTCAATAATCAAAGGATACACGGAGCTATTACTACGATTTTGTCTCATATCCAGATTCATAATCCGGCTTTTTCGGATAATCAATCAATAAGTGATACTATTATTAATAAAAATAATGTGATAAATAACATTACGAGTATCTATAGTATCAAAGCTCACTCTGAAAGGATAATCATCAACAGTATGATTGCCAATGCCAAAGGTACTTATGGAGTACAATTGGTAGGCATTGATCCTGAAAAAGAAAAAAATGTCACGGAAATATTCGAGCACTTGACCAAAGGAGATTATTTCACAAGATTAAAGCGAAATCCGGCTGTAATCGGTGAAAAACTGGCAAAAAAAATGCATCTTAAATTGAATTCAAAGGTCATCGTAACTTTCCAAAACACAACAGGAGATCTAATCAATGCTGCTTTTAGAATAGAAGGAATATACAAAACTCAAAATACGGCTTTTGATGCAGCAAATGTCTTTGTAAGAAAAAATGATCTTGCAAAAATTTCCGGTCTTAACCCGGGAAATATTCATGAAATAGCTATCGTTGCCAAATCATTGGACGAGGTAAAAAATATTGCTAATATTCTTAAGCAAAAAGACAAAGTCAACAAAACGGAAACATGGTCTGAAATTTCTCCCGAATTGGGTTATGCACAGGAAATGATGACTACATTTTTATTGATTTTTATGCTTATTGTCTTAATGGCATTATCATTCGGTATAATAAATTCAATGCTAATGGCTGTTTTGGAACGAAAAAAAGAATTGGGAATGCTAATGGCAGTAGGAATGAAAAAGAAAAAACTTTTTGCTATGATTTCCCTTGAAACGATATTCCTCACTATGATAGCTGTTCCTGCCGGATTATTATTATCATATCTGAGTATCGAGTATTATGCCGAACACGGTATTGATTTGAGTCATGTCGCATCGGGACTGGAAAGTCTTGGAATAGGAGCGACAATATTTACTTATATTCCTTCAAACATGTATTTTTATATAGCTTTATTAACATTGGTAATAGCAATAGCTTCATCATTATTTCCGGCAAGACAAGCGATGAAATTGAATCCTGCTGAAGCTATCAAATCATTATAAAACCACAAAATATCATATTATGGATAATGTAATTACAATAAAAAATATTTCTAAGATTTACAAACAAGGAGAAATAGAGGTTAAAGCCCTCAACAACGTATCTTGTGATTTTTCAAAAGGTGAATTTACTGCAATCGTAGGCCCTTCCGGATCCGGAAAAACAACTTTTCTAAATATCTTAGGGGGATTGGACTCTCCCAGCTCCGGTAAGGTATTTATTGAAAATACCGATATTACCGGTTTGAAAAGTGGAAAATTGATTGATTTCAGATTGTACAACATCGGATTTATTTTTCAAGCTTACAATCTTATACCGGTTTTAACAGCTAAAGAAAATACTGAATTCATAATGTTATTGCAAGGTGCAGATAAAGAATATCGCAATAAAAGAACCAAGGAACTGCTGGAGGAAGTCGGGCTTGGAGATTTGATAAACAGACGACCGACTCAATTATCGGGAGGGCAGCAACAAAGAGTAGCTGTAGCAAGAGCATTGGCATCAAAACCCAAATTCATTCTTGCAGATGAACCGACAGCTAATCTCGATAGCAAATCAACTTCACATCTTTTGGATATCATGGCAAAGCTCAACGAAGAAGAAGGAACTACTTTTATTTTTTCGACCCATGATCAAAGAGTAATCGATAAAGCGAGAAGAGTGATAACACTTGAGGACGGCAAAATAGTAAAAGATGTAATTGTAAAGTAATTATGTAATGAAATTATTATTATTTTATAGCAAAAGAATAAGTTTTATGGGAAATAATACTTTAGATTTGTTAAGAAAAATAAGAAAAACGGCTATTATGATAAGAAATTAAGCTAGTTTTAGCAAAAATTTACGTAACACTGGCCTATATTATCACAAATATATTGATCAAATTACTGATTTGCAATAAATTAGCTAACATACAGCCTTATAATTAACAAAAATGAAATTCGAAGATTTAAATATAATTTCTTCAATACTTAAAGCATTGGAGGAAAAAAACTATACAAAACCGACATCTATTCAGATAAAAGCTATACCGGTCGCTTTAAACAAACAAGATATTTTGGCAAGTGCACAAACCGGAACCGGAAAAACAGCTGCTTTTGCCATTCCAATTATCCAGCATTTGGTCGATGAACAACAACATACCAAAGGTAAAAGAAAGATATTATCATTGATCGTAACTCCAACCCGTGAACTTGCAATACAGATAGGTGAAAGTTTTAATGCTTATGGAAAATACACAAATATCAAAACAACAGTTATTTTCGGTGGAGTATCCCAAGGTGCTCAAACAGATGCTTTACGACATGGCATTGATGTATTGGTTGCCACTCCGGGACGTTTGCTTGACTTGATGAATCAGGGATATATTTCCCTTAAAGATATTAAATATTTTGTATTGGATGAAGCTGATCGCATGCTTGATATGGGCTTCATAAATGATATTAAAAAAATCATTGCCGAATTGCCAAGAAAAAGACAATCGTTGTTCTTTTCAGCAACCATGCCTCAAAAGATTGTTGATTTGTCAAGACAGATTTTAATTTCACCAACAAAGATAGCAGTTAATCCCGTTTCCTCAACAGCCGAAACTATTCAGCAATACATTTATCTTACAAATAAGCAAACCAAACGTGATTTGCTCTTTCACATTCTTAAAAACCCTGAGTTAAAGCAGGTTTTGCTTTTTTCCAGGACAAAACACGGAGCAGACCGTATTGTTCGCAATCTTAAAAAGAAAAAAATAAATTGTGCAGCTATTCACGGTGACAAATCCCAAAACCAAAGACAAAGAGCACTAAAAGAATTTAAAGAAAATAAAATCAGAGTATTGGTAGCCACAGATATAGCAGCACGTGGAATAGATATTGATAAACTCAGATACGTAATAAACTATGATATACCAAATGAATCCGAAACTTATGTCCATAGAATCGGACGATGTGGACGAGCAAATGAAAAGGGTATTGCTATTTCAATATGTGAACCGGAAGAAAATGCATATATCAGGGATATCGAAAGACTGATAAAACAAAAAATTCAAACAATAAGTGATAATCCGTTTCCTCAAACTGATAAACCGATGAACAAAGAAGAAAAAAAGGAATGGGAAAAAGAAAAACAGAGAAGGAAACAAGAATATTTTGCAAATCGTAATAAAAAAAGAGGTTTGCAAAATCCGGGATTCAGAAGAAGTAAAAGGTGAAAATTTATTAGGATTTAACATATTATGATGCGAAAATGAATTTTATTAATCATAAATTACTCTTAGGAGAATGATTGAATAATTTTATGAGAATTACTAAATATATTTAAATTTTTATTATTATTTTGAAAATAAAAATTTTAACGCATGAAAAAAGTAATAGCGGTTTTAAGCATAATGATTCTAACAACAGGATTCCTTTTTGCGCAAAAAAATAATAATTCCTGGTGGAAGAACAATACTTCTCTGACAGGATATATTAAATATATCAATACAACATCATTCAGAGATCTTTCTTATTTGACTTTGGACAACCAATTACACAACAGGATTAATTTCAAGATATACATCAATGAAGATTTCACTTTTGATCTACAGATAAGAAACAGACTTTTATGGGGAAATTCCCTTATAAATCCCAACTTCAAAAAGTTTATTGATACTAAAACAGATATAAATCTTTCCGGATTTCTGATAGATGAAACAGGTTTATTGCTACATTCTAAAATAGATAGATTATCTCTGACATACAATACTGCAGACTGGGAATTTAAGGTGGGAAGACAAAGGATAAATTGGGGCAAAACCTGGGCATGGAACCCAAATGACCTTTTCAATGCCTACAATATATTGGATTTTGACTATGAAGAAAGACCGGGAAATGATGCGCTAAGCATCAGATACAATTACGGAGAAACCGGTGCTTTCCAAACTGTATATTCTTATGCCGATGACTTCGATAATTCCATTATCGCTTTAAGAGATTTGTTCAGCATCAAAACCTATGATATGCAGGTATTAGTGGCTAAATACAGAAAATATCTTGCAGCTGGAATAGGCTGGGAAGGATACATCAAAAGTGCAGGTTTCAAAGGTGAGACAACATTATTTACGCCTTATGAAAATAATAGCAATCAATCCACAAGCATTCTGACTTCTCTGTCATTGGATTATTTCTTTAAAAACGGGATAATGCTAATAGCAGAAATTTTATATAACAGTTCAGGAATCACCGAAAGTGAAGATTTTAATATTCAGAGTTTTTATTCCGAATCATTGAATGCTCGAAACCTTATGCCTAACCGTTTGTCATATTACCTTCAATCTTCATATCAGATAAATCCTGCTTCTTCAACAAATCTGGGATTAATGTATTTGCAGGAGCTCAATGCTTTGGGAATATTACCAAGTTATTCTTACAATATAAGCGAAAACTGGGATATGGATTTTTTCGCTCAACTTTTCTTTGGTAAAACAGATAACGATTTTAAGAATATACAAAACGGAATTTATTTAAGATTGAGATGGAGTTATTAAATTTAAAGCAAATGAAAAAAACTAATATTACTATTATCTTATCATTGATTATACTAATAATCTTTAGCTCTTGTAATAAATACCGGGATATTGAGGGCACTGTAGATTTTTATCTTTTGGAATCATATGAAACTTTGGATAATTCATGCGGTATAGATGAGAGCACTGTTGAAACAAAAAACAAACCATTTATCAAATATGATGATTTGCTGTCTTATAATTCAAAAAGACATTACTTTAAAATTTCCGATAATGCTATAAAATCTATAAAAAACATGGATCTATCCGTATTTGGTATAGCTTTTGGAATTAAAGCAAATAACGAATTGATTTATACCGGATATTTTTGGCCGAGTTATTCTTCTGCATCATGTGATTGGATCGTAATAGATCCGCTGATGATTTCAAACAATGGCAAATTATATATAAAACTAGGTTATCCGGGTGAATTTGAAAACAACCCGGTTATTGATAAAAGAAATGATGAAAGTATCCTCAATATTTTCAAACGGGACCGTAAACTTGATTAATTTACACTGATTACACCCATTTTAAATTGTATAAAAAATACCTATCTTCCCTTGAATATTTCTCTTGAAATAACAAGTTTTTGGATTTCAGTAGTTCCCTCCCCTATTGTCAACAACTTGGAATCTCGATAAAACTTCTCTACGGGATAATCTTTTGTATAACCGTATCCGCCAAAAATCTGAATGGCATCGGTTGATACTTCTACAGAAACTTCCGAAGCGATATATTTAGCCATTGCTGCTATCTTAGTGTGATATTCACCGGCATCTTTAAGTGCACCGGCTTGTCTTGTCAGCAACTCGGCACCTTGTATTTTTGTAGCCATATTTGCAAGCTTGAATGCTATAGCCTGAAATTTATTGATAGTACGTCCGAACTGTTCTCTTTCCTTTGTGTATTGAACAGATGCTTCATATGCACCCTTTGCAATACCCAAACCAAGCGAAGCTATACTTATACGACCGCCATCCAGTATTTTCATAGCCTGAATAAATCCATCACCTTCATTTCCTAGCATCTGACTCTTATGAATACGGCAATTGTCAAAAATCAATTGAGCGGTTTCGGAAGCCCGCATTCCAAGTTTGTTTTCTTTATTACCAGCAGTAAAACCCGGAGTTCCTTTCTCTACTACAAATGCACTGATACCATGACTATCGCCTAGTTCGCCCGTTCTTGCCAATACAACAGCGACATTACCGGAAATAGCATGCGTAATAAATGTTTTGATACCATTGAGAATAAAGTAATCACCATCTTTTTCAGCAACGCAACGCATCTGCAGAGAATCACTCCCTGTATTAGGTTCTGTCAATCCCCATGCTCCTATCCATTCTGCTGTAGCGAGTAACGGCAAATATTTTTGTTTTTGGTCTTCATTTCCAAATTGTAATATATGATTTGTGCACAATGAATTGTGTGCAGCAACTCCCAATCCGATAGAACCGCATACTTTTCCTATTTCCGTGATGATCGTAATGTACTCTTGATAACCAAGTCCGGACCCGCCATATTCTTCAGGAACAAGTACACCCATAAAACCATATTCACCAAGTTTCTTCATTGTCTCTACTGGAAATATCTGAGCTTCATCCCATTCCATCACATGTGGTTTGATAAACTGTTGAGCAAAATCACGAGCACTTTGCTCAATCATTTTCATATTTTCATTGGCATACAAGTCAAAATTCATAACACTTAATTTTTTTGAAGTGTAAAGATAGTAATTACTAATAGAAATATAAATTAATTGCAATTTTTTAAACCAAATATTTTATTGGAAATTACTCAGTTTTCGCTTTTTCCTATGCAGATAGCTATTTTCTGACTATTTATTTAATATTCAGAAAAATATTCCTATAATACTTAAAAACATACAGCCCGGAAACTATGAGCTTACAAAGTAAAACCTATGATATGGATTAATTAAGGTTATTTCTTTTTCTTATCTTTCTTTATAATCTTATCTCCTTCTTTGAGTTTTTTGGAAACTGTTTTGTAGGGTCCCGTAACTATCTCTTCTCCCACCTCAAGACCATCTATTATCCGGATATATTCATCATCCTGAATTCCTGTTTTCACAACTACTTTATCCACAGTATCTGATTTCACAACAAAAACCACTTCCTGAAGATCATCATCATCAATATTATCTTTTTCTTCTTTATCTTTAGTTTTGTTTTTATTATCGTTTTCAGCTCTGGTTGTTACTGCCTGGATAGGAACGCTTACTGCATCCTTGACCTGATTGGTATATATATCTACCGTAGCGGACATTCCGGGTCTGAATGGAAATTTACTCAAGCCTTCAGTCATAAGATCCTCATAAGAACTTCTGTCAATCCGGATTTTGACAATAAAGTTTGTTACTCTGTCTGAATTCAATGACTCTCTTGAAATATCAGATGCAGAATTAGCCACTTCAACAACCTTTCCGGTAAATTTCTTATCAACATAAGCATCAACTTCTATTTTTGCCGTATCTCCCAAATTTACTTTCAATATATCATTCTCTGATATCTCAACTCTTACTTCCATATTGTCAAGATTGGATATTCGCATCATTTCTGTCCCTGCCATTTGAATTGTTCCTACTACTCTTTCACCTTCTTCTATTGCCAGCATGGTAACTATACCGTCAATAGGTGAAACTATTGTTGTCCTTTTAAGATTGGACATTGCTTCATTCAAACCAGCTTCGGCACTTTTTACATTAAAACCGGCAGCTTTTGCACTTTCCCTTGCTGATAATACATTTGCCTCGGCAGATTTAAGACTTGACTTCAATTCATTGTACGCGGAAAGAGCATTTTCCAGATCAACATCAGAAATCACTTTTTGATCATGCAGAGCTTTATTACGCTCATAATTCTTTTTAGCTACTTGCAATTTGGATAATATCTGCTCTTTTTGAGCCAAATTTGCCTGAATCATACTTTTGGCATTGGCTAATTGAGCTTTAGCATTATTAAGGCTGGCTTTTGCTCTTTCTACAACAGATTGATACGTATCGGGATTTACTATAGCAAGTACTTGATTCATCTTAACACTATCTCCCTCCTTAACATTGAGTTTCACTACCTCACCCGATACATCCGAACTGATTTTCACCTCTGTTTCGGGATAGATCTTACCACTTCCCGATACTACTTCCTTGATATCTCTCAATTCAACTTTACCTGTACTGACCAAAATCCCTTTCTTTGAGCTTTTACCTTTTATTACCGCAGCTATTATCAATAAGACCAACACAATCCCAAGGATAATATATAGTCTTGTATTATTTTTCTTTAGTTTCATATTATATTAATTTACTATATGTTATTATTAATTTTTAAATGACAGATTCTCTCCTAGATAAAACTCCAATATTTTTGTTTTAAATAAATATGTATATTTTGATATCAACAAAGTATTTTCCGACTGTTCAAACATTGATTTAGCATTTAGATAGTCATATGTTCCCAATGAACCGATATCAAATTGTTTTTTAGCATTTTCAAAAGCAGCTTTTTGAGCATCGTATGCTTTGGAAGCAGCAAGATATTGCAATCTTGCGGATTTGGCATCTGCCAATGAGGTCTGTATATTCGATTTGACTTGTTGTATTACCTTTTCCTTGGACAATTTTGCAGATTCTATATTCAATTTTGATCTTTGAATCTGAGAACGGGCTGCATATTTATTATATATAGGTATTCTAACTTGAAGTGCCAATCCTACCCCGGCATTGTCTTTCAACTGATCGAAATAATTGTAATCACCGAAAACAGGAACAGAAACAGGAAATCCAATTGTTACTTCCTGACCATTAAAAATAACGGTTCTGTCGCTTATTACATCATTTGTACCTATCAATTTCTTTGCCCTGTCGGCATAATTTGTCGATAATCCTGCGAAAAAATTTACTGAGGGCAATAAAGCGGAATTTGCAATTTTATTTTGATATTCCGCACTTTTGATTCTGTATTCAGCAGCTGTAAATGCAGGATAATGTTGCAGTGAAGCATTATATAATTCATTTAAGGATTTCAATTCCGGAAAAGAAAGATTTTCTATAATTATTTGGGGTGTCTCAATTTGCAGATCAACAGAATCATCAAGAAGTAAAATATTTTTCAGATCCAAATAAAATTTATCAAGATCATTTTTTCTTGATATCACAACCTGATCATCTGATAATAATTGCGCTTCAAGATTGAGTGCAGCAGTAGGAGCTTGCAACCCTGCATTTATCAGTTTATTCATTTTATCCAATTGCTCTTTTGTAGATTGATATTGATTTTGAGCATTTGCCAAATTCTCTTTGGCATACAATATGGAAAGATATGTATTAGCAACCAACAAAGATATATCCCTTTTCATTTGTTCTATATCCTTTTCTGTTGCTTTTCTATTCATCATAGCTTGTTTGATACTGTTTCTCAATTTATTACCGTTATAAAGAGTCAGCATCGAATTGATACTATATCTCTGGGAAGTAAATGATTCCGTAAGAAAATCATTTGTAGTAGGATCGATAGATCTACCCAGGTTATATGATATGTCCGTACTTGCATTCAATGAAGGCAATAGTTGTTGCCTTGAATATTTTTCCAATATAACCGCCTCACTATTTGTCAAATATGATTGCTTAACAGAAATACTGTTTTTTTGTGCTATTTGAATACATTCTTCAAGAGACAATGGTTTCTGCGCATTCAGATTAAAAACGAACAATAGCAATATAAAGAATATTAATGATTTCATTTCCTAAGATTTTATACAATATTATAATTTATATAACAAATAGGAAATTTATTTATATCAAATGCTAATATTTTACGATAAACTAATATTTTTTTTAGAAAATAGTCTGATCGTTTATAATAAGATTGGTTTTCTCTTTTTAAAAACAGATTCTACTAACACATCAATCCCAAATCCCAAATCTCATTTAGCTATATGAAAAATATTTAAGTTATAAAAACCATACATTAAAAATTGGTATAATATTTGTCTTATTTCAGTTATGAATAAAACATTTTTTAAATATAAAGATAAATATAATTTTAAATACCTATATATCAGATTATTACAAAACTCAACTAAAAATTATTAAAAAATAAAATAATTTATAATTACATATGAAAAATTCCCTTTACACCGTAAAAAGAAAAAAAATGGAAAAATTTGAATTTAATTTATTAAAAATTTTATCAATTGGCTTATTGATATTTATTATTCACATAGGATATGCTTCAAATAGTGATATCAGTAAAATAAATAGATTTACTGATGGAACCATTGCATGTAATGATACTGTCAATATATGTATGGATCTGGATTGTATTACTGAAATCACTCCAGATCAATTACTTGAAGGAAATTATCCTGATTTCGGGATATTTGAGGTCAATGTTTATGATCAAAATGATAATCCCATTGGCAATACTGTAACCAAAGATCATGTCGGATTTGTTTTGGTAGCAGAAGTCATTGACACAACAAATGGTAACAAATGCTGGAGTTATATCGACATATATGATAAAGCGGCACCTCCTCTGGTATGTGACACTATATTCACAACATGTTACCTCGATCCTATTCCGGGCACAAATTCACCGCATAATTTTAGATTTGCCTATGAATTGGATGAACCAATTCCTGATGCTGACACTTTAAAATATCCTTTTGAAGTAGGTAAAATAGCGGGAGCGCATATGACTGATGTCAATATAATCCTAGGAATAGAACACGAAAACGATATTGATCTGGCTGCTTATTTGGTATCACCTGAAAATGATACCGTGGAGTTATTCAACACATTAACTTGTGGTAATGCAAACTTTTATGTAGAGTTTGATGATCAGGCAGACAAAACGGATGTTGATCTTACAAATGAATGTACTCCTAATGATCCGGCAATAAACGGCACTTTCCAGCCAACAGGAAATCTTTCAGATTTTAACGGTGAGGTACCATCGGGAACATGGACTATTGTAATTATAGATAAAACTCAAAGCAATACGGGATCTTTAAAATATCTTGCATTATTGTTCAAACAAAACGGTGGTTATATCAATTTTCCTATTCCACAAGGATCATCTACTCCCATAGAAACAGGAAAATATGAGTATGTTGTAGAATCAGGGTTTGAATCATGTGGTCCGGCAACTTTGACTTATAGTGATCAACTGATTGATATGGATTGTTCGACCAATTATACACGATTGATCTTAAGAACATGGACAGCAACTGATGAGTCCGGCAATACAGCCATTTGTACTCAATATATATATGTAATCAGAACAGGTACTGCATTTTTAGAATGGCCTGTTGATTATGACAATATTGACCACGATGCATTGTATTGTGATCCCGCAAATCCAGGTTTGTATCCTGAACCTGAATTGACAGGGGCTCCCGGTGAAGAACTATGTGATATGGTAACTATAAGTCATGAAGATCAGGTTATTGATATATGTTCTGCATCATATAAAATTATAAGACACTGGAAAGTATCTGAAATGTGTAGTGATAATGTATATGAACACGATCAGTTAATAGCAGTATTAGATACAACAGGTCCTGTTTTATCCAACATCCCAGATGCATCACTTCCGACAGATGCTTTGGAATGCACAAGGGATTTTCACTTGACATTACCTGACATCATATCTGATTGTTCGGATATAGAGTTGATAACTTGGACAGTAGGATATCAAATTCTTGATGATTCTGGCAATCCGGAAACACCGGAATTATTATATGATAATATAGAAATATTGCCGGATGGCTCATTTTTTATGCACAATGCTCCAGCTGGTAAAATCAAGTTTACCTATACCGCTACCGATGATTGTGGAAACAGTACAACTATAACCAATATAATAACAATTTTTGATGATGATCCACCTGTAGCTGTTTGTGATGAACATACTCAAGTAGTTATTGGTACAGATGGAACTGCAAAAACCGAAGCTTTTGTATTTGATGACGGTAGCCATGATAATTGCAGTAATATCACATTTAAAGTAAGAAGAATGGATCCTGTATGTATTAGTTCTGACCAATACTTCCGCGATTCCATTACATTCTGTTGTGACGATGTGAATACTACTCAATTGGTTGAACTGCAAGTTACAGATGAATCGGGATTATCCAATACATGTATGGTTGAAGTTAATGTAATAGATAAATTACCTCCGATTATAGTATGTCCTGAAAATATCGTAATACAATGTGATGTTGATTATACCAACCTGGAAATAACCGGTAAAGCAACTGCTTATGACAATTGCGAAGTTACCAAAATTGAACATCAGGATTATACTAATATCAATCAATGCAATATTGGAAATGTCAGAAGAATATGGACTGCATGGGACAAAAACAACTATCAGTCATCATGTACACAAACCATAAGTATATTGGACAATCATCAATTTACCGGCAATGATATAATATGGCCCAATGACACAACACTTTATGATTGTGTTGAGAATTTTGACACTTCAATAACAGGATCTGTGAAATTCTTGAATGAAGATTTTTGCAGTATGGTTTCTGCAAGGTATGATGATGAAGTATTCAATGTAATAGATGGAGCATGCTCTAAAATATTGAGACATTGGGAAGTAATCGATTGGTGTAATTTTGATGAAGAATACCCTGAAGAATCAACATGGCGATATACTCAGGTGATAATGCTTCAAAACAGTGAAGCTCCGGTATTTGATGAAACATGTGCTCCGAGAACCTTCTGTACTTATGGACCTTGCGCAGGTGAAATAACATATATAAAAACTGCAACTGATGATTGTACTCCTTCAGAGCAATTAAACTGGAGTTACAGAGTTGACCTTGACAATGATGGAGACTGGGATATAGGACCAGTGCCTTCAAACGATGCTTCAGGAGTATATGCCAACGGTACACACAGATTTGCATGGGTAGTTGAAGATGGATGTGGCAACAGTGCTTCATGTGAAGAAATAGTTACAGTGAAAGATTGTAAAAAACCAACCCCTCTTTGTTTGACTCAGACAACAACAGTCTTGATGAATTATGGAGGAATGGTTACAATTTGTGCTAAAGATTTTGATCTTGGAAGTGATAATTGCAGTAATTGCAACACGGGAAGTTATGATAATTGTACTCCTCAAGACGATTTGATTTATTCATTTTCTTCCAACGTTAATGACACATGTCGTACTCTGACTTGTGATGATATCCCTAACGGTCAACAAATATTCTTAACAATCGAAATGTGGGTTACCGATGAAGCGGGAAATCAAGATTACTGTACTGTTTATCTAGATCTTGAAGACAATGAAGCCAATGCTTGCCAGGATACTTCAATTGGTTCGATAATCTATGGATTTGTTTATAATCCTGATGACATAATTATGGATAATGTCGAATTCAAATTACAAGGAAGTGAAAATACATTATATTCTTATTCAGATCAAAATGGTAGATATGAATTTACCAATCTATTATTGAATGAGAATTACAATTTGGAAGCAAATAAGGAATCGGATTTCTTATTGGGAGTAACAACTCTTGATCTTGTACTGATACAAAAACATATTTTGGGAATCAAAAAATTTGATCGTCCATATAAATATATCGCAGCAGATGCTAATAATTCAGGTAGTGTTTCTGCAAGTGACATACTTGCAATAAGAAGAGCAATTCTGGGAGAAGACAATAATTTAAGCAACAATTCCTGGGCTTTCACTCCTGACGGTAATGAAATTAGAAACAATGAGAATATATTATCTTCATGGAAAGATCTCATAAGGATAAATAAAAACCAATTCGGTTCAAATATCAACTGGGTAGGAATCAAAATCGGTGATATTAATAATAGTAATTCCGAATTACTTGAATCCAGAGATGGTGAAAATGTTAATATGTATTTAAATGATATTAAATATAGTGAAAATGAAGAAGTCAAAGCTGATCTCTATATTTCCAATATCAACGATCTGACAGGTGCACAATTCACAATGAATTTCAATGCTGATGAATTGATATTTGAAAAGATTATTCCAAACTCAAAACTTATTGATCAAAACAGCATCGGTTTAACCAATGTTAAAAACGGTCAATTGGTAGTAAGTTGGATTAAACCCGAAAATGTTTCCGGTGAAGACAAATTATTTACTATTGTTTTTGTCAGTAAAGATGATGGTCAATTATCCGATAATATAGCTATCACAGATGACAAACTTACTTCCGAAGCTTATGACAACGAATTAAATATTCACAACTTGTATCTTGAATTTAGAAACATTATTGAAAATAAGGGAAATTATGCTTTGTATCAGAACATTCCTAACCCGTTTGTCAATGAAACAGCGATATCATTTACTCTTCCGGAAAGTCAGAATGCTACAATCTCATTTACTGACATAACAGGAAGAGTCTTGAAGAAAGTATCTAAGTTTTTCAATAAAGGAAAGAACTCCATTACCGTTTCATTTGATGATATGGTCTCAGGAGTGATTTACTACAAATTGGAAACAGGCAAGTTTACTGCTACAAGAAAAATGATAAATATCAGATAGAATAATTATAAACACATATTTAGAACGAAAACTAAATCTTTTTCATAAAAACGGGTACTTGCAAAAAAAGTACCCGTTTTATTTATCTGATTTCAGATGTTAACCTTATAACATATATTTTTATTAATCATTAATATCAACTTCATCAAACTCATATCCGTCATTGTATAATTCATCGGTTTTACCGAATAATGAAATAATTTTTCCCGATATCAATCCGGCAATGATGGCAATTATTACAGTCACTAATATCCCCTTAAGCTGAGAACCCGTATTCAAATTATCTACAACTACAATTGCAGCTAATCCACCGAATATCCCGGGAAGTCCATGAAGATTTGAAACTCCGCAGGTATCAACAATTTTATGAAATTTTTCTTGCTTTTCCTGAAAAATAGCAAATCCCATAGTAGATATTACACCGGCGATAAGACCTATAATGATAGCTTCGATATGATTGGCATGATCAAAAGTAGCTCCTATAGCAACACCTCCTGCCAGTGCAGCATTTGCAATATCAGCAGCATTTATTTTACCTCTTATTGTCACTGTAGCAATATATGTAGCGATTGTCGATCCGGACAAAGCTAAAAAAACATTGACAACCGATACCGGAATTGCTTCAACCGGTACTAAAGCAGAACAAAAGCTAGGCCAGAAGATCCACAAAACCATACTTCCCAATAAAGAGAACTTATCAGAAGTAGCATCTGAAAGTATGTCTGTCTCACGAGCCTTCTTAGTTGTCAGTGAAATAGCTGCAGAGATACCAAATATGGCTCCAAATGCATGAATAACAATTGAACCGCCGGTATCAGCAATAGTTCCTATAAAATGAAAATAATCATCAACTACAACCAATTCATTGAAAATATAAAATGGAATAAATAACAATCCCAATATCAGATAATGATACATTTTAATTCTTCCCAAAACAGCTCCTGCCGCTATCAGCAAACTCGCTGCTCCAAATTCAGCAAGTATCAATTGTTCTATCTCTCCTTTTGCCTCAAAGATCCCCATACTTTTTATAGCAATATATAAGGGTAATGAAACACTAACCAACAAAAATGTTGCAGTTAATGCCGAACGTCCGTATTTTTTGACAAAAACCATTAAAAATCCAAAACCCAGCAATAGCATAGCCATTATATGAATTGCTCTTGAATATTGCTGAACCTCCAGAATTGAAGATATTTGTGATTGAACAGAATTTTGAGCCAATAAATTTACAAATGCGCCAATAGTTATCAACGAAACCAGACCAAGTTTAAAAATATAGTTTTTCATTTTATTAATAAGTTTTGTGATTAAATTCAACAAAAGTAAGTTTTCGGATTTATTGAATACAAATTTCACATTACTTTTTTTCTTATAATAAAGTAATTTATATATTTACTTAATAAGGACATATTGAAAATAGAATTCCAATAGACAAAAAACTTATTTTAACTACGCTGTAAATTAAAATTCAACTTATTAACTGAAGTCTTTCAATAATAAAATTAAAGAAATAGAATATAGCCGCTATGAAGTTTTGATTTTTAAGCTCAAGCCTTAGCTCCTCTTCTTGTTTAATGAATTAAGTTTCGGGATATGCTTTTAAACTGAAGAAAAACAGGAGAATAGTGCTTAACCTGCAAAATTCACATCAACAAGTTCAATGAACTTAATTTTCAACGTGAGTTCGATTATTAATTTGTTCACTGGCACCTTTGAAATAGTGGGATTTGGATAATAAAAACTAAATAATAACCAATTATTACAAGACTTTTATTATTTAAAGATTGTAATTTATAAGGATCTCCGTATGGATTTATTAGTTCTATAGCAATAAATTATTACTAAAAATACATAAAAGTCAATAATTAACAAACTGTGAGTAAAAAGGACAATCGAGCTCACCTTTTTAGCTTCCGTTAATAATATATCACTCAAACATATCTAAAAAACAACCGGATAATTTCCGGAATAGCCAAAACATATTGAGGTTAACCGCAACCGCCGCTTACTTCCTTCTTCTTTCTTTTTACCATAGGCATTGGCGCTGTATTAGTTTTTTTGACAGGAGCATTAGCGACAAATGGGTTTTTGCTCATTCTGTTTTTTCCTCTTACCACTGGAAAATCACTTGCTAGTGCATTAACATCTTTTACTTGCCAACCATGTTCAGACCAAAGTTTATGCATAAAAGAACTTGATCCGAGCAAAATAGAATGAGAATCATAACCTAACATTTTCAGCATTGCTGTCAGGTTACCTGCAGTATGACCGCTTTTACAATATACAGTAATTGATTTATCACTTGGTAGTTCACTCAACTTAGCATCAGGACTAATATCTTTTCTTGGTGTAAACTGATGCGCATTTTTAACATGAGCAAAATCAAATTGATTTTTTTTCATATAAGCGATAGTATAAAAATGATTTGGATCTTTTTTTAATTCGTTGAAAAATTCATCGGCTTTTAATAAAAATTCAGGACGTTTCAATTCCAACAATTCCTGTGCTCTTTTATTAATAGAGCTAGTAAGAGAACCTTTAACCGGATTAGGGAATTTACTGTAATCAATAGTTTTTTCTTCTGTTTTTTCTATATCAGCATGGTGTTCTCCGGCAACTTCTTTTTCAGCATTTTTATTCACGACTAAAAAACCATTATTCATATTACCAAATGCTTTTTTCAAAGGTCCTATAAATTCAGAGTTCCATCCAGCCATACCATACAATAACACATAAGTATTATCAAAACCGGCAAATCTTGTTATTCCGGTCACAAAGGATGCCAATTGTCCGGTATAGCATACAAAAACGACTTTTTCAGCAGATGAAGCTTTTCTTTTATTTTTCAAAAAGTTCAAAACATTTTTTTTGTCAATATTATAAGCACCGTTTATATGACCTGCTTCATAAGCTTCCTTACTTCTGATATCAACAATTATATACTGATTAGCATTTTCCAATACATCCTGTCCTTTAATAATAGGAGGAAAATTTCTTGAGTTGACAAAATTGCCGTGTTCAAAATAAACCTGAGCCAATGGAATTTCTTCATGAGAATTAACAAATTTCTCAATATCCACCACTTTACCTAAGGTTTCCTTTTTGAAAACACTTGATTTACAAGAAATCAACCCAATCAAAACAAATAAAACAAATCCAATTTTTATATTTCTCATCTGTTCAAAATTTTTATACTATAAAATAATAATAAACAATACCATTATCCACAACCTCCACTTACTTCTTTCTTCTTCCTTTTCACCATAGGAGCCGGAGCAGCTTTAGGTGCTTTACTTGATTTAGCAGGTGCACCTGCTTTACTGGCAACATCAGTCATTTTTTTCGCAAAATCACACAATGGATCTTCATCATTATACACTCCGCTATATATTCCGAAATTATCTAAAATATTTTTTTTCAAATAATCATATCCTCCCAATATTACATATAGATTGGCTATTTTATAATGAGCTGACAGCAATGATATCATCCGTGGCTCTGACGAATTATATCCATAAACCATAAGAACTTTATTCTTGTCAATTTTAGAATAATACTTTTTATTTAAAAAGTTTTTCATAGGAATATTTATCGCATTAGGAAGATGACTTATAGAAAAATCGTGAGCATTTCTAATATCAATAAACTGTATACTATCCAGATTTTTACTATAAAGCAAATCAGCAATTTGTTCTTTTGTCAAAGCATTAATAGAACAACCTTTTCTTTCGGTTGTCTCAAAAGCTTCATTTTTCGTACACGAATTAAGTACAAAGACAAATGATACAATAAATAATAATAATATATTTTTCATTTTAAATGTTTTTTTAAATTATCGTTGACTATTATGTTATTTCAGATCTTTTAAAATCAATTCTTATTTTTTGATATTTTTCAGTTCAGCCTCAATTATCTTCAACAATCTCAGTAAAATAATCGTTTGGTATTTCGACATGTTCTATAATCATATTTTTGGTTTCAATTACACATCCCATTGGAGTATATCGAAAAGGTAACCTATCAGTTTCCTGTATAGCCGAAATATCTCTAGATTAACCGCAACCTCCGCTTACTTCTTTCTTCTTTCTTTTTACCATAGGCACAGCAGCAGCTTTTGGTTTCGGTTTTGAATCCGAAGTACCACCTACTCCCTTACTTGAAACACCTGTAAAAAATAAAGATGCACCTTTTCTAAATTCATATTTTTCCCTTTCAGCCATTTCTGCTTCAGGAGAAGGTTTTTCCGGATCAATAATTGTTTTGAACCAATTATTTAATCCTCCGTCCAAAACATAACTCCCATTATAACCATTACTTTTCAATATCATCCATGCTTGATCGGCAAGGCTTGTTCCGTTTGAAAAAAGTATTGTTTTATATACATCCTGATCCAGATAATCAACATATTGACTATTCAAAATGGAGTCCAAAGGAATATTCAATGCTCCCGGAAGAGTAAATTTATCATAATCTTTTTTAGTTCTTACATCAATCAACATCAATGTTGGATCTTTTGAAATCATACTCTTTGCCAAATCGTCAGGAGACACAAATCTACCTTTCTGATTCAATTGATAAAACAAAAAATCAGGTTTTAAGACTTTTGGATGCTTCTTGAAATCAGGCAAGAACAGTACAGCTATTCCTCCTATCACCAATAATGCAAAAATTATTTTTTCTTTCAACTTAAGTTTCATCTGTTTATAATTTTTATTTTTGTTGAATAATTTAATAAAAATTTATAAGCCATTCATTAACTCAAATAAATTTTTATTTAACACAAACATATATTAATTTATTCAGGTTTATTCAAGCCCAAATCATTCAAATCAGATTCACCCATCTTCTTAGTATGTGAATCCTGCCACTTTTGAAAAACATAAAAGGAAACCAATGTCACAATAACCATAATGAAAATAAACATACCATCCTTTATTCCAAGCCACTGGGCGATATCTACTCTACCCATATTACCTGATTTCCTCAATCCTTCAAATAAGAAATCGTATGTAAAAATAAATCCGAAAATCCCAAGCATTACACCTACAAGAAAAACCATGGCATCTATTTTACCTGTAGAAGCAGCACACAAACTGGTTCCAGGGCAAAAACCTCCGATAATAAATCCTAAACCCATTATCGCTCCTCCTATCAATGTCGGAATCCAAAATGTTTTCGGATAAAAAGTCAATTCAACATCAATCCAGCCGATATAATGCATTATAAGCAATCCAATAGCGGCAGTCATTGCAGCTGTAAAGAACACTTTTATCACGGTAGCATCGTAGCCAAAAAATACACCTGCAAGTTTTCTCGTATTGGTAAATCCGGATGCTTCAAGAATCCAGCCAAATCCAATACCTATAATAAATCCGATCAGAATATTAAATTCTGAGTTTATAATTTCCTGTGGATATAATGGTCCCATAATTTCTAATTTTTAGTTTTTATCCAAATCGATTTAAAAATAAAAGCGAAAATAAATCCAAATCCGAAAATACCTATTAAGCCGATATATCCCGAAAGTGAATTTACCGCCATTCCGGAAAGTACCAATCCGGAAGTACAACCTCTTCCCAATTGAGTCCCTAATCCCCAAAGCACACCTCCGATCAAAGCAAGCCACAATCTTTTCTTATTAGCTATATGTGGTGCTTTTCCAATACTTAATTTCAATCTATTAAATAATGCAGCAGATAATATAGCTCCGAAAACCATTCCGAGCAACTCGAAAACCAACCATGTTTTCAAAGGAGATTCACCTGTTTCCAACCTTGGTCCTATATAAACATTTTCATGCGCATAACCAGGAGCAACTATATCGGTAGTAGCAACAGCAACATCCCTAAATCCACCACTAGACCCTAG
>Ga0256913_10000454_pt1 | contig 21077 bp, 20 predicted proteins | sample Axial_MatmetaG_FD_185970 | JGI IMG/M metagenome (GOLD analysis project Ga0256913, IMG submission 185970) | Deep-sea worm associated microbial mat communities from Axial Seamount, Juan de Fuca Ridge, Pacific Ocean - Axial_Mat | ecosystem: Environmental > Aquatic > Marine > Oceanic > Microbial... | reverse complement strand
TCATCCTGCAAGAGATGAACAAGATACTTTTTATTTAGAAGATGAATGTAATCTCCCTCAAACTCTAATCTCAAAAGTTAAACATATGCATGAAAAAGGAATTAAAAAAACACATACTCCAGTAGGCGAATGGTCTGAAAAGATTTCAAAAAAACGATTATTAAGAACACATTCAACTGCAACTTCTTTTCGTAAATTATTTGAATTAGTTAAAAAAAATAAAACTCTGGAAAATGGCAAATATTTCTATATTGCAAATAATTTTAGAAATGAAGCAATTGATGCAACTCATCTTGCAGAATTTTTTCAAGCAGAGGGTTTTATTATTGGGGATGATTTATCATTAGCAGATTTAATGGGTTTTATTAAAGAATTTTATTTGAAATTAGGAATAGATAAAATTAAATTTAAACCAACTTTTAATCCTTATACGGAACCTTCTATGGAAGCTCATTATTATGATGAAAAATTAAATAAGTGGTATGCACTAATTAATTCGGGAATTTTTAGACCTGAAACTTTAAAACCACTTGGGATTAATAAAACAATTATTGCTTGGGGGATGGGGGCTTCAAGAGTTGCAACACTTTTAACTAATGCTAAATCTATGAAAGAAATTACTGGATATACTTGTGATTTTAATTGGTTGAAAACTAGACCCCAAATGCAAAATTCAATTTTAAGAAAATAATTTATTTAATATCTTCTCTTCTTTCTTGAATTTTCTTAGAATTGTTTCTTCTGAAATCATCATTATTTGGTACTCGGCATCAAATAATTTATTTCTATCTTGTAAACAAGTAATATTAGTTAAATATTCCCTTTTATTTAATTTTTCTAAACTAATTTGATATTCTAAATCTTTTCCTGAAATTATTTTTTGAATTCCTGAAGCTAATGAGAATTTTAAAGTTTTATATGCTGGTAAAATATTTTTTCTTATTTTATCTTTTAATTCTTTTTCTAAAGAAGTTTTTGGATTTTGTTTTAATAATTCTTGTAATGCGCCAGAAGAATAAACCATTGAAAAAATAAATTGAGATAAATTATTATTTTTTGAATATATATTTGATGCGAAACTTTCTAATATTTTATTATTTGTTGGTAAATAAATAGTACTATTACTAATATTGGGATTGTTTATTTGATTATTTGAAATTTCTTCAAAGATTGAAGATAATACTAATTTTGAATCCTTTTCTTGAAATAATTCTTCATTTTTTGAATTTGTTGTACTCAAAATCAAATTAGATTTATTTTTATTATATATACTAGAATTAAAAATAATTTCTTCTCCAACAGTTACCATAGTATTGAAGGGAATGTAGATATTTTTTGTTGATTTTTTAAAAAAATATTGTGCCTCAAGATCTTGAATAATGGATAAAGCAAAAGATCTCATTCCAACTGCTATTGAATTTGTAGGAGTTTTAAGATTATAAAAATAATTCTGTTTATGTAAATTATTTGAATCTAAAGTTAAATTACAAAATTCTTCATTTTCAATTTTCCTTAATAATAATTTTGACATGATTTAATAAATTTAATTAAGTTTAATTTAAAAAAATATTTATTTTAAATTTATGCCAATGAAGATAAAATATTTGAACCTATAAATGCAAAACCAATTGAACCTATGGCAACTACAAAAGAATATTTTAATATCCCCTTGATTACTTTTTGACTAATTTGAAATCTTGTATTTACTATATCCTCTCCACTTTCTAAATTTGTTACCATATAAACTAAAACTATTATTAAAAAAACCATATAAATACCAACTACACTTTGAAATAAATATGTTGGAATACTATCGCCGAGAAATCCGGATATTGCCCCAGTTTGATCACTCTCTGCAGCAATTTTATTTGTTGCTTTTGCTAAAGTTCCTAAAATCATTGTTACTAATGAAACAATAGAAACAACTACTCCTGAGATTATTGGGGCTAGAAAACTTGCTTGTCCTTTCATTGAACTTAAACTTTCCCCCAAAAGATCCGACATTCTTTCATTTGCAAGATGAATCTCAGTTAAATATTTAGATAAATCTACTAAAGTCTTTGCAGTTATATCTGGACCATTTTCTATTGCCCTAATTAATATCTTCATTGAACTTATTACTAAATCCGAAGGGTAAGTATTTATTGCTCCTTTTTCACTATCAAATATTGCTCTTTCTACACTTAATCCATCAAATTTTATATTTGAATCAATTTTTGAAAAAAAAACTCCAGCCTCTGTACCTTTCATTGTTTCTGCGACGGCACCAAAAGCTAATTCGGCAGAAATACCTTCATTAATTCTATTTCCTAATTGAAATGTTGCTGAAGGGAATTCTTTCTCTAATTCTTTAGTTTTATCTCTAATGTGAACTAAATTTTGATACTTATATCTAAAATAATATCCAATTCCAAATGCGATTGAAATTGGTATGAATAATGAAAGAATTGCTGGAAAAATGCCGTATGGACCATAAGAGTATATTGTTTCTTTTTCTATCATTTTGTATTCTGAAAAATAACTAAATGGAGACGAATTAGAATCAAAAATATTTCCTAAAACTAAATTTAAATTGTTGTCTAATCCTGTAATGTGTAGTAGAATTGGACTTAAACCAATAAGTAAAAAAAATAAAAAAATTGTAAATGCTGGAATTTTTGGACTTAAATATAAAGTTTTTTTAGAAGTTATTTTTATTGGACATTTCATTAATTTTAATTGGTTTTTTAAATTTTTCGGGGCTTTAATTGAATTTACTGAAGACGGCCTATTAAAAATAATCATAAATCCGAAGTATCCCACAAATACCGGAATTAAGATATTATATAGTAAAAATACAATTTCCCAAATATTCCTTGGATCTCCAAAAGATGCTGCTAAAGGTAAAATTATTAATCCTAAAATAGGAAGAACTACCCCAATCATATTAAATGTTTGAACTTTACCTCTTAAGTCTTGAGCAAAATGTAACATTTTTTCAAAGTTTCCTTGTAATATTATATCTAAAGATTTATCCAATAATGAAATTCTTCTAAATTCTTCAGATTCATATAGTGAAGATTCAATTAAATATATTGCTTCTAAAAATTCTAAATTTTCATCTCTCCAACTTTCTAAATAATTATCAAATGCTTTTTTTACAGTAGAATATTTTGAATTTTGAAGTTCCCATAAAATTCTTTTAAAATCTAAAGATAATGGTGGTGAGAGATAATTTGCTGCAAAATTTACTGCTAATTCAAAATTTGATGAAAATCGCATAAATGCTACAATATAAAATACTGCAATAATAACTTCATCATTTGCTTTTGCTTTTAATCTTTTTGCTAATATTGAAGGAATTTTTTGCATTGCAAAATATAAACCCAATCCAATTAATAAAAATCCGAATCCTATAGTTTGTGATAAAGCAATCATCATTAAAATTCCAGAAAAAATAAATATAATTGAAGATAATAATGCCGCACTCATAACTCCTTTGGCCGAAATATTTAAATGAGCTTTAAAAAGATCTAAATCTATTTTTTCTTTTGATTTTTTATCTGGGGCAATATTTAATAATTTTTCAGAATAATAACATATTTTCTCATACATCCCAAAAGAAGAAGGAAGAGTTTCAATTCTAAATTGTTCATAATCATCAGAAATAAAATCTTCTTCATGTTTATTTAAATCATTAGAGAGTTTATCAACTATTTTTTTATCTAATTTTTTTTTTAATTTCTCCTCAAATTTTTTTAAAAATAATTCTTTCTCCTCCATTGAACCTATTATAAATTATAATTGTAAGAATTTTAAATTTATAATACTCCTTCAAAGTAATTAAATTATATTAAAAAGTTAGAAATTTTAAAAAAACTATGATTAAAAAAATTGAGAAAAATATACTTTTTATTGTATTAATATTTGTGTTTGTAATATCCGTTGGTTTTTCGACTTCCAATGAAGGGGTTTTAAAACAAACAATATATGCCCCATATGATATTGTAGTAGCTAATGCGGAGATTGGTTACTCTGCAGGAAAATCTGAAGAAAGAAGTGATGTCGAATTACATAGTAGATATAAAGATTTTGGAGAAAAATATGATTCTGGTGATTTGGGAATTCAAACTGAACCTTTTTGTAGATATGGTGGACAATATTCAATAAATATTTTTAATGACCCGCTCCATTCTAAAATATATAATGAAACAGAAACTTTATTTTATTGTAAAACTACTAAAGATTTAATTAATACTATAAAAGTTCCTTCTTCGTGGAGTGATTCTAATTTAATTTTATATTGTAATGATGGAAATTTAATCAATTTTAAAACTCAAAATATTGATTTTTTAACAACTAAATTAAATAATTATAAAATTTGTATAATTAAAAATTTAGACCTAACTTCTAATAATACTATTTTATATGGGCTCGAAGTTGGAAATTTTTATGTGGATAGTGATTCAAAATATTTTTTTAATTCTAGCAATAATAATTTATTGACTAATGATTTTGAAATTGATAAAACTAAATATGAAATAGATACAACTACTGTGGATGAAAGTTTAATATTAAATTATCAAAAATTAGACGGGAAATACGTTCAAACCCCAAATAATGGATTTTGTGAAGAAATATATGATTTTGATTCTGATACAACCTCCTATGAAAATTGTATAACTGAAAAAATTCTTGATTCTTTTGAAGTTAAAGAAGATATTGATGACCCGACAGGTTATGTTGGAACAACTACAGTATATAATTCATATATTTTAACAAATAGTTCTGCATTAACCCAAATTAAAAATCAAAAAGGATTTGGTGTTTTCATTCTTTCTTTAAATGTATTAAAAAGATATAAAACTACTTCGCCACCAAAAGCAAAAATTCAATTTTCTTATAAAATTAATTTTCAAGAAACTCAAAATAAATATAAAAATGGATTTCATTTGAATTACGACTCTTATAATAAGATGTATAGTTTAACAAATTCACAAGAAAATTTAGATTTGTCAATATTAGAAATATTTAATAATATTCCTATTAATTTTGAATTATCGAGAATTGCACTATTTAAAAATTTTAAAACAGATAATAAACAAATATATGGTTATGATTCTGTTGCTAAGGGTAATGTTATAAATGAGGAAGTTAGTTTAAAACCTGTTTATAAAATTAATTTTAATGGATTTAATACAATACAAAATTTATGTTTAAAATCTTTAGCTCATTATGGTGCAAATTCAAATATTCTAATTGGATATGAAGACAAAGTTATTTGTAAAAATTCGGAAATATATATTAATTCAATTGGGATTGATAGAGTTGATGGGGAAGGAAATGGATTAAATTTATTTAAAAATATAATTCTTAATATAATATAATGTAGTAATATAATATAATTATGAAAATTAATAAAGAAAAAAAGGGGAATGAAATTACTTTACAAACAGTTGTTATTTTTATTATATTAATTATAGTTTTAATTTTAATATTATATTTTTTTACATCACATTATAATACTAATGCCAATGTTTTAGAAAATCTTAGTTCTACTTCAATTAAAAATCCTAATAATTTTTTAAAATAATTTAGAAATATTTATTTAAACTTTCTTCAACTTTATCTTCTTGATTTCCTGCAGAAATTAAGGAAGATTTAATTGAATCTCTCGAATATTGTGATTTATATTGTTCAATATATGCTTTTATTTGATCTTCTTCGGGTGCAATTTCTGAAGAACTTGAAGTAGATTCTGAAGATTGATTAAACATTTCACTATTTTCTTGTTTTTTTTTCCTTTTTCTATTTTTAGTATAAATCATTCCAAAAATTGATAAAACTACTCCAAAAAGTATGATTACTATTAATTTTAATAATTCGGTCGATCTCATAATTTTAATTTTAATTTGAAATTATATAAAGTTTTGTTGTGATTTAATTGTGAAAAAATAATTAATTTCTAATTTAATATTATTTCTCTCCCATTATTTTTATTACTTCAATCATCCTATTTGAAAATCCAAACTCATTATCATACCAAATTGCAAGTTTTATTAATTTAGAATTTACTACTTCTGTAGATAAAGAATCAATTATTCCCGAATGAAAATTTCCGATTATGTCTGACGAAACTAATTCTTCAGTTGAATATTCTACTATTCCTGAAAGTTTATTTCTTGACAAATCTTTTAAAAAATTATTTAATTCTTCTCTTGTTGTTTCTTTTTCTAAATTTAGATTTAAATCAGAAATTGAACCTGTAATCGTTGGAACTCTATATGCGATACCATGAAATTTGCCTTCCAATTCAGGAATTAATTTAATTACAGATTTTGCTGCGCCAGTTGATGTTGGAACGATATTAAATGGTGCTGCTCTTCCTCTTCTGAAATTCTTATGAACCGCATCTAAAATTCTTTGATCTCCAGTTACTGAATGAACTGTTGAAAACATTCCACTTTCTATTCCAAATTTATTATTTATTTCATTTATTATAGAAGTAATTGAATTTGTTGTACATGAACCATTTGAAACAATTTCTTGTCCTTTATATTCACTATCATTAACTCCTCTTACAAAATAAAAACAATCCCCTTTACCTGGGGCAGAAATTAAAACTTTTTTTGCTCCTGCTTTTGTAATATGTTCTCTTGCTTTTTCAGCTTCTACAAAAAATCCCGTACACTCTGCAACTACATCTACATTTAATTCTTTCCAAGGAAGATTTTCTAATTCTCTTTCAGCAATTACTTTTATTTTTTTATCTCCCACAATTAAATATTCTCCTTCAACTTCAACTTTATGATTAAAAGAACCATGGGCAGAATCATATTTTAAAAAATATTTCATAGCTTCAGCACCAGAAAGATCATTAATTCCTACAAATTCAATATTCGGATTATTAAAACCCGCCCTGAAAATCATTCTTCCAATTCTACCAAAACCATTAATTGCAACTCTAATTTTCTTATTTTGTGAAATTTCTTCTTTCACTTCATTTAGTATATTTTCATTAACCATATGAAAAAATATTAATTACTTATTTAATAATTTTAGATTCTTTTAATAGTGATAATTTTTAATTATTTAAAAATAATAAAGATATGAATAAAATTTGGAAATTATAATATAAATATTATCTATGAGTAAAGTAAAATACTTTTTCTCCTTCTTCATTTTTTCCATCATATCTTACAAAACCAAATCTTTCAAATTGAATTGAATCATCAACTTTAGGATTATTTAAAATTTCACATAAACCTTTTATTATGCTCGCATCTTGCATAATTATTTTTACTTTTCTTTGTTCAGTTTCTTTATATGGAATGAAATGAATATTTCTTTTAATTTTTAGAGTTTTATCATAATTTTTACTTTCAAAGTTTAAAATTAATTTCTCGTTTGTTTTTTTGATTACTTTAAAATTTCCAAAGTGCATTAATCTTATTAATTCTCCTTCTTCAATATTATTAAAATCAATTCCATCAATATAATATTTATTTTCTAAATTGAATTTTCTATTTCCCCTATCCTTAAAATCTGGGTGTCTTGGGAGTGTTATTTCTTTTTCAGGATAATTATTGTGGTTCTGGATTTCAACTAGTTTTGGATTTAATACGAAAAAATATCTATCTGATTCTTTTTCTAAAATTTGTTTATTAAAATAATTTAGGGATTTATAATATTCTTTTTCTGAAAGTTTATATCCTCGTTTTGAGATGCCAAAACTTACAATCATGTCTCTAAATGCTTTTGGTTTAAATCCTCGTTTTCTAAATGAAATTAATGTTGGCACTCTTGGATCATCCCAACCTGAATATATTCCTTCATCTATCTTCTTTTTAATTGGTGTTTTTCCTAATTCAATATCTGTAAATTGAACTAAACCAAAATGATAATATTTGCTTTTTTTTAATCCTAATTTTTCTTTTATCATATCTTGTCTTATGGCTCCAATTTCAGCATCTTTTCCCCTAATAATATAATTTATTCCCATTAATGAATCATCTATAGAAACTGCAAAATTATACATTGGCCAAAGTTTATATTTTGTTCCAACTCTTGCATGTGGAGTTGAATTTAATCTTGCAATTGGGAAATCCCTTAATGCTGGATTTTTATTTTCTAAATCTGCTTTAAATCTAATTACTGCATCTCCATCTTTATATTTTCCATTAAAAAAGTATTCATATTTTTCTAATTGGATATTTATAGCTAAATTTCTATGTGGGCATGGTTTGGACGAATCATTAAATAATTTAAATTTTTCCACTTCACAATCACAAATATATGCATTACCTGTTTCAACTAATTGTCTTAAATACTTATAATATGTTGAAACTCGTTCCGACTGATAAAATACTTCATCAACTGCATTTTCCGAAAGCCAATTAATATCCTCCAAAATTTTTTCATAATTTTTAATATTGATTTTTTCAGGATTTGTATCTTCAAATCGAATTATTAATTTTCCACCATATTTCTTTTTATATTCAGAATTATAAATTATATTTAATGCATGGCCAATATGTAAATATCCTGAGGGTGCGGGAGCAAATCTCCCTATAAATTCACCCTCCAAATCAGGTAAATCAATTAATTCATTTTTCTTTTCTTTTTTTTGTTTGAGTTTTTTTTCAAAAAAAGACGGATTTAATTTTTTTAATTTTATTTTCTGTTCATCAAGAGAAAAATTATTGACTTGTTGAACTATATTATTTATCTTTTTAATATATGTTTGCATCTCTTTTTTTATTTCAGGAAAATTAGAAATACATTTACCTAATATTGCTTTGGGATTTGATTTTCCATTGAATAATATTGCATTTTCTAAGCTTTGAATAAAAATGAAATCTTCAAAATCTTTTTCATTTATTGTCATAATATAATTTCTATTTTAATATTTATAAATATATGGACATGTTTTTAAAAATATTATAAATAATTTTTCCCGCCCTTAAATTGTAAGATTGCCTCACCATTGTGTAAATTTGCAAATTTAAATTGAAATAATATTTCTGGAAAATATAATTGATTATTCGGAGATAAATGGATTGGTAAATGTTTATTTTCGGTTTTAGAAATTAATTTTACATGAGAATTTAATGTGTCTATTTTAGGTTTAGGGACTAACCATAACCCTAATCTTTGTTCAAATAATCTTTGTTCAAAATTTCCTCTTTTTTTAAAATCGGTTTTTAAATTTTTTAAATTTCCATCTTCAAAAGTTTTTAAAAATTTATAAGTGCCCGGAGCATTTATCTCAAATTCTAATTCTTTTGGTTCTTTATTATAATTTTCAAATTCAATTGTTTTTGGAATTATAATTCCCGAAGTTAATATTAAAAATTTAGTTTTATTAAAATATAGTTCTAACTTACTTAAATTATATTTTCTTTTTACAAATTCTGGCAAACCATAATTTATTGAAAAAGAAATTATTGATGGTAATGTTTCTTCTTTTGTAAAATTTTTATTAAGTTTTCTTATTTTTTTATCTAAAGCCATTTTTATTATTTAAAGTAAATAGTTTGATTGTATTTTTAAAAGATTTGTTTTTGATTTAATTTTTTTATCTCTCGTTTTATTATAATAAAAATTATTATTGTAGTTAATAAATCTGCAATAGGAAATGCAAACCAAATACCTTTTAAGTTGAAAAATAAAGGTAAAATAAGTATTAAAGGAATTAAAATAAATACTTGTCTCAATAATGAAATTAATAATGCTTCTTTTGGTTTGCCTATAGATTGGAAATATCCTGCAGAAATTAATTGAAAACCTAATAATGGTAAAAAAATAATAATAATTTTTATTATACTTTCAGTATAAGTTAATAATTCTAATTGACTTGTAAATAATGAAATAAAAGTTTTTGAAAAAGTGAAAATTATTATGAATATTGAAGTTATTATTATTGTTGAACTTTTAAATGAAAGTAATAATGTTTCTTTTACTCTTTGATATTTTTCTGCACCATAATTGTAACCAATTATTGGTTGAGATCCTTGTAAAATTCCTATCCCTGGCATTATTAAAAGCATCATCAACCTAAAGATTATTCCATATGCTGCAACTGCAATATCAGTACCATAAAAAATTAAAGAATTATTTACTATTATTGCAACTAAAGACATTGAAGCTTGTCTGATAAATGAGGGAATTCCAATTATAAAAATAGATTTAATTATTTTATATTCTAAATTAAAATTTTTAAGTTTAAATTTTAATATACTTTTTTTTGTAAAAAAATAATGAATTGAAAAAATAAAAGATAAAATCTGGGAAATTACTGTTGCCCATGCCGCACCTTTCATTCCCATATTCAAATAAATAATAAAAATTGGATCTAAGATTAAATTTAATCCTGCTCCAATTAACATTACTGTCATAGCAGTTTTTGCTGCTCCTTGTGAACGAATAATATTATTTCCTGCTGCCACAACTAATTGAAATCCTAATCCAAAAATTAAAATTGAAAAATAATCTTTTGCATAAGGAAATATTGTTTCACTTGCACCCAAAAAATAAATTATTTGATCTGAAAATATATTTCCTAAAAGAATTATTAAAAAACCAAGAATAAAAACTAAAAACATCACATTTCCAAATGTTTTTTGTGCTTTTTCATTATTTTTTTCACCAAAACTTATTGAAATTATTGATGCTGCACCAATACCTAAAAATTGAGCTATTGCTATTGATAATAACATGAAAGGAAAAATTATTACAACTCCTGCCAAACCCAAAGAACCAACCCAATTTCCAATAAAAATTGAATCTACTATATTATATAATGTCATTACTAACATACCAATTGTTGCAGGTAAAGACATTTTCAATAATAATTTTGAAATTTTTTCTTTACCTAAAAAATCATTATTTTTTATCATATATTAAAAATAAAAATTGATTTAGTTATAAATAAATCTTTTAATTTTTAAGTTTTAATTTAAATGATTATTGTGGAGAATAGTTATTTATTAAAATTTAGAATGGAATTAGTTGATTAAGCCCTCCGGCCGGGATTTGAACCCGGGTCTTTGCCTCGAGAGGGCAAAATGATTGGCCGAACTACACTACCGGAGGTTTTACTATTTAAGAAAAAATTATATTGTTTTTAAAGATTGTGTTTATAATCCTAATAATAGTAAAATCAGTCCAATAGTAATCCCGAAAATGAAGTTAAATAGCTTTATTTTTGTAGCATCTTTTATTGAAAAGCCTATTATAGGTAATAACCCGTGACCATCTTGAATTATTGAGTTTGTTAATAATATTGAGAATGGTATTGAACCTTGTGAGTATAAAATTACTAAAAATATATTTGGACCCGAAATTGGTAATAAACCAATTAATGAAACTATAAATAAAAGATAAAATATATTTATTCCTAATAATGCAACAGTTATTTTCTCATTGAAAATATTTATTAAAAATATTGCTCCAAATATCCAAAAAAAAAGTTTTAATATGTGCTTTTTTATTATATGTTTATATATGTGTTCTTTAATAAAATGTTTAAATTTAAATTCTACTTTTTTATGATGTTTTATATTACATTTATTTTCTAATTTTAAGTTTGTTTTTTTCTTATATTTTTCTGCTAAAAATCCACCTAAAATCCCCAATATGAATAATGATAAAGTAATTAAAAATATTGAAATTAATGGTACTCTTCCATCAAATCCCATTGAAATTAATATTAGTGCTTCATCCCCACTTGTTGCAATCATTACTGCTATGATACCTCCAAAACCTATAAATCCTGACATATATAATGAATCAATTACAAAAGTTCCAATACAACCAGGAATTATTCCAAAAAAAGAAGAAATTGAATATTCAATTAAAGGTATTTTTTTTAAGTGTTTTATTATTTTTGATTTGTATTTTAAAATAAATAATTCAATTAAAATCATTAATATAAAAATTATAAAAATTATTGTTATTGATTCTTTTAAACTTGAAATAAATAGATTTAAAATTGCTTGTTTCATAGAATATTAAAAATAGAATTTGGGAATATATTTAAAGTTTTCTTTTTTATTTTTATAAATAATTTTATATATATTTTTATTGTGATTTTTATGTGTTACTATTCTTTTAAAACGAAAGTTTATATATCTTAAAAACCATATATTTAATGGTGATGAAATTATGTTAAAAAATTATTTTAAAATAGATGAAAATGAAACAGTATCTTCTTTTTTGAAAAATCTAGATGATAAAAAAAAAATGCATTATGTTATTCTAAATGATGGGTCTAAATATTTTGTTGATATTAGATCTATTGCTTTAAATATTCAAAGGAGTGATGAAAAACTTAAAAATCTCAAAAAAAAATTGTCGATTTCTAAAAAAAATACAGAAAAAGACAATTTTAAAGTTTTACTTGAATCTGGAGATAGAGTTATTTCAAAAGAGAATGGAGAATATTATGATTTTTTAGATGGATTGAATTTTATTCTAAATGAAAACTACAATTTTTTAAATAATAAAATTGAAACTAATTTTAAAAAAGAAATATTTGCTTTAAATGAAGACGATAAAATTTCTCAAGCAAAATCTCTTTTTATTAATAAAAAAATTAATTTGCTCCCAATTATTTCAAATAAAAAAATTATTGGTGAATTAAGGCCTATGGATTTACTTGTTAATGAACTTTTTTCAAGTAAAAATGAAAGAAATAATTTTATAAATAAAAAAGAAGATGAATCTGTTTTTAATCTTCATGTTTCAAATATCTCAAATAAAAAACCTTTGCTTTTAAATTATGATATTACATATAAAGAAGCAATTTTAATTATGATTAAAAAAAAAATGGCTTCTTTAATTGTTGTTAAAAATGAAGAATTATATTCTATTTTATCTTATAAAGATTTATTTAAATTTGCTTCTGAAAATTTAAATTCAAAAAAATATGTTATTGAATATAATAATTCTGAAATGTTATTTGAAGATGAATTTGCTTTAATTAAAAATTCTGCCGAAAAAATTATGAAAAAGATTTCAAATAAATCTAATTATAACTTATTAAAAATATCTTTTAAAAAATTAGGAAATGATTTGGGCGGACATATTAAAAAAATAAAAGTTAGTTTTATTTTATCTTATGGCAATCATGTTTTACATATAGATAATGAATTTATAAGTGAATATGATGGAGAAAAGATAAAAAATAAAACTAAAAAAAAATGGAATGTGCCTCTTTTAGTTTTAGAATCATTAAAAAAATTAGAAGAAAAAGTAAATAAAGAAAAAGATAAAAAAATCAAAAATTAAAATTGTTTTTTTTATTTTGGTAATTTTTTAAGTATAATAAAATAATAATCTTTTTAAATGAGTTAATTTTATTTAATATTAATATGTCATTATACAAAAATTTATTATTATGTTTGCCGGAAGTATCAATGCCTACTAAAAAGCAAACTTTAAAAAAAAGATTAATCTGGACGGGGATAATTTTAGTTTTATTTCTTTTTCTTACTTCAGTTCCATTATTTGGAATTAGTGCGGAAGGTGAAAGTTATTTTAAAACTTTAGAATTATTATTTGGGGCTAAAATTGGTAAATTATTAACTCTCGGTATTGGGCCTATTGTTACATCCTCTATTGTTTTACAGTTATTAAAAGGTTCGGGAATTTTGAATTTTGATATTACAACAGAAGAAGGAAAATTTTATTATTCTGGTTCTCATAAACTTTTAACTTTTGCTTTTATCATATTAGAATCTATTGTATATGTTGCGTTTGGTGCAGTTCAACCAAGTTCTCCCGAATTCTTTTGGATTGTTTCACTTCAATTAGCATTAGGAGCATTTATTGTATTTTATATGGATGAAGTTGTTAAAAATTGGGGTATTGGTTCTGGTGTTTCCTTATTTATTGCGGCAGGAATTAGTAAAGCAGTATTTCTTCAAATTCTATCTCCATTTACTTCTTCAGGTGAGTTGGGTTGGATTTTTGGGGGTACTGAAATTCCGATTGGAAAACTTTGGGCAGGACTTTATTATATTTCACACCAACAAGTTTCAGATCTTTTAACCTCTGTATTGGGGCCAATTGCAATTACAGTTTTATTATTTTTATTAATTGTATTCTTTCAATCTGTAAATGTGGAAATTCCTCTTTCTTTTGGAAGAATTAGAGGTCAATCTACTAAATGGCCTTTAAATTTTTTCTATGCTGGAGTTATTCCTGTTATTTTAATTTCTGCAATGGGGGCAAATTTAAAATTAATGGCTAATATGTGGGAAAGATTTACTTCTGTTGAAACGGGTTCCTCATTATTTTCTGCAGTTATTGGATATTTACAACCAATTACAATTTGGTCAAGTTTGGGAAATTTAACTTCAATTAGTGTTTGGCCAAAAATATTAGTTTATCTTATATATATGATTTTAGGATCTACAATTTTCTCTTTTTTTTGGGTTCAAAGTGGTGGTATGGATGCAAAGTCACAAGCAAAACAAATTTTAGATTCGGGCCTTCAAATTCCAGGATTTAGAAAAGATGCGAGAATTATTGAAAGGGTTTTAGAAAGATATATTATGCCTTTAACTATTTTAGGTGGAATAGGTATTGGAATTTTAGCTGCTTCAGCAAATGTGTTATCTGCTTTAACTTCAGGTACTGGAATCTTACTTTTAATAATGATTATTTATCAATTTTATAAAGAATTAGCTAGAGAGTCAATGGAAGATTTTTCCTTACTCCAAAAATTAATGAGAAAGTAATTTTTATTTTTTTTATTATTAAATTAATTTATTTTAAAATAAGAATTTAAATCATTTTTCTTTTTTTCATATTGACTTTTCAAATTAAAATATTCTTTGAAATTATTTTTTAAGTAATTATTATATTCTATTTCATTTGAAGTTTGAAAAATTAAATGATTTAATGTGTTTGTTGTAATTTCTCTTATAAATTCAGTTCCAAAAGGCATCTTGAAGTTCTCTACTTCTCTTAAAATGAATATTTTTCCGAGCAAATTATTTTCTTTGAAATATTTAAAGAGCCTCTGTTTTATACTATAATATATTCCTGCAGTATTCGGAGCTTTACTTTCTAATTTATTATTTAAATCAAAATAATCTAAATTTATTATATTTTTATTTATATATTCAATAAATATTCCTTCAAATTTTTTTGGTTCTATTGTTATTAAAAAAATATTTTCATTTTCTTTATAGTAAAATATTTTATAATCTAAAATTAATTTATACTTGTTTATTTTATTAAATAAAAATTGTTCGATTGTTTGATCATATATTGCACTTGCAGATTTGTGTTGAAGTAATTTAGGATTTTCTCCCATAAGTCCTAATTCGAGAAATTCAATAATTTGTATTTCGGAAATATTATTAGAATATAATTTAAGTATTGCTTCTTTTGTTTTTAATTTATTTGTTCTTATTTCTTTTAATTGTTCTTTTAAATCGAATTTCATATTTAAATTTAGATTAAATTAATATTATTTTAATAATTATAATTTATATTTATTTATCCTTATATATAAATTTTTATTTAATTTAGATTTAGTATTTAATTAATACTTAAATTTATAAAAATTTTATTCTTAAATATTATATATTTATTATTAATTATTAAAAATTGACTTGGTCTCATAAAATAAAAATGACTAAATTATCAAATAATGATCCCGTTGGGAAAAAAATAACTCCGATGATGAAACAATTTTTGGATTTAAAGGAACAATATTATGATTGTATTTTACTTTTCAGAGCAGGAGATTTTTATGAAACTTTTTATGATGATGCTAAAGTTGCAGCTAAAGTTTTAAATATTACTTTAACTAAAAGGGGCGACACACCAATGGCAGGAGTCCCCTATCATTCTATTAAACCATATATAAAAAAATTAATTGAAAATAATTTTAAAGTTGCTTTATGTGAACAATTAGAAGATCCTAAATTAACTAAAGGTCTTGTTAAAAGAGGTGTTACTAGAATTATTACTCCCGGAACTATTCTTGAAGACGAATATCTTTCTTCTAATGAAAATAATTTTATTTTTTGTATATATAACCCAAAAAATATTTCTGAAAAATATGGTATATCTTTAGTTGACATTACGACCGGAGAATTTTTTACTATTGAAGTTTCAACAATTGATGAAGTTAAAACTTTAATTAAAAAGTATTCACCAAATGAAATTATTTTAAATGAAAATAATTTTTCTTTAAAGTTAAAAAATTTTATTTCTAATCAAAATATATATTTTAATTTTTTATCAGAAATTAGATTTAATTTTAATTATGCTAAAGAAATTTTAAAAAAACAATTTAAAGTTAGTATTGGAGAATTAAATATTAAAGATAAAAATTATTCTATTATTTCTTCCGGGGCTTTGTTATTTTATATTTATAAATTACAAAAATTAGATTTATCACATATAAACAAAATAAAATATATTAATAATAATAATTCTATGATTTTGGATTCTATTTCTATTAAAAATTTAGAACTTATTGAAAGTAATTTTTCTAATGATAAACAAAAAACTCTTTTTGGTATATTGAATAAGACTAAAACTCCTGCGGGTTCTAGACTTCTTAAAAAACATTTATTAAATCCCCTTATTAATATTAATGAAATTAATTTGAGATTAGATAGTGTGGAAGAATTTAATGAATTTATTTTACTAAGAGATGAAATAAGAGACTTTCTTGACGATATCTTCGACATTGAAAGAATTACTTCTAGAATTAGTTCTGAACTTGCTTCTCCGAAGGATTTATACTCTCTGAAAATATCTTTAATGAAGTTACCTGAAATAAAAAAAATTCTCCTGAATTTTAATTCTAAATTAATTAAAGATATTAGATCTTTAGAAGTTTTTCCAAATATTATTGAAATTTTAGATAATGCTATTGTTGAAGATGCACCTTCACATATAAGAGATATGGGATATATTAAAAAAAATTATGATTCTCGATTAAAAGAATTGTTTGATATCTCTTATAATTCTAAAGAATATTTAAAAAAATTTGAAGAAACTGAAAGGTTGAAAACTAAAATTTCAATATTGCGAGTAAAATATAATCGTATTTTTGGTTATTATATTGAAATTCCTAAAAGTAAGGAAAAAAATATTCCTGAAAATTATATTTTAAAACAAACCTTAATGAATGTTAATAGATATACTACAATTGAATTAAAAGAAAAAGAAAGTATTATTTTAAATTCAGATGATAAGATTAAAAATTTAGAAAAAGAATTATTTAAACAATTAATTTTTAAGTTGAAATCTTATATTAAAAACTTTCAAAAGACTTCGGAAAAACTTGCTTTATTAGATGTCCTTACAACTCATTCTTTAAATTCCCAAATTCAAAATTATAATAAACCTAAATTTAATTTAGATAAAACTGAAATTATTGAAGGAAGAAATCCTATTGTTGAAGAATTTGTTTCAAATTATATTCCGAATGAAACTAATTTTAATGAAAATGATAAAGTTAAAATTATAACTGGCCCCAATATGAGTGGAAAATCTACTTATTTAAGACAAAATGGGTTAATTGTAATTTTAGCTCAAATTGGAAGTTTTGTTCCAGTTAAAAGTGCAAATATTAAAATTTATGATAGAATTTTTACTAGAATTGGAGCACATGATGAACTTGCCGAAGGTCATTCTACTTTTATGGTGGAAATGATTGAAACTGCAAATATTTTAAATAATGTTACTTCCAATTCATTAGTTTTATTAGATGAAATAGGTAGAGGAACTTCGACTTATGATGGTCTTGCAATTGCTTGGGCGGTTATTGAAGAATTAAATGATAAAAAATCTGATTGTATTTTTGCTACACATTACCACCAATTAAATAAATTATCTGAATATTTTGAAACTATTAATAATTATAATGTTTTAGTTAGGGAAGAAGGAGATAAAGTTGAATTTTTAAGAAAAATTGTTCCTGGGGGTACTGATAAAAGTTATGGGATTTATGTTGGTAAGATTGCTGGAATTCCAAATAATGTTTTAGAGAGGGCAAAAGAAATTCAAAAAAATATAGAAGAAAAGGAAGAAATAATTATTAAAAAGGAATTTAAGGAGTCTTTAATTAAAAAATCTAAACAAGGAATTAAATCTAATAATAAAGATTTGGGAGGATTTATTTAAAATGATTAAAATTATTCCTACAAATTTTGCTTTGAATAAAAAAGAATTTGAGAATAAATTAATTAAATTGAAATTTTCTAAAAATATACATCTTGATTTTATGGATGGGGTGTTTACTTCTAAAAAATCTGTTAGTTTTGAAAATATGAATTATATAGAAAAATATTCTGACAAAAATTTTGAAATACATTTAATGGCATATAATCCGATAAAATATTTAGAAAATTTAATTAAATATAAAATTAATAAAGTTCTAATTCAAATTGAAGTATTTAATAATGAATTAGATTTGATCGACACTATTAAAACTTTTAAAAATAATAATATTAAAGTTTTTCTTGTTTTAAATCCAAAGACTAACATCAATAAAGTTAAATCTTTTTTGAAGATTGTTGATGGTGTTATGTTAATGTCTGTTGTTCCAGGAAAAGAAGGACAAAAATTTATTGAAACTACTTTTGAGAAAATTAAATTATTGAGAAAATTAGATAAAAATATATTAATTCAATTAGATGGTGGAATTAATGAGAAAAATATTTTTAAGTTTAAAGATTCTTCAATTAATATTCTTTCTATTGGTTCATATATCTCGTCTTCTGAAAATCCGAAATTGAATTTTAAAAAAATAGTCAATATTCTTAATTGAAATGTTTTTATTAAAAAAATATTTGATGTGAAAATCGAATTTTATTTATATTTAAATCTCCTTGTATTTCCACAGTTCTTACAAATATGTTCGACACATTTATTTTCTGAATTTAATCTTATTTCTTTTGTTTTTGAATTTAAATATGTGAAACATTTATTGCAAAATTTTAATTTGTCTTCTCTGTTTAATCTTATATTAAAATTTCTTGTGAATTTTAATATCTCTTTTATATATAAACTATCATACTCTGGTTTAAATCTTGTTTCTAATAAATTAAAATATATTTTTAAATTTTTATTTGCAAATTCTTTTTGGATTTGTTTTTTAATTCTATTATTCATTTTAAAATAATTTATTGAAGTTTAATTTTCTTGTTTTTGGAAGATAATTTAAATAAAATTTATCTTTTTTTGATACACAACCAAGATTGTTATTTTTAAATTTTACAATTAAAAATGGAAATAAATTATCAGTATTAACTTTTAATACTTCATCAGTAAAAATGTTTTCTGCTGCTAAATATGATTTTAATGTTTCTTCAGTTATTTCTATATAGTTCTTTTTAGGAGTTATTAATTGACTTCCTTCAATACTTAATCTGAAATTATTATTATCGTGTAATGTTCCAAAATAAATCCCGATATTAACAACTCTTAATGAATATAAACTTGAAAGATCAATTTTTGAAATAAATATTTTATTTTTATTATTAATATAAAAATAATATTCTTTTAAATTTTCTATATTTGAATCATAATTTAAATTAATTTGGTTTAAAATATTATTTTTTTGATTATATTTTAAAGAATTTAAAGAAAATGTAGTTTTAGAAGATTTATTTGTTTTTTTTAACATTTATTTTTAATTAAAGAAATAGAATTAAAATCTTAATGCGAATTTACCTTCTTTTTCAATTTTTAATTTCTCTGCAACTTTTGATTTTTTAGCATCAAAAATAATAACTTTTCCTTTATATTTGTCTGAAAAAATTTTTGAAGAACAATTTGGACAAATATTTTCAGTTGTTAAAGTTCCACAATTTTTACAAGCTTTTTCTTTTTCTACCATTTTTAATTTTCCATCCAACTTAAACTTCCAAGTCCTGGTTGTCTCATTGTTAATCCAATTTTAATATTTCTCATATCTTTAAATGATACTGCTACAACTGAAGCCCTTACTAAATCTCCTGTTTTTAATGTTTGGCCAGTTTGAGATCCTTGTATTATTCCTGTTTTTGAAAAAGAAACTTGATCAACCATGGTTTGTGAAAGGTGAATTAATCCTTCTAAAATTCCTAAACTTACAAATACTCCAAAGTTAGTAACTGAAGACACATCCCCTTCAATTACTTCGTGTAATTCTGGTTTATATGCTATTATTGTAAACTTAACTACATAATATCTACTTGGATCTTCAGGAAGTTTAAATCCTTCTCCAACAAAATCAACATCTAGAACAGTTACAACTAAACCGAAATCTTCTGTTGTTTTATCACTATAATTTTTTGTTAGTTGTTCTTTTATTGATTCTTCCAAATTTTCACCAAAAAATTCTGGACTAAGAGCAACATAGTCTTCAAGTTTTATTTTATAGAACATTTTAATATAAATTAATTTATTATACTTTATAAAAGTTATTACAAAAATTAGAATTTTAATTTATTCTTCTTTAGTTGAAATGTTTTTTACAACACTTCCACCAACATCAGTAATTTTCTTTTCTGCAGTTTGAGAAATTTCATCACAAATTACTTTTAATTTTTTAGTTAAAATACCGCCACCCAAGATTTTATTATATCCTGCTTTTTTTGAATCAAAAACATAATCATTACCTTCTTTTGAAATTAATCCCGATTCAACCATTTTTTCAAAATTATTTTCAATATATGAAAGAGCCAAAACATTTGTTTTTTCTTTGTGAATTGAAGCAAAACCCCTTTTTCCAAAATATGTTTGTTTTGAAAGCATTTTTTTGAAAGTTTTTAATTTTACACCTTTAGTTGCTGAAACTTTTTGTAAAAATTTAGTCCCTTTTGATAAAAGTCCTGATTTTTGAGCATCTCCTCTTGCACCAGTTCCTGAAAGTCCAACTCCTCCTCTATGTCCCTTTCCTCTATGTTTCTTCTTATGTCCCCAACCATGAGATGATGTTCCTCTCATTTTTGAAACTTTTGTTTTTTTTTTTGTTAACATTTTAAAATCATATGTATTTTTCTATACTTATAGTAATAAAAGAATTATGTTAGTTTTATAAATATTTCTCATACTTATAAATTTAAAGTGATTTGTTAAAT
>Ga0256913_10000453_pt1 | contig 21124 bp, 17 predicted proteins | sample Axial_MatmetaG_FD_185970 | JGI IMG/M metagenome (GOLD analysis project Ga0256913, IMG submission 185970) | Deep-sea worm associated microbial mat communities from Axial Seamount, Juan de Fuca Ridge, Pacific Ocean - Axial_Mat | ecosystem: Environmental > Aquatic > Marine > Oceanic > Microbial... | reverse complement strand
GAACTCTCTGGGCGGATCGGTTCAAAAGTACAATTCTGGAAGGAGAACATGCATTGTGGCAGGTTGTTGAATATATCGAATTAAATCCGGTCAGAGCCGGACTTACCGAATCAGCATCAAACTACAGACACTGCACCTGGGGCTGGTATAAGGGGTCAGGTAAACATATTTTCCATGATAATTTCATAAAACATATGAAAAGTGCGTTAGGTTCAGTTGCTGATAACTGGAGTGATCTTGCTCTGTTTAATCTGTTTGAAAGTGAACTTGTGCGTATAACATTATCGGAAAAGGGCATTATAGGCAAAGAACTTTTTGAAATGGTTCAGGAAGCTAAAAAAGGTGAAACTATGCCTGTGAGATTTCTTAGACGCACACGACACTGGACTGACGGCGGAATTATAGGTTCAAAAGCATTTGTCCAGAAAGTTGCATGTCAGTTCAGAGATACAAAGAAAGTAATGAAAAAGCAGTTCAGTCACGGTAAAACACAAAACGGTGTTTCCATTTACTGTTATAAAATGCTCAGAAATACCTGATCTGATATTCTAAACTGATAATTTTACACTTTCAGCTTATTTTTTGTCTTTTCAAAAAAGGATATATCATATCCCCTGCCCTGATTTAACAGATTTATTACCAATAAGCACTATTTTTTTAATCATAATAAATATAATCCAAATTGATTCAATTCCAGATTGTTTTTACTGGCAATTCTCCTCCTAAAACAGGAAAAGTTAACCTATAATTGCTGGTAAATTATAATCAACCTGTCCCCAAATTGAGTCAGATTTTCAGAGAACTTGATTTTGTATCAATTAATTTGAATTTATTGCATTAATATGGTATATGTAAAATTTAGATTGATTCACTGAAACACCGACAAAGAATCTGAATAACTAAAGAAGATTCAATTTTTTAACAAAAGTAAAGGCATTTGAAATGCATAATATAAGCGATTATTTCTTTGAAAAAAAAATCTGGGTTTTTATAACTTGTATTTTATTTTTAATTATATTAGCTTTTGCTCATTCAATAAGATGCAATTTTTTATATGCAATTAAAGAGCATCAAATCAACAATCAATCAATTTTGCTTAATCGTGATTCAAAAGATTATTATCATTTAGGTTTATCAAAGAAATTTCCCTGTTTTTCATCATATAGAGACCCATTTATTATTATTGTATCACATAGTATTCTTAATTTATTTGGTAATATAGAGAATCCTACGGGGGAAAATAATGTCAAAAACAATGAACTTCTTAGATATACAAGCATCATAATTAATTTATGTGCATTGACTATGTTTTTTATTTTTACAACTTTGGCCGTCAATAAAAAAGTTGCACTGATCGCATCATTTTTATGGTCTTCCAATATTTTTAGCATTAAATATTCTGTTGCATTTCTGCGTGTTGATCTCGTTCATTTTTTCACATTTCTTTTATTAACATTAATTCTGTTACTTTTAAGATTTAAAATGTCTCCTTCTAAAAATACAATAAAACGCTCTAATCAGAGAGATATTCAAACACCAGACAATATATTTACTTCAATAGGCTTATTTTCTTACATAGATTATCGTCTAGTTGCAATATATTCTTTGGTTATTATTGCAGGTGCATGTTTAATTCTTACAAGAATGAGTATGTTTTTAATATTTTTTATACTTTTATTAGGATATAATATAATACAAGTAATATTTAAAAGTTGGCGTAAATATGATTTATATTGCACTCTGACTGCATTTATTTTATCTTTATTAATTGTATTACCTTATTTAGTTTATAATAAGCAAAATACTGGGGCGTTTTTTTCTTCTTCTAATAAGCATGCAAGATTCTGGTTTAATCAAGAGTTTGCTGGGGAAAAAGGTTTTTATTCACGAGAAGAAGTAATGCAAAATCCTTATATTGGAAAAGATATTAGTGTTTTTGAATACATTCTATTGAATCATTCTATACCAGAAGTTGCAACTCGTTTTATTAAAGGTTATTATTTGGCTTTTACTCATTATTTAAAAAGATTATATCAATTTATACTTCCGTTCGGATTTCTACCACCAGGCATTAATTTACTTTTATATCTTTTATCAATATTGGGAATATTTTTATGTATTACTCCATTTAGCAAAGAAAATTTATTAATATTATTTGGTTCATTGATTTTTATTTTTCCTTTTGTTTTTATTCTACCGTTAAACACGGTCATAAGTCCTTATCCTTTAGCAACTGGAGTTGAACTTCGTTTTACGATGCCTTTATTACCATTTGCATTTATTTACACCGCAAAATCTATTGATTTTATTTATACAAAAATTATTGATTTGAGGTTCAAATATAGTAAGAAAAAGATTCAAAAAGAACCATTAGAGAAATCTCAAAAGAAGGATTTTAATCATGCCTAGAATAAAAAGATGCTGAATAGACGGCACTTATTATCATATAACGCTCCACTACCACAACAAAGAGTTTCTTTCGTGTACAATTTGTGTCGACTGTGTCATTCTGGACAGCCCCAGTGTGGTAAGGAAAGTTTTTTTAACTCCTGAAAAGATGAATAAAGGCAATTGATTTGTCACAGCTATTTATTATAAGGAAAAAATAAATGAAAAAAGTATCAGGGATAATATTATTTTTAATTGGAATTATTTTAGGAGTAAGCACTCGTGGTAATTATTGGATAAAATATCCTATTGGAGTATTTATTCTTATTTATATACTTGCTTTTATTTTATGTACTGCAGGCATAACATTATGGAAATCAGATACATCAAAAAATAATGATGCTCACAGTTAAAAAAACACGAACAGGTTTCTTATTTATTGTAAGATTTTTAATTAGATAATTATATTACTCGTGATAGGCTTTGCAATTATTTTTTGTGTTATTTTTATTTGAATAGACTATTTTTTCATGTATCTTTCTTTTTATCGTCAATTGGGAATTTCTGTTTATGGCGATTTGTTTTATGTAAGTTGGATCTTGTAAAAGTTTTTTATCAGTTGGCGACTTATTCAAGCAGATGAGTTTGAGTTTGTAGTTGAATGGAGAGACTGTTGTAGTAATTTTAATTCGATAAATTAATGAATTAGAGCATATTTTATATTAGGGAATATATGGAAGAAAATGGGGTAAAATTAAATATAGCGATGAGAATGGAGGAAGTTTCTAAAAAATTTCCGGGTACTCTTGCGGTTGACTGTGTTAGTTTTGAAGTTCATGCGGGTGAAGTTCATGCTTTGATGGGGGAAAATGGGGCGGGGAAATCTACATTGATGAAGATGCTTGCAGGATCATTTGATGATTATACAGGGAAAATAATAATTAATAATAAAGAAGTTGAACTTCATTCACCTGCAAAAGCAAAAGAATATGGTATTGGAATGATTTATCAGGAATTGAGTTTAGCGAGGCCTATTAGCATTGCTGAAAATCTTCTTGTTGGACGCTTGCCTAAAAAAGGATTTTTTCTTGATAAAAAGGAAATGTATAAAGAATCTGAACGATGTTTAAATCGCGTAGGATTAAATCTTGATCCGAGGTTATTGGTTGAGGAAATTAGTCAACACGAAGCTCAGCTTGTGGAAATAGCAAAGGTTCTAGGAAATCATCCAAGTATAATAGTCTTAGATGAGCCTACATCTGCTCTATCTCGAGATGAGGTTGAAAGGCTTTTTTATATTATTGAACAATTAAAAAAAGAGGGATTGGCGATAATATATATATCACATCATTTGCCTGAAATATTTCGTATTGCAGATAGGGTTACGGTGATGCGAGATGGCAAGAAAATAGCGACAAGTAATATTTCAGATGTAAGTTCCTCTGAACTGGTTCGGATGATGGTAGGGAAATCTATTACAGAATTTTATACGAAACGCGATGCGAAAATTGGTGATATGATGATTGAAGTTTGTCATCTTAGTCGTTATGGATTTTTTCATGATATTTCTTTTAAAGCATATCGGGGTGAAATTCTTGGGATTGCAGGACTTTCCGGAGCCGGGCGTTCTGAGCTAGTCAGGTCTATGTGCGGGATAGATCCGATTGATGAAGGATATGTCAAAGTAAATAATAATTATATAGTACCTGATTCTTGTCCCGATGCGATAAAGAATGGTCTTTGTTATTTATCTGAGAATCGGAAAGAGGATGGATTATTTTTGAGACTATCTATAACTCAAAATCTTGTTTCAGCTTTAATTCCGGAAAATTCTATTTTTGGGATTTATTCGTCTCGAAATGACAGTGAAATAGCAGAAAATATGATAAAAAAATTAGAGGTAGCGACATCATCTTCTTCTCTTGAAGTTGGTAATTTATCAGGTGGAAATCAGCAGAAAGTTTTACTTGGCAAATGGATAGTAGCGAAGCCAAAAGTTCTGATTTTAGATGAACCTACGCGCGGTGTTGATGTTGGAGCTAAAATGAAGATTCACGATGCCGTTATGGAGATTGCAGACCAGGGAAATACTGTAATACTGATAAGTTCAGATTTACCGGAACTTGTTGGTCTTTCTGACAGGGTAATGGTTATGCGGGGAGGGCATTTTATTGGAGAGATGCAAAAAAATGAACTATCAGAAGAATCTGTTTTATTAGCAGTGAACGGGGAGTTAAAACAATGAGCAGATATACAGCTGAACATTCAAAATTTGCAAAAATATATAATATATTCGGGATATATCTTATTGCATTTCTTTTTTGTTTAATTGGTTTTTTTGTTTCTCCGCAATTTGCAACGACAAGTAATTTTCTTGATATTCTTTATGGTACATCTATTCTTGGTATTGTTGCAACAGGCATGGCTTTTATTACTTATTCCGGGAATATGGCTGACTTATCTATACCTTCGATTATGGCTTTTGCCGGGATTATTACGGTAGCGTCATTACCTCTTGGTTTAATTCCAGCTCTTATACTAGGAGTTTTAGCAGGTATGCTGATAGGGGCGTTAAATGGTCTAGTAATTGGGCGACTTAATGCTAATCCTATTTTGTGGACTTTAGCAGTATCTTTTTTTATGGAAGGATTTATGCGTTTTGCATGGAGTAATAATCAGGTTTATCCGGATACGGCACAGGGGACTGCAGGTGCTGCTTTTATTCAGATTTTCAGGACTCATATTTTTGGTTTTATTCCATCTGTTGTTGTTGTTATGGTTTTAATGTTTTTTGCCGGATATTTTATAATGACAAAAACCAGGATTGGAATTGAGTCTAAATTAGTAGGAGCTTCCAGAGATGTAGCAAAAATATCAGGAATTAATGTGAGAAAGGTAATACTTTTTGATTTTATTATTGCAGCTTTTGCGGCATCTGTTGCCGGTATATATATTGCTTCTATGACTAAATTAGGTGTTTTTTACTTAGGGAAAGGCTATGATTTTAAAGCCGTTACTGCTGTTGTAATTGGCGGGATTATGCTTAGTGGAGGGAAAGGAAGCATGCCTGGTGTCTTTGGAGGAGTTCTGGTCATAGGCTTAATGAGTAATATAATGACATTTTTAGGAGTTGGTCTTATGACTCAGAATATAGTGACGGGAACTATTTTCATACTGGTTGTTGGTATACATCAATTTCAATTACGCAAGCAGGGGAAAGCGGCAGGATAATGGGTAACAGACAAATAAAAAAACGGAAATTGTCAATAAGTAAAGTACTTGATGAAAATCGGGCTCTTTTGATGTTTGTATGTATGTTGTTTGCATGGACTTTAATTTCTCCTCATTTCATGAATTTTGCAAATATGACGGCACTAATCAAGGGAGCAAATTTGAATGCCGTTGTGGCTATTGGTTTTACTATCATTTTTATTCTTGGTCAACTGGATTTATCTATTGGTGCTGTGGTTGTTTTTTCTGGCATATTGGCAATTGGTCTGCAACCAACATTGGGTTGGACTGGAAGTATTGTTATTGCTGTTTTAGCAGGAAGTGCAATAGGTTTTATAAATGGTTTACTTGTAGTAAAAGCAAAGATTAATTCATTTATAGTAACACTGGGAATGATGACTATAGTTACAGGTTTGATGTATCTTTATAGTGGGGGTAAGTCTGTTGTAATAACTCATTATGAATTTTCTGACTGGCTTCAAACTCCTTTATTTTTATTTTTTTCTCCCTCGGTTATCATCACATTAATTTTTCTTATATTATTTTCTATTTTTCTTAACTTAACTCCTTTTGGGAGGGGGTTCTTTGTTGTTGGGGGAAATCCCGAAACTGCTTGGGTTGCTGGTTTAAATCGAGATTTATACCTTATTTTGGGTTTTATTATATGCAGTACTATGGCTGCTATTGGTGGAATTATTGTTTCTATTGAACTTTCATCAATGCCTGCGAGTGCTGTTTTAGGTAATTCTACACTGATGACAGTACTGGCTGCAGTGATAATTGGTGGTACTATCATGAGCGGAGGTAAAGGAAGTGTGTTGAAAAGTTATTTTGCAGTATTAATGCTTACAGCTCTTAGAAACGGAATGGGGTGCTGTGGACTTGGATTTGAAAAAGAAATATTTGTAAACGGTTTAATTCTTGCATCGGTTGTTTTATATGAAGCGTATGTGATTTATAAGCATAATTTACTCAAAGGTCAGCGTCCTGATCTTCTTATGGAACTTGAAGAATCCGGAGGTAGTTTGTTTATTGAAATTGAAAATGAAAATGAAGATGAAATAGAAATAGAACAGGAGGAGTATATGAAACAAAACAACAATTTTGCTATTGTCTGCGTGACTTTAGCAGCAATCGTCGCTATTGTAGCGATTTTCGCAATGTATTTAAAAAACACAAAAAACCAACGGCCGATCCAGGTAATATCGGAGAGGATACCAACTGGCTTACATAAGAAGCAAACATTAAAAAACTTAAAAGAGAATAATAAAGTGGATGTATTTTCTCTTAAAAGCAGTGATGGTCAACCTTTAATATTACCAGGCAAACCGAAAGAGATTCCGGTCCGCCCAAATAATATTCAAGCTCTTTCTAAATTAGATAAAGGGCATTGGTGGGATATTGAATTTGCAGGATGGAGTAAAAACAAAGTTGACATGCCTGAATCACCGGCTGACGGACCCGAAGGGAAAAAAGTTATTCTTTTAAAAGCGGGAGATCACCCTTATTGGACAGCTTATGTAAACGGTTTTAATAAAATAGCGAAGGCAAATGGTATAGATACTAAAATTTATAATGGGAATTGGGATGTTAATCTTCAGACCCAGCAGACAGATCAAGCTATAAATGATAAACCTGATTTGATTATTTTTGCACCTGTTGATGCAACAGCATGTACCCCTCTTTTAAGAAAAATAAATACAGCCGGTATTCCCTGTATTGCATCTAACACAATTCCATGTGATGAGGCAATGAAATACTGTTTAGCCTGGACTGGACCTGATGATTGGGGGCAATTTCGAAAATTAGCAAGAAAATTTGCTGATAAGATGGGTAAGAAAGGCGGTTATGCGATTGTAAGACACATGCCTGGAAGTTCTCCATTTTTTGCTCGTACTTATGCACCTATTACAGAGCTCAAAAGCTATGCTCCCGATATGAAATTATTGACTATGGATACAGCCAACTTAAAAGCAGAAGAGACAATGAAACTTGTTTCTGCATGGCTTAAGAAATACGGAAAAGGTCTAAAAGGTTTAATTCTTGCGGGAGATGGTTTTACAATGACTGGAACTCTTGAAGCTGTAAAGAATGCGGGTCGCGATGATATAGTAATTGTTGCAGCCGGCAATAGTAAAACAGGTATGGATTCACTTAAAGCTGGAGATGCATTAGCAATTACATATCAATCTGCGGAAGGAGATGGAGCTCTTGCATTGCAAACTGCGGCAGATTGGTTTTCCGGGAAAAAGATACCACCAGTTCGCTATCTACCCATTCATATTATTACAAAGGATGATGTAGAAAATTATATGCCGGCTCAATGGTAAATTATTAAATATATATTTAAGTTAGAAAAAGACTAAATGAATGCATTCATTTAGTCTTTATTCTTTTTTTACAAAGGGGCAAGAAAATAATTTTTGAATAAAATATCCGGATCATAGGATAATTTATTTTTTCTTAATCCTTCAACGCCTAAATCCTGTTCTCTATTGATATGAGTACAATTATATTTTTCAACGAGATATTCTGCAATAATTTTATTAATTACCTGAGATGCTCCCTTAAAGGCATAATCAGATTTTTCAAAATGGATAAGACAAGATCCGTCAATATGTTTACTGAAAATTGAAAAAGCTGCGCATTTGGAGTCAACAATGAGCATCATACCATCTAAATTCAGGTCAACGAAATGATTAATGGCCTTTTTTAATGCCAAGATTTCTTCAGAATGATTCTGATTACTATCAACAGCGTTTAAAAGAGATAGTTCCAGGCATTTTTCGATATTTTCTGGTGTTATAAGTTCATTTTTAACATTTTGATATTTTTTATAAAATTGAGAAATATGATTTTTTTTCTTAGATAATTTTCGACCTGATAATTTAACAAGTTTTTCGCTCAAATGAATATACTCAGCCAGGCTTCGGTTTTCAGTGCATAAAAAAAGATTTTTCAAATCAGGATGATTATTAATATATTCAAGCGGAAGATAAGCAATTATACCACTTCCTCCTGCCTCAATAAAGGCATTGCTCAAATCGTGTAATTGGTAAGGCAAATTATTTTTTAATGGGAAAAAGAGAAAATCATCTAATTCACTGTAAATTAAAGGAGTGCCGTCATAATCGGTCCATTTCACGGGATATGAATCACTCCATAAGAAAAGGTTTGAAAATGCATATTCACAAGATATAAATTGGAACTGAGGTTTAAAAGAAAAATAATTTTCATCATTTAATTCAAGTTTTTTTAAAGTCAAAATTTTATTATTTAATTTAATTTTCATAATTTTCTTTAATAATATTCCTTACATATTTTTTTAATTTAAATGGTGTCATATTTTTATAATATTCAGGGCATACCGGTTCAAGGCAATGAAACTGAATAAGTCCCGGTTGAAACAGAAAAGAACCTTTTGGAGGTTTATTTTCAATTCCTTTTATAACGACAGGCACTAAAGGAGTATTTGTTTCGAGAGCAATTTTAAAAGCAGTAGAATGAAAAGGACCTACAACTCCATCGGTATGACGAGTACCTTCAGGGAAAAGCACAAGAGATACTTTATCTTCCAGTAATTTTTTCCCTTTTTCAATAATATCTTCAGGGGAGTAGGCATTTACATCGATATAACCGCTGCATTTAGCGATAAAACCAAGAAGAGGAAACTGCAAAGCATAATTTCTTGCAAACTGAACAATTTCAAAAGGGAGTACAGCCTGAACGAAGGGATCAAAAGAAGAAGTATGATTTTCAACAAATATATAAGGTATCTGTTTCTTAGTGGGTGGATTTATTAACTGTATACGGATCCAGGGCCATGCTGTAAAACATACACATTTACCATATAATGCTATAGCTCTTCTGAAGACATACATAGTATATCGGTGCCCGAACAATCTGCTAAAAACGACAAGAGGAATCATAAAAATAAGGTTTATAGCGAGAACAAACGGAGCCCAGAAGTAGAACCATACATTCAGGATCAGAATATTAAAAAAGTTAAAAACTTTAATCATCTTGTTTTTCCTGTTCGTCTGTCGAATAAAATTTGCGTACAGCATCCCCGATATTACCTGGTAAATCTTCAAAATACCTGATAATTGCTTTAGAACGGATTTCTTTCACATATAATTTATAATTTTTATCTTTTTTAATATTTTCAAGTTTATTCTCAATTTTAAGTTTCACATCATTAAAAGATTTTGTTTCAGATTCTTTAATTTCCTTTATTCTCAAGAAATAAAATCCTTCAGGAGTTTTTACCGGACCTGCAATCTCGCCGACTGTTCCAGTTGTTAGGCTGTTTTTAAATTCACTACGAAGTTTTTTCAGAGAGATCCAGCCTAAGTCACCACCTTTATCACGATTTGGTCCCATTGAATATTTAGCGGCAAACTCAGAAAAGGTTTTTTCATCAGCATCTTTAAGTTTTTTTTTAAGTTTCGATGCAAAGTGTGCTATATTATTATCATCATCTCCGACACTTTTGAGGTAGATCGCCTGTAATCGTATGCTTCCCGGAGTTGAAAAGTCATCTGTATGTTTTTGGTAATATTCAAAAACTTCTTTAGGAGTAACAAAAACATTCATATAACATCTTGCATTAATCAGCATCATAGTTGCAACTCTTTTTCTTGCCTGTTCTCTCAAGGCTTTGACAGTAAGTCCTGCCTGGCGAGCTTTTGAAGCAAGAAGTTTTCTATCACCTCCAGCCAAATCACCTGCAATTCTATCCATCATTTTTTCTACGAGTTGAGGAGGAACATGATATCCCATTTTATCAAATTTTTCACTAATAAGAATTCTCAAGATAATATCATCTACAGCCCGGCGTCTTAATTTTTTCAATTTTTGTTTCTGCATAGTGCCCTTATAATTATCGAGGATATATCTTTCATCATCTGCGGTTTCGGCTCTGACATCTGACAAAGTAATTGGATTTCCATTTACCGTAGCCACAATAACATCTTTATCAGTAATATTAGGTTCCCAGGACGCATTTAAAGAAGCAGAGATAAGAAAACAGAAGCAAATTATTATCTGAAATATTTTCACTATTGAAATTCTCCGTTCAATGCTTCAACAAAATTAACTAATTTAGGAATTTCCGCAGCGAAAACTTCACTTTTTGAAGTGCGTGGAGCAAGAAGAATTGGGCCATTATAAGCCAAGAGCTCCAATGCTTCAAGCCATGGTTCGAGGAGTTTTGGAACAAAATAATTTCCTGATTCAGGTTCATATTCAAAAGAGACCAGTCCTATTTTAAAACGCAGAGGTTTAAGCATTTCCAAAGGTTCCGGTTTTACTCTGAACTCATGTGGGTGAATATCCAAAGCGAATTCAAAATTCGGATTCATAATTTTTCTGGAAAACAAGGGATAATCAGCGAGATTAATATTCAGGACAGAGGGGATACGAATGGGCAATAACATGTTAACTTTGTTAAAAAAAAGTTGAGGTGTAAGTTTTTTCATAAGAAAAACTTTTTTTTCATAATCGAGGGAGTTAGCGAGTTCTTTATCCAAATTAATATCCATTGTACAATATTTTATGGAAGTTTGGTGAAGTAATTCCATAATTTCACGAAATGAGTTAAAAAAATTGCTTTGAATAGTAAAAGGGCGACCTGCAATTTCTCCTGCAATATTCGGCGGTATAATATTAGAAACGGAAATAATATTAAATCTTGCTTTATTCAAATTAAACAAATGTGAATCAGCATCTGAAAACCAATTAACAAAGTCACCACTAACTTCGAATATTTTAAATGCTGAAACATCCACAGCTTTAAAAAATGGATTCAAATTGGGAACAGAACTTTTTAAAGAGATTCCGAAAATATTTTTTTTATCTGACATATTTTTCCTGAATAAAAACAACACAAAAAGCAAACACAAGGGAAAATATCATAAAAACCGAAGAAGTCAAATAAAAAAAATTGGAGCGACCGGCGGGAGTCGAACCCGCTTAACCAGCTTGGAAGGCTGGAGCACAGCCGTTATGCCACGGTCGCCTATGCACTCTACAAGTGATCAGCATCACTTGCGATAACAGGAAAATAACTCATTTGTTTAATTTGTCAAATCATTTTTAACGAATTTTTCGGAAAAAATTCTGAATTATTTCTTTACACTCATTCTCAAGAATTCCTCCGACACTTTCAACCTGGTGCAGCATTCCTTTAAAGCCTGTTATATCAATGGCAGAACCTGCTGCACCGGAGCGCTGGTCTTTCATCCCGAAGACAACTCTTTTCACTCTTGAATTAACCATTGCTCCCGCGCACATGGCGCATGGTTCTTTTGTTACGAATATTTCGACATTTTCAAGACGCCAATCTCCCAGAAAAGCGGAAACCTGAGTAATTAAAAGAATTTCAGCGTGCGCTGTTGCATCTTTTAAACTTTCCACCTGATTATAAGCAGAAGCAATGATTCTACCATCCATGACAGCGACAGCCCCTATTGGCACTTCGTCTTCGCGAAAAGCATTTTCAGCCTGAGCGAGAGCACGGCGCATAAAATATTCATCATCGAAAACGATTATCTGATTATCCACAATATTTCACCTATTTTTCATAAGTTCTGATTGTAAGTTCCGGAGGTGCGATTGAAATTTTACTTCCTGATGGGACAGATTTTGTGAGCCAGACATTCCCGCCTACAACAGCACCTTCGCCGATACAGATATCACCGAGAATTGTAGCTCCAGAATATATGGTTACATTATTTTCAATTGTCGGATGCCGCTTAGCGCCTTTGATAATTTTCCCGCACTCGTCTTTCGGAAAACTCAAAGCTCCGAGAGTAACGCCCTGATAAATCTTCACATTATCCCCAATTTCTGCGGTTTCGCCAATAACAACTCCGGTACCGTGATCAATAAAAACGGCCCTTCCTAAAACAGCACCAGGGTGAATATCAATACCGGTAATTCTGTGAGCATATTCAGTGAGCATTCTCGGGATCAATGGAATATTTTCTTTATAAAGGATATGAGCAATTCTCTGGATGGTTATGGCTTTAATTCCCGGATAGCTCAGGATAATTTCATCCAGGCTGGCAGCTGCTGGGTCACCTTCATAAGCAGCCATTACATCATCTTTCATAATATTTCTGATTTCAGGCAGAGCTTCAATCACTTTTCCTGCTGTATTTTCAGCGATTTCAAAGACATTGCAGTCATCGCATTTTTTGAGAGAACAATTATACCTTACAGAGCGCATAATCTGGCTTAAGAGTTCGGGGTAAATTTCAGTAACTGATTCACCGACGAAGTATTTAATACTTTTTTTACTCAGTTTTTTTCTGCCTGTATATCCGGGAAAGATAATTTCCATAATGCGATAAAGTATTTCAGTAACTTCAGCTTCATTAGGCAGATTAAAACCTTCTATATGATTTATTCCCTGTTCATCTTCATAAGTTTCTGTAATTTTTTCTACAATATCGTTCAACTTGTCAATATTATTTTCAGGGAGTCCGTTTTCATAAGGACAATATTTCATTTTTTCAACTCCTTTTCTGAAAACAATGCATTAAGCTTTAACTGCACTTTTTCTGCCATGCAGATAAAATCCGTGTTCTTCAGAACCCGGCAGGCGCAATGCATTGTTATTTTCCTGTTTTGTTTTATATCGGCCATTTTTATAGTTACTAATAGCCAGCCATTTAAAAACTTTCAGCAGCATTCTGTTTTTTATATCATTAAATTCTATTTTATGCCAGAGATTATTGAGTTCATCAGGGTCACTCTGCATATCATAGAGTTCTCCGTCATCGTCCTGACCGATATAATATACTATTTTAAATTTTTCCTCACGCATCATAAGAAGGTAATTATCTTCACAGAAAACAGCATCTGCAGGTTTGAAATCATCATTAAAAAGAGAAGTTCCCTCCAGTCGTTCCGGAAGTTTTTCTAATCCTGCCATATTCAATATTGTTGGACCCAGATCAATATGAGAAACCAGTGTATTTTCAACAACTGCGTTTTCAGTATTTTCGCGAAAATCATTAATAATCAGAGGGATATTTGTAATTGAATCATACATAAGCCACTTATAAGGTAGTCCATGATCCCCCAGATTATCTCCGTGATCTGAAGTAAAAATAATAATGGAATTATCAAGCTGACCGCTTTTTTCCAGGGCAGAAATAATTTCTCCGATTTGTTCATCAATAAGAGAAATATTCGCATAATAATGTTTTCTGACTCTAATAAGTTCCTCATCACTAACATCACATAAATCGACTTGAGACTCATCGTTCTGAGTATATTTAAAATATTCTCTGAAAGCCATATGCTGTGGTGGTTTGCCTGACAAATCCTCTCTTCTACCTGCAGGCAGAGGGATTTTTTTATCATCATACAGGTCAATAAACCGTTGTGGCGGGTCATAAGGTTCATGAGGTCCCGGAAAACCTATCTGCAGGAAGAAAGGTTTCTGAAGTTTATAGGAATTAATCCATGCGGAAGCGGTATTTCCGCAAAAGATATCAGGATGAAGATATTCCTCTTTATCCCAGAGCGGAGCATTATGTTTATTTTTCCATTCCGGATCAGTTTTGTGGCGCTGGTTTTCTCTTTCATATCCGTGCAGTCTCAAGTGCCAGCCCCATTCATCTTCAGGCAGCCCGAAAGAAGAAAATTTCTGAGCTTTATTTTCAATAACTCTTCTTTCATGGAAGCCTATATTATCGTAAATTGGTCCGATATGCATTTTTCCGATATTGACACAATGGAAACCTGCATCACTGAGATCCTGCACCCAGGTTTTATGATGACTCCAGTTATTAAAACTGTATACGCCTGTATTATGCGGATACATTCCGGTAAAAAGAGCTGCTCTTGCGGCAACGCTAGTTGCACCGCAGCAGAAAGCGTTTGTAAAAGCCGCGCCTTCATTAGCAAGTTTATCAAGAGAAGGAGTGTGCATAAAATCTGCACCTAGAGTATTAATTGTATCAGCACGCTGCTGATCCGTCATTATCAGAACAATATTTGGTGTTTTTTTATTCATTTTTCTATAACTTCCTTATTACTGCCGTGTATACCTGCAGAAATTTTATACAGACACTGGGGTTCTGAAAAATATATTTTAATAATAATACCGAGTTTTGCATCTGAATTTTCAGCAGAAGTATAGAATACACCTTTACGGCTATCTTCCAAATAATCAAAAGAGATTATTTCACCTGTCTGAAGAATTTCTGCTTTTAGTGGCTTATCAATGGAGGCTATTTCAATATCAGCGGAAAATTTATTTTCAAAATATGGGATATGAGCAAATACATATCTCCCCTTCTCTGTCATAGGTACATCAGACAACTTTTCCCAAGCTTTTACTCCATAAGTATCATCAAAAGCTTCTCCGGCATATTTCATCCAGTCGGCAATAACTGCTGCTTCAGCAATAATATCAGGTCTTAGATTTCCATCTCCGTCAGGCCCGATATTCAACAGATAATTTCCATGAAACGCCTTGATCATTGTTAATCTGTATACAATCCGTTTCACAGATTCCATATCGGGTTCTGAACTTTGAGCAGGCACATATCCGAAATGTCCTTTCCATGGCTGACAAAACTCAAACCACATGGGAGTATAAATTCCCGGGTCACGATTTTCCATAAAGTCCCATTTGAATTCATAGGTGTGAAAATCCCCGAGTTCCCTGCTGTATTTTGCCATACTTTCAGAATCGCTGTCAGGATTACAATAAGGATTTACAATATCCCCTCCCCAGCGCGGATTAATTACAATATGCGGCTGAAGTTCATATATCCAGTTGCGGATTTTTCTGTCACTTTCCGGTTCATTAACTCCTTCCCAATAAACTCCGTCAAACCACAGCAGATCAATTCTGCCGTAATTTGTCAATAATTCAGCAAGCTGTCCTTTCGTATATTCGAGCCATTTATAATATTCAGATAAGTTTTCTTCTCCTTCAAACGGATATTCCGGCTCTCTGAACCAGTCGAATTTCTGAGCAGGATGCTTGAACATTGATTTATGACCGTTATAGCCCCAGTCTCTGGGAGAAAAATATAAGCCCACCTTTAAACCGTTAGCACGGCACGCATCGACAAATTCACCGACAAAATCTCTTCCTCCAGCCCCGCATTCAGTATTAAATTCTCCATAAGCAGAAGGCCAGAGACAGAACCCGTCGTGATGTTTCGTCGTCAACACTGCATATTTCATTCCAATTTCAGCAGCCATTTTCAACCACTCATCAGGGTTATAATCTGACGGATTGAATGAATACGGAAGTTTATAATAATCTTCAGGATCAACTTTTGCAGGTCCTGGATTTCCAAAAACATTTTGTATCATTGACCATGAAGGGTTAGTCGGCACCGTAGAATAGACACCCCAGTGAATAAAAAGACCGAATCCCGCCATGGGATACCACTGGGCATCATGTTGAGAAGTAGGAGTAACAGGTGTATTGAATCTATCGCAGTCAGCCTGTCCGTAAAGAACCAAAGCTTCTGAGGGAGAAGTGATATTAATTTTGTCTGAAGATATAATTGTCATTAATTTAAATCCATTCTATTTTTTCCTGTGCTTCTTTCTTCTTCTGTTTTTACGGTGTTTTCTAATTTTTATCAATCCATCAGGAGGTTCAGCTCCTACATATTCTTTGTACATTTCTTTTGTTAAAAACTTACCTGGAGCGCCTTTAAACGACTTTTGCTGCCATGGGATATTTCTATCAAACAAAATACCATACTTTGAATATTTTGGCCTTGTAGATTGTTTCCATTTGCAAATATAATCGTCATATTTTTTCTGCAGAGCTGAAAGAGTGTCGGATGCTGGCTTTGTCTTTAAAATATTTTCAGTTTCATGCGGGTCTTTCATCAGATTATAGAGTTCTTCTGCAGGTGAAATATTTTTATCTCCATAACACCAGTAAATATATTTCCAAGCGCCAGAAACAATAGTTACCCCCTTAGGAATATCACAACGACCTGCAGCCCAGTTCTGCACAAGCATAATGCTGTCGTGAATTTTCATTTCAGGATTATTTCTAACAAGTTTCTTAAGTGACTTTCCATCCATTTTTGGAGGAATGGAAACTCCGGCATAATCCAGAATAGTTGGAGCGTAATCAATATTAGCTACCAGTGAGTGAGATTTAACACCGTGTTTTTTACTTTGCGGATCATAAATAATAAGGGGGATACGCGCCTGCTCCTCATAAGGTAAAGATTTTCCCTGAAATCCGTGGGCTCCCATTGCATATCCGTTATCCGAAGTATAAATGACAATAGTTTTCCTGTCAATATTTTGTTCTTTAAGTTCATCTAGAATCATTTTTACAGCGGCATCAATGCCGGCGATAAGCTGATAATATGCTTTTGTATGCTCCTGATAATGCTCAGGGTCCCACTCTTTCCACTGAACGCGCTGACGACTTAATTTAGGCTGAGGCGGTAAATTTTTTAAAAATTCATCGCCATAGTTTGCAGGTTTTGAAAAAGTCACATTTTTAAATAATTTTTTATCTTCAACATCAATAAAACAATGTGGCTTATGTGGTGCTTTAAAACTAATGGACAAACAGAATGGTTTTCCGCTTTCTGCTGCTTTTTTTATAAAATCACGCCCGAATGCACCCAATGCTCTTGTAACATGCTTATATCTCTCCGCAAATGGAAGAAGAGATGAATTGTCACTTGTTTTATAACTTCCCTGCCCTGAGCCCTGAAATCCGCCCCAGAAATCAAAATCTTTTTTATAATCATAATTATCTTCTATTTTGAACCCCCATTTCCCGGCGAAAGCTGTTAAATATCCGTTTTTTCTCAATAATTCGGGATAAGAATTATTCTGCCAGTCTCTAACGGACAAAGAACCTGTATTAAAGTTACAACCTGTTTTAAATTCATACATTCCTGTCATTACAGTCGCTCTTGAAGGCATACAAATTGGAGAAGTTGCATAAGCCTTATCAAAAAGAATACCTTTAGATGCTAGCGCGTCAAGAGTTGGTGTATGAACTTCTTTATTCCCCGTACAGCCTAAAGCCATAGCCTGATGGTCATCAGCCATCAGGTAAATTATATTAGGTCTATTCTTGTTATTATCTGAAGAACTTTCTTTATCTGCAGCAGTAAGATTATTAGAAAATAAACATGCACTCCCTGCACTCAGTGCGATTAAATATTTGTTCATTATTTTCCCTCTTTTTTATATTGTATTGTCTTCAAAACGCATTTTCCGTTTAAAATTCTTCAGATGCTCTTTATCTTTCAGATAGTTTACAGGTAGCGGATCCCCTGTTTTTTTAAACCATTCTTTAAGTGCTTTCTTCATTCTTTCAACAACATCAGGGTTTTTCGGAGCAATATTTTTCATTTCATTGGGATCTTCCTGTAAATCATACAGAAGGACTCCGTTAGGAGTTAAATAGAAACGGTACCGTCCGTCAGTACACATTTGAGCATTGGCAATTTCAGAAAAAGCATATTTAGTTTTATAAGTTCCCTTACCCGTAAGAAGAGGCAGAAGAGATTCCCCGTAAGGTGTATCTAAATCTTTTTTATCAGCATCTGCGATATTCAAAGCCGTTTTTAAAATACTTAATAATTCGACGGGGTTTTTATTAATATATCCCTTTTTAAATTCTTTAGGGTAATATATAATCAATGACGGCTGAGTGACTTCTTTAAAAATAGTCCCCTTATGTCTTCTTCCGTGATTACCCATAAAAATCCCGTGATCGGAAAAGAAAACAATCATCGTATTATCCAGCATATTATCTTTTTTCAGTTTACTAATGACTTTTCCGACCATAGCATCTACAAATGTGCAGTTTGCCGCATAAGCACGCCTTATCTTTTCGATTCGTGCAGCTTTATAAGCTTTCGCATCTACAAGAAGCGGTTCAGGAATCTGTACTCCCCCGAAATCTGTAGTTTCCGGAGGCGGAATAGTGCGGTCTTTATACAAATCATGGTATTTCTGAGGAGCATCATGCGGACCGTGCGGACAGGAAAAGTTCAACCACAAAAATAAAGGCTGCTTACTTTTATTGTCATCAATCCATTTAAGCGCCGTATTAGTATAGAATCCATCGAGATAATCATCTTCAGAAAGAGATGTAACTGCTTTTTTGTTTTTGCAGTCATTAACATAAGTATCATAAAGACCTTTCTTTTTCAGATATTCGAAATAAACATCGTTCTTCAAATGTTTTCCTTTCCGGATACGGGATGCCAGCATAGCTCTCCCTAAAGATGCCACAGCGTAATTAAAACCCATATTCTTCATCAGCCCTTCAGATGATGATTTATATTTACTGCCGTTTTCAGGAGGATGCACATGACATTTACCTACCCAGGCTGTATTGTAACCTGACCGCTTCATCCCCTCTCCCATACTCCAGATACCATTAGGAAGAGCATGCATTTGGCCGTTTCTGTAAAAACCAATATTATGAGGGTAAAGACCCGTTATAAGTGAATTACGCGAAGGACCGCACATAACCCCCTGGCAGACAGCATTTGAAAAATAAACTCCGTTTGCAGCAAGGTAATCTAGATTTGGAGATAAAACAAACCCTCTGCCGGTTTTTCCGGCAAAGCGGTAGAGAAGGTCATCTGCTTCAATAAAAATAATATTAGGGCGGCGTTTAGCCTTCTGAACTGAAGTCTCAACTTGTTTATCATCTGCTGAAATAAGAGAAGATACTCCTGACAAAAATGCCCCGCCAACCATACATGTTTTTTTTATATTCATAATTTTTCCTTAAATATTTTTAGACAAAAAGAGAGTTTTTTTAAATTCCTTAATCAAAAAAATGACCGGTATAAAAAAGCTGTAATTTCTTCTTTTTAGCTTTTTTAAAAAATAACTATTCCTTTAAATAACGCTGAAAGCATCATAAATATTGTTTATTATGCTAAAACTTCGTTTTCAATTTCCGGATAATTTTTCTTAATTCGTTTAATTTGTCTACTTGATTTAACTCAGAATAATCAGTAAACAGAAATTTCTTTTCATCTAATTTATATTTCTCCATTAAATCATCTTTTAATTTTTCAGAACAAATAATATAACTGCATCTGCTATATGTAACAAACTGAATATGCTTATAAAAACGCTTTTTAAAATATGAAGCTTTATTTTCTTCAAGTTTTTTATCAACAAGTTCAGGAAGTTCTACACAATAAGGAACTTCAACACCTTTCAAGTAGGCAAGCCCTTCAAAAGCTTTATTAATACCAGGCGAAACAAAAGAAAATTTATGGTATCCGAACAGGGGAACATCTTTAAGCAGAGCATTTAAAACAGATGTCCGGTAACATCCGACAATTTTCAGACAGCTCAACGCACCTGACGGTTCAGGCACATCCACAGTAACACTATTCAAAACTTTATCATATTTCTGAAGGTTCAACTGCTTTTCATCAAGATTTGACACCAGAGTAATCTTTAAATTCAGTTCTTCTGATATTTTCAGCCACGGAATAAGTTCGTCTCCATTTTCCGCATGCAGAATATACATTATCTTCATAAATATTAACTTCCTGTTTATTAACTCAAACGACTATTGAGGAAAATTGATTCAAAAGCCACCAATCCTGTTTCCGGATGATTCACTCAATATAACTGAAATAATCTATTTTTCAATAACTCTTCAGTAATTCATAGACAGGATAAAATATGGCAAAAAGAATTGCTTCCGACAGTGAGATAAGGTTCTTTGCTGTTAAAATCAGAACTATATTTCCTGCAAAGTGAAAATAACAGCTTACCTGTAATTTTAAAAAACTCATCCTGCCTCACGGTAAATCAACAAATTTTTAAACTTATAGGGAATAACTATAAACGAACCCGCTCTTATCGACACGCTGTTTCTATAAAAAATCTTTTCACCTGTTCAGTAAATGTTCACCCGAAAAATTGGTATCTGTAATGTTATCAACACCAACTGATGCAGGAGGCAAGCTGGGAAACCGATACACAGAACCGTGTGCCACACGCAGTAAAGGCGTTTGTGGGTTAGCCTGTTCAGCCTTTAATTCTTCTGCTGTTTTAGCTCCATGTTTACGGAGAAGGTCGATTATCTTTTTATCAAATTTCACTCTTATTGCATAATCTAATGCGGTATAACCGTTTTTAGATATATGATTAATATTTAAACCTGATTTTAATAATAATTTGAGAGATTTTTCAAATGAAGTAATAATCAAACTGTCTCCTGCGCTCTCTCCAGTTTTTTCTTTAGAGTGAAGAAAAAACTGGAGATCATTTTGGTAACTTTACAAAATGGGGCTACTGCAATTTCATAATTACTTCAGCAGGAAAATTAATTGTTATTGAATAATAGTTATTTTGGGTAACAGTCCATTTTCATCTAGAGCAATACCAAGTTTGTTATCAATAATCATCATATATGTTCCTGATGAGAGCTTTTTCTCAGGAATAATGTACTGTACTTCGCTTATTCCATTAGCAATATTCATACAAGAGGATTTACCCT
>Ga0256913_10000452_pt1 | contig 21154 bp, 14 predicted proteins | sample Axial_MatmetaG_FD_185970 | JGI IMG/M metagenome (GOLD analysis project Ga0256913, IMG submission 185970) | Deep-sea worm associated microbial mat communities from Axial Seamount, Juan de Fuca Ridge, Pacific Ocean - Axial_Mat | ecosystem: Environmental > Aquatic > Marine > Oceanic > Microbial... | reverse complement strand
CCCAGGAAGTATAAACAGCCTCAGCTAAACGGTCGTTAAGCGGAACTGCTTCCGGAGGTACCTCTTCGGAGCTGGCTTTAGCAGGGGTGCCGTCGAAGATGAAAGCAATGTCTTCCAGCTCAGTGCTTAATTCTTCAGCCTGTTTCCGCATCTCAGGAGTTGTTCCGTTTGTAAACTGGATGGCCTGACGAACATAAGCCGCTTTCTTTTGCATTTCATCCATATACTTTTCTGTTCCTCGTATTACCCGCCATAAATCTGCAATATCCTTGTAGAAATTATCAAGTGCCTGACGGTCTACAGCAGGAAGGGTTGTATTGTTGAGTGTTTTTGCATTAAACGAAACCGGGCCTGCCAGCAATGAATCAACATCATTATGAACTATTGATAACTCCACTGTATAGGTTCCCGGAAGAGCAAACATACCATCATCGGCATTTTTCGTCGGGTCAAATTTATCTCCTTTTAAACGAACCGGTGAGGGATTCATGTATCTTAGGTTCCAGGTCATTTTGTTAATTCCTTTTGAACCGTTTTTGTACAAGTGTCTTACCACTTCGCCTTTGTCATTTTTAATGGTGAACACGAAATAGGGACCGATTTCCTTTTTCTCTTTATCCAATTCGGCTTTGGTTGGCTGGGGAATGGGTTCTCCGTTTTTAAATAGCTCTTTCTCTTTTTTAAGTCTCTCCTGCTTCAAGGATTTTGGAACCTCTTTAACATAATAGGTAAAGGTAGCTCCAAAAGCAGGGTTTTTGGCATGATATACTGCCGAGCCTTCGCCGTAACGGTCACCATCCTGAACATACATCAAAGCGTCTTTTACAGGGAAAAGAATGGCTTTTTCATTGTCCAGTTTTTCTTTGGTGATTTCGCGAAGCGGAGTATAGTCATCAAGGATGTAAAACCCGCGGCCAAAAGTAGCGATTACAATATCGTTTTCTCTTTCCTGAATGGTAATGTCGCGAACAGCAATATCGGGCATGCCTCCACCAAGCTTTATCCAGTGGTTACCACCATCAAGGGTAAAATAGAAGCCCATTTCAGTTCCAACAAACAGCATATTTTTGTTAACAGGATCCTGTTCGATACTGTGTACTACTTCATCTTCGGGAAGGTCACCGGCAATAGATACCCAGGTTTTACCTTTATTGGTACTTTTTAAAAGATATGGTTTGAAGTCGTCGCTCTTTAGATTATTAAAGGAAGCGAAAACAACATTCTCATCAAATCGTGAAGGGCAGATGTCGCTAACATAAGTATATTCAGGAACACCGGGGAAAGAGGTTGTTCTTGTCCAGTTTTTACCTTTGTCGTTGGTTACTGAAATAACTCCATCGTCACTTCCAACATAAATCAAATTCTCTTTTACTTTTGATTCGGCCAACGCAACAGCAGTTCCCCATTGCGAAGTGGAAACATCTTTGGCCACAGCACTTGACGGCCAGTATTTGCCCATTACCTTGAACTGGTTGCGATCTTCGTCGCGGGTAATGTCATCACTGATTTCAGTCCAGTTATTACCACGGTCTTCGCTTACAAACACTTTGTTGGAAGCTATGTACAATCGTGTTCCTTTATAAGGACTTATTATAAAAGGAGCGTCCCAGTTCCAACGGAAAGTTAATTCACCCTTTGCCGGAACCGGTTTGATTTTATGTTTCTCGCCCGACTTGCGGTCGTAGCGATAAATGTTGCCATATTGATAGGCAGAATAAACAATATCCGGATTGTCAGGTTCGCTGGCTTGCCAGAAACCGTCGCCACCAAGGGTTGTCACCCATTCGCAGCTGGTAACTCCACCTCGTTTGATGTTTCGGCTGGGTCCGCCCAAACTGTTGTTGTCCTGTGTTCCTCCATAAACCCAATAGAAAGGTTCGGTATTGTCAACACCAACCCGGTAAAACTGGGTGACCGGTAAAGTTGTTTTGTGAATCCAGGTTTTAGCATTATCGAAAGTTTCATATACACCACCATCACCACCAATAAGCAGGTGACCGCTGTTTTCTTTGTCAATCCATAATGCATGATCATCCACATGGCGTTTGTTGTTGCCAAGATTGTTCCAGTTTTTACCACCATCTACTGATACTTTTGTATAAGTATCCAGTGAATAAATCTTGTTTTCATCATAGGGATCAACCACCAGTTCAGAATAATACTGACCACTGCTGAAATATTTGTTAACTTTATGAAAAGAGGCTCCTTTATCATCGGAACGGTAAACCCCGCCCTGGTCGGTTGCCTGAAACATAGCATAAACCACATTTGGATTGGAAGGAGCTACCACGATTTCCATACCTCCTTTATCAACATTAGGAATGCCATTGGTAAGTTTTTTCCATGTTTTACCTGCGTCGGTTGATTTGTAAAATGCTGATTCGGGGCCTCCACCAATTTTGGTAAACTGACGCCTGCGGCGTTGCTCGGCACCTGCATAAATTACATCGGGGTTGCCGGGTTCAAAACAAAGGTTGGCTACGCCGGTATTTTCGCTGATGAATAATACGGTGTCCCAGGTTATACCACCATCAGTGGTTTTGAAAACACCACGTTCTTTATTGGGTCCCCAAATGGAACCCTCAGCAGCAACATAAACTACATCCGAGTTGCGTGGGTCGATGAGGATCTCACCAATTTGGCGCGAATCTTTTAACCCCATATTTTTCCATGTATTGCCATCGTCGCAACTTTTATAAATACCGTTACCATAGCCAATGGCTCGTTGGTGATTATTTTCGCCGGTTCCTATCCATATTACATTGGAATTGTTTGGATCCATTGCCAAACAACCGATGGAGTAAACACCTTTGTGATCGAAAACAGGTTTATAAGTAATACCATTGTTGTTGGTTTTCCAAACATGACCTGAGGCTACCGCCACAAAATAGTGTGAGAAGTTATCGGGGTCAACCACAAAATCGGCAATACGACCTGAAGCAAAGGCAGGGCCAATACTGCGCCATTTAAAACTACTGAAGGTTGAAGACTCCAGTTGATCTTTTTTCTTTTCGTCTTTCTTTTTCTTCTTGGCTTCAACCTGGGTGATGCCAAACAGAAATATGAGCAACAAAAGAGAGGTTTTGATAAAAACTGATTTATTCATAAAGCTGTTATTAAAGTGAAAATTGATTTAATTTAAAAAGGGTTTAAAGGTACTAAAAAGGATGGAATGAGAAGATATTGCGTTGCATGGGCAGGCTAAATTATTTTATTGTTTTTTGTAAAAAGCGGTTACACACTGGTATAAATATTTATTTTTGTTTGAATGAAAAATCTGTTTACAAAAGCTGTTATTGCCACCCTTTTTGTGTTGGTTATAAATCTGTCGGAATCGTGTAACCCTTGTGGGATGGATGCGATTTATTTTAAAACACAAGCTATCTCCGCTTCGGTTGGAAAAATTATTGGTGTGGATACTTCAGGATGCTGTGATGAATATGTGGTGGAAGATTTTATTCAGGATACTATGAGCATTCGGTACGACAGTATGCTTTTAATTGTTAAAAGTGACATTCAGACTGCTTTTAATGAAGAAAAAATAAACCTGAATTTTGGTATCAGCAGTGCAGTGGCTTGTTCGCCGGCCGAAAATTATGATGTTTTTAAAGAGGTTCGCATTACATCCGATGAGTCATACAGTCAGGTGTACCCTGCCGGTACTTTGTTAAACGATATGGTAAGTGTAAGTTGGGATGCGAGGGTGCTGGATTCGAAAATCAATAATATATTGATCAATAGTTCTAATGATTACGATGTTCTCTATTTTAAGTTTAATGTGCCGCCCGATGAAATGAGGATTCATAAAATTACCATTGAATACATTTTTACTGACGGGCGTGTGCTTAGGAGTGTTATTAACGGCTTGAAGATTGGAAACTAACACTTGTTACTTTTCATGAAAAGCCTGGATGGTTTCTTTAATTTGGTTGTACCTTTGTAACGGAATTAATTCAAAAATTAATTGGAATGAGAAAAACTATTGTAGTTGCAATATTGATGTTGTTTGGATATCAATCGTTGATTGCTCAGCGCATGAACCAACGAATCTGGGATTCAAAAGTAAAAGCCAATGTACTGGTTGGGCCATGTCAGCGTAAAGTGTTCAATAATAATGAATTTGGAGTTTATTATAAAAGTGAGTATGAGCGTTATAAGCCGGCTGAAAGCTACATTGATAAGTTGAAAGATAAAATGGCAGGGGTTGATATTGTCCTTATTTTTGGTGAATGGTGCGGAGATAGCAAAGTGCAGGTTCCGCATTTTATGAAGGTAATTGATAAGGCAGGCTTACCTACAGTAAATTTAAAGATTTTTGGGGTGAACCGCGACAAGAAGGCGGTAATAATGAATCTCAGCAAATATAATGTTGAGCGGGTACCAACGTTCATTATTTATCAGGATGGTGTTGAGCTGGGTCGAATTGTGGAAACACCAAAAAAGACCATGGAAAGAGATTTATGGTCAATAGTAAAGAAGGCTAAATCAATCGATGAAGAGGAAGAGTAATGTTGACATTTGAGACTATACAGGTAACAAAGCAGTTTCTTGGAAAGGAAAAGATACAGGGAAAATCAATAGGTTTTGTACCAACCATGGGAGCGTTGCACGAGGGGCATCTTGAACTCATGCGCCGTGCTAAAAGAGAAAATGACCTGCTGGCTGTAAGTGTTTTCGTAAACCCGATACAGTTTAACAATCCGGATGATTTAAAGAAATATCCTAGAGATCTGGAAAAAGATATGAGATTGCTTGAAAGCGTTGGCTGCGATGTTTTGTTTGCACCTACAGTTGAGGAGATGTACCCGGAGGAAGAGGTTACCGAGCAGTTTGATTTTGGAAAACTCGAAACAGTGATGGAAGGGGCTTTTCGGGCAGGTCACTTTAATGGGGTGGCAGTAGTGGTAAAACGACTCTTTAATATTGTTGAACCCGACAAAGCTTATTTTGGCGAAAAAGATTTTCAGCAGTTGGCCATCATTCAAAAGTTGGTTGAAATGGAGAAGATGCCTTTGGAGGTTGTTCCATGCCCAATCGTCAGGGAGAAAGATGGACTAGCCATGAGTTCGCGAAACGAGAGGCTAACGGTTTCCGAAAGAGCCATTGCTCCATTTATTTATAGAACGCTTCAGGATGCTGTAAAGCTTAAAGAAAATAAATCACCTGGTGAAGTGAAAGCATGGGTTACCGGGAAGTTTAGTGAGAAACCTGAATTTGAACTTGAATATTTTGAAATTGCCGGTGATAAGGCTTTGCAGCCGGTTTCGGAATGGAATAATTCAGAGGGGACAGTTGGTTTTATTGCCGCTTTTTTGGGTAAAGTAAGATTAATCGACAATATTAGATTTTATTAGTAATTTTGCAGCTCCATTTTCAAAAAGAACAATGAATATAGAAGTTTTAAAATCGAAGATACACCGTGCCACGGTAACCGAAGCTAACCTCAATTACATGGGTAGTATTACCATCGACGAGAATTTGATGGAGGCTTCCAACCTGATTGAAGGCGAAAGGGTAAGTATCTATAATATTACCAATGGAGAGCGATTTTCGACCTATGTAATTAAAGGCAATCGCGGATCGGGAGCCATTGGTTTAAATGGTGCAGCAGCCCGTAAAGTGTCGATTGACGATTTGATTATCATCGTTTCGTATGCTTCGATGGATTTTGAAGAAGCCAAAAAATTCAAAGCCTCTATTATTTTCCCGGATGAAAACAATCAATTAAAGTAGCACGGTGAGTAGTAAGAAAAAGAGCCGCTTAATTTCCATCTTGGAATACCTTTTTTTCCTGGGACTGGGATTTTTCCTTTTATGGCTGAGTTTTAGAAAACTCGATTTAAACCAAGTTTGGAGTGATATATTGAATGCCGATTACATCTGGATGTTCTACTCACTCTTTTTTGCCATTGCATCACATATTGTAAGGTCGCTTAGATGGAATATGCTGATTAATTCGCTGGGATATAAAACCCGGCTTTCCTCTACCTTTTACTCGTTGATGGTTGGCTATATGGCTAATACAGCCGTTCCACGTATGGGCGAATTTATGAGATGTGGCGTTCTTTCAAAAAAAGAGAAAATCCCGTTTAATGCACTGTTCGGAACGGTAATTTCGGAACGGTTACTGGATATGCTGATGTTGCTGCTAATCATTTTCATGGTTGTAGTCTTTCAAATTGATCTGGTAGGTGGATATCTCAGTAGTATTTTTTCTCCGTTATTTCAGAAACTGGCTAACAATATGTGGACAATTGTATTCCTGGTTGGCGGGCTGATTTTTGTTTTTGTTTTATCCATTTGGCTTTTATACAGATTCAGGGAACGGATTAAGAAACTTTCGTTTTATGCTAAAATGCGACTTTTTCTGGATGGCCTTTTTGACGGGATTAAGACTGTACTTAAACTTAAACAGAAATGGCTGTTTATTTTTTATACTATTATTATTTGGTTATTCTATGTTTTGATGGTCTACTTTACCTTTATGTTGTTGCCTGAAACTTCTGTGCTGGCATTTAAGGATGCTTTTACACTATTGGGTATTGGCAGCCTTGGTATTGTGGCTCCGGTTCCGGGTGGAATAGGTGCCTATCACTTTATTATTAAATCGGTATTGTACGAAGTGTACGGAATTGGTGGTGTAGCTGCCGGATCGTTTGCGGCCATTACGCACGCAGGGCAAACACTGTTGAATGTGGGAGTGGGTGCTTTCTCATACTTTATGTTGATGTTTCTTACTAAAAAGCAAAAGCCGCTCAATGAGTAATTTGGAACATATTCAAAGCAAGATTTTCAGTGAGGATAATCCAAAGCTAAGGAACCTCTTATCAACCTTGCATTTTAAGGAGAAAAAAATTGTTTTTACCAACGGGGTTTTCGATTTGCTTCACTTAGGTCATATCGATTATTTGAGTAAAGCAAAAGATTTGGGAAACTTTTTAGTAGTTGGCGTTAATTCGGATGCTTCGGCTAAACGGTTGGGCAAAGGAAAAAACAGACCCATAAAAGATGAGGTTTCACGTACTACCATCATGGCTGCCTTGCGCTTTGTTGATATGGTTATTATCTTTAATGAAGATACTCCTTACGAAATCATTAAACTGGTTCAGCCCGATATTCTTGTTAAGGGAGCTGACTATAAACCCGAGGAAATTGTTGGTTACGATGTGGTAACTGCCAAAGGAGGGAGCGTGGTGACCATTGATTTTTTGCCCGGCTACTCAACCACTGCCATTGAGAAAAAGGTTAGAGGGTAGGGAGTTTCAAGTTTCAGGTTAAGAAGTTTATTACCTTTTGTGAGAACAGTTCCGGTTGCTCCATGTGGATGGAATGAGCTGCTCCTTTAATGGTTGTTTCCTGTTTGTTTTTGATGTTCTTGAAAATATCTCCTGAACCTGATCCTTTAAATAGTAAGTCATTCTTACCATAAATAACTAATGCCGGCGCTTTGATTTTATAAAGCTCATCATCAGCATTAAATTCGGCAACAGCTTTAACCTGATTCTCGAACGACTTGTCAGGTTGCGGATAGGGGTAATCAAGTGATAATTGCAAAGCCTGGTTTAGCATCTCTTTATTCTCAAAAAAGGCAGGAGAAAATATCCAGTAAAACAGATTTCTGAACCACAATCGTTTATCCATTCCGGTTTGAAGGTAGGTAACCCAATCATTGAATAACTCAATATTTCTGCGGTTTATTTTGGGTGATGTGGCTTCGAGAATCAACTTATTTACTATTTCAGGATGTTGAATAGCCAGACTCATGGCAATCATGCCCCCCATGGAATGTCCCAACAAATGTACCTTTGAAAGGTTGAGATGCCTAATCAGTTTCAGACAATCATTTGCCATTTGTTCAATGGTGATGCCGGTATTGTCCAAAGGTGAACGCCCAACACCCCAGTTGTCGAGTGTAATTACCCTGAAGTGGTTCGCCAGTGGTTCGACGACTGGTAACCAACTTTGCGAATCGGAAGCCAGTCCGGCAATTAAAACCAGTGGTTCTCCTGAACCGTGCTCTTCGTAATAAAGGTCAGTGTTTTTAAAATGGTTTTCCATTGAGGTGCGTGTTTGGGTAAGTTCGTGAGTGCAAGTTACAAGAAATTAGTAACTTTCTTATTGGTTTGCCAGAGCCATTTCAGTAATTCAAAAAAAAATATTTTTCTTTTGTGTTGATTTATTCATTTTTTCTCTATTATTGCTGATTCAAAATAAGAACAGGAATAGTGAATAATCAATCCAACATAGTAGCAGTTTTAAAAAGGGTCATCCTTAAGGCCTTTTCCTTTGAGCTATTAACTCCTGTTAACTTCTCGTTAGTAAAAATCGAAAACCGTAAACCGGAAACTGCTTCCGGTCAGGATTGGCGATGGCGATGGCGTAGCTGCTAAAGAGGCCAATTATTTTCTATTTTTCGGAGGGTAATCCGAATTCATTACATTTTTTGGTTTCCATTCTTTAGCATTCAGCTAATCCATGATTATTGTTTGTGGATTTATCGTGCTGGATTTCCCATTAATTCAACTTTTATTTTTCTGCGCATTTAAGCGCAATCAAACAAAACAAGGTATTCGTTCATTCGGATACCATAAAATAGAAACAAATTTTTAATCATTTAAATTATTAAATCATGTCAGAGAATTATTTTAAAACATTTCCCAACGAAGAAGGTTTTTTTGGAAATTACGGTGGAGCTTTTCTTCCTCCTCATCTTGAAGAAGAGATGAAAAAAATTACCAGTGCTTATTATTCGATTAGCAAGTCGCACAAGTTTATTTCGGAACTGCGCAGCATTCGTAAACATTATCAGGGAAGGCCTACTCCGGTTTATTACAGCGGACGACTTTCAAATAAGTATGGCGGTCGGATTTACCTGAAACGCGAAGACCTGAATCACACTGGAGCGCACAAACTCAATCATTGTATGGGCGAAGCATTGCTTGCAAAATACATGGGAAAAACAAAGCTGATTGCCGAAACAGGTGCAGGTCAGCATGGTGTGGCACTGGCAACAGCAGCAGCCTATTTCGGGCTGGAATGTGAGATACATATGGGAGAAGTTGACATAAAAAAAGAACATCCCAATGTGGTACGCATGGAGATTCTTGGTGCTAAAGTAGTTCCGGTATCTCATGGATTAAAAACCCTGAAAGAGGCTGTTGACTCGGCTTTCGACGCCTATGTGCAAGACCCTGAAACTTCACTTTATTGTATTGGTTCTGTTGTAGGGCCGCACCCTTTCCCGATGATGGTTCGCGATTTTCAGCGAGTGGTAGGTGTGGAAGCCCGTGAACAGTTTATGGAAATGACAGGTGAATTGCCCGACAAAGTAGTAGCCTGTGTGGGTGGTGGTAGCAATGCTATGGGACTGTTTTCAGCTTTCCTAGATGATGATGAGTGCGAGATTTATGGTGTTGAACCTGCAGGCCGTTCGCTGAATCTGGGTGAACACGCTGCCACCATGACTTTTGGTAAACCGGGAATAATCCACGGTTTCAAATGCTATACATTGCAGGATGAAAAGGGCGAGCCGGCTCCGGTTTATTCGGTGGCAAGTGGTTTGGATTATCCGGGGGTAGGCCCTGAGCACAGCATGCTCAAAGATCTGGAAAAAGTAAAATATGATTATATTAATGATGAAGAAACCATTGATGCATTTTACGAATTGAGCCGAATGGAAGGAATAATTCCCGCTCTTGAAAGTGCCCATGCGGTGGCCTATGCCATCAAGTTGGCAAAGAAATTTCCTCGAAAATCGATTCTTGTTAACCTGAGTGGAAGAGGTGATAAGGATATCGACTTTGTTGTGGATACTTTTGGTTTGCCTGAGAATAGAAAATAAGTTAGAGTTTTAGTTAATTAATATTATGCCTACAACCCGGAGATTAGAAGTTTGTAATTCTGATTTTCGGGTTCTTTTATTGCTTTGGCATAGTTTGCAAGCACGTCACACAATCAATGTATTGCTGCACGTTAATTATAGCCAATCTCAAAAAGGTAAGCAAATTGTTTGCAAATAAAAAAGGTTACAACTTTATATCGCTGTAACCTTCTGATTGTCTGTGGACCCACCAGGACTTGAACCTGGGACAACCTGATTATGAGTCAGGGACTCTAACCAACTGAGCTATAGGTCCGGTTTTTTTTAGCTTACGCTAAAAAGGGCTGCAAATTTACAAATTCATTACCAATTAGCAAGGAGTTGGAAAAAAAATATTTTTCTCATACTTCACACGGTTTATTTTCGTTTTTTTACAAAATGATTAACCTACACTTAAAATATAATGGGGTCATTTAAAATTACCGGCGGGAAGAAACTCAGTGGTACCATTGTACCTCAGGGTGCGAAAAATGAAGCTTTACAGGTATTGTGTGCTGTGTTGCTTACTCCTGAAAAAGTTGTTATGCATAATGTGCCCGACATAAGGGATGTTAACAAACTGATTAACCTGTTGAGCGGGCTGGGTGTGGAAATTGACAGATTGTCTGACTCCACCTATATGTTTACCGCTGCCAACATAAAACTCGATTACCTTCAGTCGGAGGAGTTTTATAAAAGGGCCACGCAAATACGAGGAAGCATTATGATTCTGGGGCCATTGCTGGCTCGTTTTGGAAAAGGAATTATTCCGCAACCGGGGGGAGATAAGATTGGACGGCGCCGACTGGATACTCACTTCAACGGGTTAAAAAAGCTGGGTGTCGATTTTAGCTACGATGAAAAGGAGCAGCTATACAGAGTAACAGCCGATAAGCTGACCGGTGCATACATGTTGTTGGACGAAGCTTCGGTTACAGGGACTGCTAACATATTAATGACCGCAGTTTTGGCCGAAGGTGAGACCACCATTTTTAATGCTGCCTGTGAACCCTATTTGGTTCAGCTAAGCAAGATGCTTAATCGTATGGGAGCAAAAATCAGGGGAATTGGTTCTAATCGGTTGGAGGTAACAGGTGTGAAGGAATTAAAAGGTACTGATCATACCATGCTGGCCGATATGATTGAGGTAGGTTCGTTTATCGGGCTGGCAGCCATGACAGCATCAGAGCTGACCATCAAAGGAGTGCAGCTTACCGATCTGGGCATTATTCCCGAGGTGTTTGCACAAATAGGGGTTAAGGTTTACCAAAAAGGAGGTGATATTTTTATTCCCAGGTATGACCACTATTCCATTCAAACCTTTATTGATGGTTCCATTATGAATATTTCGGATGCACCATGGCCTGGTTTTACTCCTGACCTGATTAGTATAGTGCTGGTGGTGGCAACCCAGGCAAAAGGGAGTGTGCTGATTCATCAAAAGATGTTTGAAAGCCGTCTTTTCTTTGTTGATAAACTCATTGATATGGGTGCCCGTATTATTTTGTGCGATCCGCACCGTGCTACTGTGATTGGTCTTAATCGTAATCCGTCATTGAGAGGAATTAAAATGTCATCGCCTGATATCAGGGCGGGAGTGGCACTGCTGATTGCGGCGCTGTCGGCCAATGGGATGAGCATTATTGATAATATTGAGCAGATTGACAGAGGGTATCAGAATATTGATGAACGGTTAAGAGCACTGGGAGCTGAGATTGAGAGAATAGATTGATTCTTTTAATTACAACAGATGATTCATGAAAACCATCTTATGTTTTTATAAATAGTTGCTGTTTTCCCTATTGCCCTGGTTATAGTTATTGGTTTGATTTATTTGGTAATAGCTCTTCTGAACCAGACTGACTTTTTTTTGTCTTTATTAATAAAAGTAATGATTGAACGACTCAACTTCGCGTGAGGGATTGCAGCGGCACCCCACAGCCACGCCTTTGCGTGGCGAGGAGTATAGCGTAAAGCCCGACCCGACGTAAGGAGGGGCACGCCCAAGAAAAATCAAAAGTTTATAATTTTATGGCAGTGAGGTTTAAAACCTGTCAAATTGGCTGCAAAATTTATTGGCAAATATTTTGTGTAGAAAGAACCACTTATAAAGAAGAGTTATTATGAGCAAAAAGGAGAATAAAACAATGAAAGAAAATATAGAGAAAGAACAGAATTCAAATGTGGAGGATGTTCAGTTTGAGGATCAGCACACTGAGGGGAAGAAGCCTAAAGGGCGGAAAAAGAAAAAAAAGGAAGATAAGCTGGCCGCTGAATACGAAGCACTTCAGGAAAAGTATAATGATTTGAATGACCGGTTTCTGAGACTCTACTCAGAGTTTGATAATTTCAGAAAAAGGACTGCCAAAGAAAAACTGGAGTTGATAAAAACTGCTTCGCAGGATTTAATTGTAGGTCTGTTGCCGGTGCTGGATGATTTTGAGAGAGCTTTGAAAGCCTTTGAAGATCATGATGCCGACCCTGAGTTAATTAAAGGGGTGGAATTGATTTACAATAAGTTTTACAATACCCTGAAGCAAAAAGGGTTAAGCCCTATGGAATCAATGGGTACGGAGTTTAATACTGACTGGCACGAGGCCTTGACCAATATCCCTGCTCCTTCGGAGGATTTAAAAGGGAAAGTGGTGGATGTTATTCAAAAAGGATATTTGTTGAATGATAAAGTAATTCGTTACGCCCAGGTGGTTGTAGGAAATTAGTATTGGCTTATAACTTTTTCGAAGCTTTCGGGTGTGTTGACCCGTAGCTTTGGAAAAGTTTAAACAGAGAGACAGAAACAATGAGCAAAAGAGATTATTACGACGTACTTGGAGTGACTAAATCGGCCACCGAGGTAGAGATTAAAAAGGCTTACCGGAAGATGGCTTTGAAGTATCATCCTGATAAGAATCCTGATAACAAAGAGGCTGAGGAGTTGTTTAAAGAAGCGGCTGAAGCTTACGAAGTGCTTAGCAATCCCGATAAAAAGCAGCGTTACGACCAATACGGCCATGCCGGGGTTGGTGGTGCTGCCGGAGGTGGTTTTGGTGGCGGAGGTATGTCGATGGACGATATCTTCAGCCATTTTGGCGATATTTTTGGTGGTGCTTTTGGCGGAGGCGGCTTTGGTGGCGGAGGCCGTCGCAGGGTTAACCGTGGTTCGAACCTGAGGGTTAGGGTTAAGCTCACTCTTGAGGAGATGGCACATGGTGTGGAGAAAAAAATCAAGCTTAAAAAATATGTTGCCTGTACCGCTTGTAATGGAACAGGTGCCGAAGATGGTAGTTCCAGCGAGACTTGCCCAACCTGTCATGGCTCAGGACAGGTTACCCGTATTACCAATACTTTTTTGGGTCAGATGCAAACATCTTCAACCTGCCCACAGTGCGGTGGCGAAGGTCAAATAATTACCAGGCATTGCCATGTTTGTCATGGTAACGGTATTGTGAAAGATGAGGAAGTAGTTTCCATCAACATCCCTGCCGGAGTGAATGATGGCATGCAGCTTACCATGAGCGGTAAAGGAAATGCAGGAGCTCGTGGTGGAATTAACGGCGATTTAATTATTCTGATTGAAGAGGAACCACACGAAACTCTAAAACGTGACGGTAACAATCTGATTTATGATTTGTACATCAACTTTGCTGATGCTGCATTGGGAACCGATGTGGATATTCCTACGGTAAATAAAAAAGTAAGAATTAAAATACCGGCCGGAACACAAGGTGGTAAAGTGCTGCGTTTGCGTGGCAAAGGACTTCCGGATGTGAATGGTTACGGACATGGTGATTTGTTGATTAATGTCAACATCTGGACACCACAGAAACTCTCGAAAGAGGAGCAGGCTATTATGGAAGGATTAAAGAACTCAGAGAATTTCAGGCCAAATCCAACCTCACGCGATAAAAGCTTTTTCGAAAGAATGAAAGAGTACTTCAGGTAAATTGCCGCCGGTACTTAATTCCGAAAGTTGAGTGTTTTGGATATTCCTGTTCGGTAGTTTGATATTATTTGTAACTTGCGATTTATAATCTAAACCTGGATATGACCTATTTGCGCGCAACCGAAATAACTAAAACCTACGCCAACCACAAGGCTCTCGACAGAGTTACTTTGGAAGTGCCGGAGAAGAGCATTTTTGGGCTACTAGGCCCCAATGGCGCCGGTAAAACAACCCTTATCCGCATCATCAATATGATAACACGCCCCGATACGGGTGAAGTGTTTATTGACGGCCATCCGTTAACCCGGGAGGATATTGGTAACATTGGTTATATGCCCGAGGAGCGCGGGATTTACAAAAAAATGAAAGTAGGTGAGCAGGCTATCTATCTGGCACGACTCAAAGGGCTTTCAAGAGCAGATGCCATGAAGAAGCTGAAATTCTGGTTCGACAGGCTGGAGATCGGTTCGTGGTGGAACCGCAAAGTGGAAGAGCTTTCCAAGGGAATGCAGCAAAAAGTTCAGTTTATTGTTACTATTCTGCATGAACCCAAACTGCTGATTTTTGATGAACCATTCAGCGGGTTCGACCCCATTAATGTGAACATTCTTAAAGATGAAATCCGATACCTGAATGAACAGGGAGCAACCATTATTTTTTCAACCCACAACATGGCTTCGGTAGAGGAGATATGTGACCATATTACATTGATTGATAACAGTAGAAATGTTTTGAGCGGCGAAATCCATGCGATTAAAGATCAGTTTAAAACACACACCTTCAACCTGACTTATAAATCGGAAAAAAAACTTTCGGAATTGCTAAACGAAACCCAATATAGAATCACGAAACAGCAAAAGCTTCGCGAGAATTACTCGGCCGATATTCAGCTGCTAAACGGTAGCACTACCAATAATCTTTTGACTAAGTTGTTACCCGAAGTGGAGGTGATTGCCATGCAGGAGATACTGCCTTCGCTAAACGATATCTTTATTGAAGTTGTAAATAAAAACAGCTACTCCCATGAATAAAATACTACTTATTATTCAGCGGGAATACCTTACCCGTGTTCGCAAAAAGAGCTTTATCGTGATGACGTTGGTGGGTCCATTATTAATGGCAGCCATGATTCTTTTGCCTGTTTATTTAAGTGAAGTGGCTTCGGGTAAGATGTCAAAAGTTGCAGTGCTGGATGAAACAGGTTGGTTCTTCGAGAAGTTTAAAGATCAGGATAAGATTGAGTTCTATTATGTTCAGGGAGATTTAGCAACTGAAAAATCGAAGGCTTTGGTACAGGGTGATTTATTGCTTTATGTGCCCCTTCCCGAGTTAAACATTCCTGTTAATGCCGAACTGTTTGCATCAAGTCAGCCGGGGTTGAATGTGAGGGCTTACATCAAGTCGGTGATGAAAAATATTGTGGAAACCAAGCGGCTGATGGCTAAGGGTATTGACCCGGAAGTAATTAAGGAGACTAAAACAAAGATTAATCTGGTTACCATTAAAGTGGATGAAACCGGCGAAGAGCAGAAGAGCAATACCGAAGTGGAAATCGGCATGGCTTACCTGGCCGGCTTTATGATTTACTTTTTTATTTTTATGTTTGGTGCGCAGGTGATGAAAGGTGTTGCCGAAGAAAAGAGCAACAGGATTGTGGAGGTGATTATTTCATCTGTCAGGCCGTTTCAGTTGATGATGGGTAAAATTATAGGCGTTGCATTGGTTGGATTAACACAGTTTATGCTTTGGGTTATTCTGACTTTTGTTTTTATCGGGGTTTTCCAAAGCGGCATTATGGGAGGTGATTTTGGCACCGTTGTACAATCGCAACAGGAACAGATGGCAACAGCTTCGGGTGGGGCCTCCGGGATGGATGCTGCCGCATTTAGTCAGGTTGGTGAAGTGTTGGGAGGAATCAATTTTAAAGTGATGATTTTTTCCTTCTTGTTTTATTTTCTGGGTGGTTATTTACTTTATTCTTCATTGTTTGCTGCCATTGGCAGTGCTGTTGATCAGGAGGCCGATACACAGCAGTTTATGTTACCGGTTTCGTTACCGTTGATATTTGCTGTAGTTTCATCTTCGGTGGTCATTCAGCAACCCGACAGTGCCTTTTCTATTTGGTTATCGATGATTCCGTTTACTTCGCCCATTATTATGATGATGCGTATTCCGTTCGGAGTTCCCTATTGGCAAATTGGAATGTCGTTTGGCTTGCTGGTACTCGGGTTTGTATTTACAACCTGGTTTGCTGCTAAAATCTACCGTGTTGGTATTTTGATGTACGGCAAAAAAGTTAGCTATGGTGAACTTTGGAAATGGTTGCGTTACCGGGAGTAAAAAAAGATTAAATGTGCTGATTTGAAATTGTTATTCTCCTATCATCTTATTATCCTTATACCTCGTATCCCCATAGTAACTTAATTTACAATTATGATTTTAGTTTGATTTATCCTGAGTGATTCATTCGTGTATTCACAGCCAATTATAGGATTTCAAGACATTCATAAATAAAAAAGGCTGCCCCGAACCGGAGCAGCCTACCCTAAAAACAGCTTATTATGCTCATTATTACATGAACAAAAAGGGACTTTCTTCTAAAAATTGAATCTTTCCATCAGGTCAACAACGCGGGTTGAATACCCCCACTCGTTATCGTACCATGACAATACTTTAACAGTTTTACCTTGAACCATTGTTGCACCTGAATCATAAATTGATGAGTGTGAATTGTGAATCACGTCAACAGATACAATAGGATCTTCGGTGTACTCAAGAATTCCTTTCATAGGACCTTCAGCGGCTTCTTTCATGGCAGCGTTGATTTCGTCAACCGATGCTTCGGTTTTCAGATTAACAACAAGGTCGACCAGTGAACCGGTTGGTGTTGGAACTCTAACGGCCATACCATCCAGTTTGCCATTCAAATCAGGAATTATTTTACCTACAGCTTTGGCAGCTCCGGTGGTAGTAGGAATCTGTGATACCGCTGCTGAACGCGCTCTTCTTAAGTCAGAGTGAGGCGCATCAAGGATAGCCTGATCGTTGGTGTATGAGTGAATGGTTGTCATTAAACCATTTTCGATTCCAAAACGATCATTCAATACTTTGGCAATAGGAGCCAGACAGTTGGTTGTACATGATGCATTGGATACACATTCGTCTTCGTCGCGGAGTTCGTTATCGTTTACACCTAAAACAATCATGTTGTCGATGGCATCTTTCGAAGGAACAGTAAGGATAACCTTTTTAGCACCATTTTTCAGGTGATCACCATAACCGCCTTTGTTACTTTCGCGTGAACGGAAAATGCCGGTAGCTTCAACAACTACATCCGGTGTTTGTTGCCATGGAATGTTGATGGGTGAGCGCTCTGCCGAAACAGGAATCTCAACACCATTAACAATAATAGCACTGTCGTTGTAACTTACTTCACCGTTAAATCTACCCTGGGTAGAATCATATTTTAATAAATGAGCCAATGTTTTGGTGTCGGTTAAATCGTTAATACCAACAACATCCATATGGCCTCTTTCAATAGCAATTTTAAAAACGTTACGACCGATGCGGCCGAATCCGTTAATACCAATCTTAATCTTATTCATAATATTTCTCCTTATTTAATTCAGTTTCGTTTTTACAAACTCAACTTTCCGTTATCTTTGTGTAGTTAATACAAGTTGTGAATTAACCATTTGTAATAAATACTTTACAAAAATACACACAACTTACCGGTTACACCCAAATTTTATGCATTTATGGACAAAAAATTTGTTTCCAAGGCTCTTGAGGCCAACCTGGCAGAGACTCGTTATAAGGACATTAAAATACCTGAAAAGTACCAGTGGTTCAGCGATTTGTCTGTCAAATATTATGGAATAAACAAGCGTGCAAACGATTGCATAATTGAGTACCAACATCCCTTTTCGAACCGTAAGTTTGTTATTGAACAACTGCGTGAAATATTATTAACCGATTATTGGTTCTATGTGGGGTTGCCGGAAAAGGAGAAGGTTTTTTCTGTTCCGCTGGAATTGATGAAGAACTTACTGATGGAGGGAGATAACAATGAGCATCACATGATGATCATTAGAACTCTGCTGGAGTTTTCGGCAAAACTGACCAAGGAGGGTTACGATTTCTCGGAAACGTTCTCTTATATCTACAATGCATTTGAACAGGGGTTTGAACATCATAAACTTAGCTTTGTTATTGCGTCAAAGTTTTTTAAACGCTACTTGAGGGATTTTAATAGCCAGGAGGTTTTTAGAACCAAGCGGTTAAAAATTACCAAAGATATTTTCATTGCTTCTATTGATTATTGGGAAGAAACATCGGCTGTTGAGCAGTGGTTTGAAGAGAAAAAAGATCTGCTCTCTTTTGATCATACTTTGGTTCTTGAGACGATTGGAAAACCTTGGTTTGTAAAAATCAGAAATAGAGCCGAAGCTATCGAATCGTGGCAGGAGTTTGTGGATGAAATTCCCGATTACGATACTATTGCCGATCGGTTTAACGACTCCATTGATCTGTTCCCGACTTTTATTGAAAAGTTTTATTTTATCTTTTACCTGCTTCAGCTTCCGGGGATGCTAACTCATAAAGACCGATTAATCTGGCGATTGAATAATATTTTGGTTCAAACCATGGAGGAGGTAACCACAGAGAATTTGGGGGGTTTTATCGATCAGGTTTTTTCATATGCTAAAGATTTGAAGGAGAATCATGCCTCTTCGGTTTTGGATATGTTGCTTACATTGGGTAAGAAGGTAATCGACATAGAAGAATCGGATAGTGATGAACTAACTGGTTATTTTGAAGATAAACTGATTGACTTTGGGTTTGAAACACCTGGAATGGTGTATGTGGATGAAAACTGGCAGCTGGATGTTAATCCAAACCACATAAAAAATATCAGGGTTTGGCTTGAGCTGATTGAGTATTCGCAATCGGGGATGGAGAAACTGTTATCGACACTAATTGTCAACCTTAAATTAGGTGGGATATTTATAAGTGATACCGACCTGTTTCAGCGCGATATAACAAAAATACTTAATTCGAATGTGGCACCTTATTATAAAAAGGTAAAACAGCTCACCAGAATATTTCCGGTTTATTTTAATGAGATTGGTGCCGAAGGTGAAATCCGTCAGGTTACAACAACCATGGATGAAATCACCCATCGTGAAGATAAACTTATCCATTTTCTACGAAAGCAGGTTCATACCGAGAGTAACAATACACTTATTGAACTTACCCGAAAGATTTTTAAGTTTTGGTATGACGGGAACCTTGAGTCTTTGAAGGATTCATTGCCGGAGAATGTATATCATACCATCGATAAAAAGAGTAAGTGGTATGCACCCATTCATGAAATGGTTGTTGAGTTGTGTGAAATGAACGGTGTAGAGCCTGATGAACTTCTGAGCTCGGAGCTTGCTGATTTTGACACAATGCTTGAACATCTGCCGGATGATAATAATGTTGACAAAGAGCGGCTGCGCGATATGGTAGCCCTCTATGCTTTCTTAAAGGAAAAGTATTCGTTTGATACAGTTGATATTGTTGTTTTATTAAAGCGCTATTCTTACCTTGAAGAGGTGAAAATCAATCAGCTTAAAAAGGCTTTGGAGCAGGATGATTTCGAAACCTCCTTAAAGCTTATCTATGAGTTCATGACCAGGTTGAAGGATATTATTTTTAATCCTGAACCCAGTAAAAGCTGGGAGAACATCTATCATAAGCGGCATATTGCTATTGGTATTCCTTCCATGTACGGTGTTTATCGTGAACCTAAATTTGAAGCCATGGGGCTTACCTTCCGGCTTGAAAAAGTGGCTACACAGCTGATGGAAAAAGTGGTTCAGAATATCAATCTTGATTATATTTCGGCTAAAACACTTAAGAATATTTTAACGATTCTTGAATATTTCAGCGAAGGGCTTAACCTGGATGGTATTACCAACCAAAGCTTTAACTCCAACCTTCGAATGTTAAAGTACAGTCTGAGTTCAGATAGTTTTTCGTTTCATCAGTACATCAACATATTCCAGTTTTTGGCTGAAGATGTTAAACGAACCATCATTAAGTATTTTTTAAAAACCTACGACCTTCCTTTGCGCCTGGTGATTCCGCGAATTTGTAATCCGGAGGGAGGGTTAGATAAAAAGGAGGAGATGGAGCTGGTGAATAAAAAGTCGGAAGAGTTTTATCGCGACATTATTTCAGAAGCTTTTTTAATGCAACCACTTGATAACTTTGTTTCCAGAATCCTGGAATCGCTGAGGAGTATGAATGATAACCTCGAATCGGATATGATTACGGAGATTATGTCGTATAATTCTGATTTGATTATGAGCCCGCTTGATCAGGAGAATGTAAACATCGATAATCAGGCATTTCTTGGGTCAAAAGCATATCACCTTAAAAACCTCACATTAAAACGTTATCCTGTGCCAAGAGGTTTTGTGATTACAACGGAGGTTTTCAGACGTCATAAAGCCATTATCGGTCATGAAGATTTGCGTAAGGAGATGCACGATATGCTCAAGAAGAATATCCGTCATATTGAGAAGAAAATTGGTCAGCAATTGGGGAATCCACAAAACCCGTTGTTGCTTTCTGTAAGATCCGGAACAGCTATTTCCATGCCGGGAGCCATGGATACATTTTTAAATGTTGGGATGAATGATGAAATAACTGAAAGCATCGCCAAAGATCCTGTCAGGGCTTGGTCTGCCTGGGATTCGTATCGCCGGTTTTTGCAAAGTTGGGGAATGGCCTATGGCCTTGAGCGCGATGATTTTGATGATATTATGATCAGCTTTAAGGACAAATATCAAACCGAGCTTAAAACCGATTTCAGCTCAGAACTAATGCGCGAAATTGCTTACGCGTATAAGCAAAAACTGGTGGATAGTAATATTGTTTTTATTGAAGATATTTTTGAACAGCTTATCACCACGATTAATCTTGTTTTTACTTCATGGAATTCGGAGCGGGCAAAAGTTTATCGCGAGCATCTGCAAATTGCTGATGAGTGGGGAACTGCCGTTATTGTTCAAAAGATGGTTTTTGGAAACCTGCATGAAACATCAGGAACGGGTGTTGTTTTTACTCAGAATCCGCAGCTGCAACGTCAGGGTGTAAACCTTTATGGCGATTATACTACCCGTAGCCAGGGTGAAGACATTGTGGCAGGCCTGGTGAAGCCGTTGCCGGTAAGTGCTAATCAGGTTCAAAACGGAAATACAAGCTTATCACTGGAAAAAACCTACCCGTTGATTTATAAAAGAATTTATGAGTTGGCTAATGATTTAGTAAACTTTCACGGGTACAGTCCGCAGGAGATT
>Ga0256913_10000451_pt1 | contig 21157 bp, 19 predicted proteins | sample Axial_MatmetaG_FD_185970 | JGI IMG/M metagenome (GOLD analysis project Ga0256913, IMG submission 185970) | Deep-sea worm associated microbial mat communities from Axial Seamount, Juan de Fuca Ridge, Pacific Ocean - Axial_Mat | ecosystem: Environmental > Aquatic > Marine > Oceanic > Microbial... | reverse complement strand
TAAGAAAGGATATAATCAAAGGTGGGCTTATCAAATTAATATGCCAAGTAATTTAAGTCTTAAGGGTTCACCTTTTCATCAAAGTGCTGATTATGAATATCATGAAACAAAGCATTTGCAAAAAGCTCGTATCAAAATTGAACGTATAGCACAAAATATAGAAAATAATAAAAAACGTTTAGGGGATCACACTATAATACATAAAATTATGGCTATGTCACAGCGTCCACTATATAGTAAAATAGAAAGAAAAAAATATACTAAAGCTCTAAATATAAATTATGATAAATGCACAACATGTGGATTATGTGTTGATTCATGTCCTAATAATGTATTAATTATTGAAAATGGACGTGTAATATTTAAAAATAGAGAAAAATGCACGGTTTGTCTTAGATGTTTAAATTTTTGTCCTCAAGTAGCAATTACTTTTAATGGGGGTAATAAAGAACCGTTATTTAAAGGGCCAACAAAAGAAATTTACAAACAACTTTTTAAGAAGAATAAATAGGAAAAGGAAGAACACTTATGAATAAAATACAATATAAAGATATTATAGTACAATATGACAATAAAAGTATCATCATAGAAAACACAACAATTAAAAGAACTTGGAGCATTGACAAAGGTAGAATTAAAACTACTCAAATTATAAATAAAAAAACCAATAAAACATGGGAAAATAATGAAAAACAAAACAGCGATTTTACGTTGTTTAATTATACTACTAAATTTGAAGTGTTAAAAATCACTTCAAATATAATAGAGAATAAGGAGTATACATCAAATCATGTTGAAACAAAGCTTTCTTTATATTTCAGCGAGACAGATTTGTTTATTGATTATGTTATATGGATTTATCCAAATATTGGAGGAATAAGAACTCAATTATTTGCAAAAGCTGGAAATAAATTTACTAGTCAGGAATCACAATTTACAAATTGGGATGTTATAGATCAAATACCAATTACTTTAGATGTATATAATATTTCTACTATGGGATTATATAACGATACTCAACATCGTAATATAGAAGAAACAGAAATTTTATATGAAAGTGTAGAACAATATTCTAAAAAGATTAAGGTTTATGATAAAGAGAATATTATATGTATTGAAGATAATAAACAAGATGGAATAGGTATAATAAAAGAAACACATAAATGTATTAATCAAAGAGGGTATGATACGGGAGCTTTTTTTGTTAAGCCAGAAGGCATATTTAATACAGGGTGGGGATTAAGACCTTCTGATATTATTAAAGAAGAATTTAGACCTGCTTGGGCAAGTATCATGTTTGTATATAATAATGATAAAGAATATATAATTAAACAAGTAGATAGAGTAAGGTACCCTAATAAAAAAAGAGATTTATATATTATGGCAAATACCTGGGGAAGTAGTAGAGGTAAAAAAGCGGCTAATGAAATAAACGTATTGAGAGAAATAGAAATAGCAAGTGACATAGGAATAGATGTATTGCAAATAGATGATGGTTGGCAAAGTAATAATTGGGATGTGAATGAAACTAAATTTCCAACTAAATGGGAAAAAGTAAAAAAAAGGGCTAAAGATAATAATATTATATTAGGATTATGGTTTCAATGGGATGTTAATATTAATAAATATATAGAAAATATTAGCCAAGGTGATTTTAAAAAAATAAAAATCGATTTTGGAGGATTTGAAACATATAAAGATATAGATTATATTAGAAAAAAAGCAGAAATATTAGTTAGCACCTTCAAAGAGTTATCTATTAATTGGGATGTTACTGAAAATTATATAAGAAACGGATATTATTTTTTAAAAGAATATGGTGTATTATATGTGGAAAATAGGGCAATTAAAAAGGGCATATGGAATATATATGTTCCATATTTAGTTTTAAGAGATACGTGGCAAATGGCTAAATATTTAAATATTAATAAAATACAAATACCAATACAAAATATAAATACAGTAAGTAAAGAAAGTAGTAATGCCTATTTATACAGTCAAGAATATTGTATTGCTATTAGCTTTATGGCGCTTCCTATATTTTTTCACGAGTTACACTTTTATTCAAAAGAAGAATTATTAAGAATTAAAAAACTGCTTTTAATTTATAAGCAATATAGAAAAGAAATATATAATGGCTATGTTTTTCCAATTGGCAATAAACCTAATGATAAAACAATGACAGGCTTTCAATGTGTGGTTAATGAGGAATATGGTTTTTTTACTATATTTAGAGAAATTCAATGTATAAAAGATAAAATGGATATTGAAGTTTATAATATAAAAGATATAAATATAGAATTAACTGATTTAATTTCAAAAGAAAAAATTATTATAAAATGTAATAGAAATAAAATAAAGTTTAATATTGATAAAAAAGCAGCTTTCAGATTTTATAAATATAGAATAATTAAAGATACCTAGAGTATAGGTATCTTTAATTTAAGTTTAAGAATCTAATTTAGAAGTACAATTTGGACATCTAGTAGCCTCTATACTAATGTCAGTCATACAATAAGGACATTTTTTTGTTGTTATCGGTGTAGGAGCTTCCTCTTTTTTCTTTTTTGTATTATTTATCATTTTAATTATTATAAAGATAGAAAAAGCTATTATAAGGAAATTAATAATAGTATTTATAAAAATACCATAATTGATTGTTGCTACTCCTGCTTCTTGTGCTTTAGCTAAAGTATCATAAGAGCCATTTCCTAAAACAATAAATAGGTTGGTAAAATCAGTACCACCAAGCAATTTTCCCACTAAAGGCATAATAATATCTTTAACTAATGACTTAATAATAAGTCCAAAAGCGCCTGCAAGGATTACGGCAATAGCAAGATCCAATACATTTCCTTTGAATGCAAATTTTTTAAAAGCTTTCCACATATTTTTTCTCCTTTTTATTATAGTATAAAGGCTATAAAAAACGCTGTCAAATTATGAAACTAATAGTGTACAAGCTAAATTGCAATATAAAGTGTTCATAATTTAAAGAGAAATTCTAGGAGGTACTGTTAAATGCCTTAATAAATATTTATTAACTTACAAAAATATTGTGCTAATGTGGATCAAAGAATATAATATAAAAGAGCAAGTAATAAAGCCTTACTATTAAATTTAATCGCAATCATAAACTGGCTAAATATATTGAAAGAAAGATAGGTATTAAGAATTTTAGAGAAGAGTTTAAAACTATTACAGTAGATAACAAAACAGAAAATTTAATGTAGGAACAAATGGAAAACTCATTTCAGAACAAGAAAAGAAGATCACTAAAAAAAACACTTGACATGTAAAAAAAAAGAGTGTAATCTATTATTAATATTAATTTATACGTATATGTATAAAAAATATAACAATAAACCGTTGAGTAAGAGTAGTAAATCAAATTGATTCCTTTTAGAAAGTCGCAGATGATGAAAATGTGATAGGTGAAATTGTATTGAATGGACTTACGAGGGCAGATTGAAAACATATTATGTGAGTAGACTCTGACGGGAATTTCACCCGTTATTAATGAAAACCATATGAATGTATGGAGCGAAGTGGGTAAGACTATATAAATAGTTATACTAAGTTAGGTGGCACCGCAGGAGACAACTCTTGTCCTATATTGGATAAGGGTTTTTATTATGTAAAAAAACCTAAAAGTAGAGATATTGATTAATTATTAATCAATAAAGTAGAGTAGAGAAGGAGATAGAAAATGTTAGAGAAGAATGTAGATTTTGCAGTATATGCAAAAACAACCCCAAACAAAGAAGGATTTTTTGGAACATACGGTGGAGCGTTTATTCCACCACAATTAGTTGAAGAGTTTAAAAGAATAGATATAGCATATCAAGCTATATGTAAAAGTTCGAAATTTATTAATGAATTGCGACGTATTAGAAAAGAATTTCAAGGGCGTCCGACACCAGTAGGACATTGTGAAAGATTATCAAATTCAATTGGTAATTGTCAAATATATTTAAAAAGAGAAGACTTAAATCATACAGGGGCTCATAAATTGAATCACTGTATGGGAGAAGGTTTATTAGCCAAATATTTAGGTAAAAAGAAAATAATAGCAGAAACAGGTGCAGGACAACATGGTGTTGCATTAGCAACAGCTGCAGCATATTTTGGTTTAGAGTGTGATATATATATGGGAGAAGTTGATATAGTTAAACAAGCTCCTAATGTATCACGTATGAAACTTTTAGGAGCACGTGTTATTCCAGTATCACATGGTCTTAGAACATTAAAAGAGGCTGTTGATGCAGCGTTTGAAGCATATATGGGAGAATTTGACGATGCAATATATTGTATTGGTTCTGTAGTAGGACCACATCCTTTTCCAATGATGGTGCGTGATTTTCAAGCGGTTGTTGGAGTTGAAGCAAGAGAGCAATTTATGGACATGACAGGCGAATTACCAGATGCTATTGTTGCATGTGTTGGTGGAGGATCAAATGCCATAGGTATTATGTCAGCATTTTTAAATGATCCTGTAAAATTATATGGAGTAGAACCTTTAGGTATTGGCACAAAAATGGGAGAACATGCGGCTAGTTTAACATATGGAAGTGAAGGTATTATGCACGGGTTTAATTCTATTATGTTAAAAGATGAAAAAGGAGAGCCAGCTCCTGTTTATTCTATTGCCAGTGGTTTAGATTATCCTTCTGTTGGTCCTGAGCATGCATACTTACACGATTTAGGACGTGTTCAATATATGACAGCAACAGATGATGAAACTATCGAAGCCTTTTCGATATTATCTAAATTAGAAGGAATTATTCCTGCATTAGAAAGTGCTCATGCAGTTGCGTATGCAATGAAGCTAGCAAAGGAAATGGGGACAGGTTCTATACTTGTTAATCTTTCCGGTAGAGGGGATAAAGATTTAGATTATGTTATTGAAAATTATGGTGATCGTTTAGGAATTAAGTAATATACAAAAATATATTTTATTAAGTGAATATAAGGATAGTTTTAAGGGTTAATTGCTTGGAACTATCCTTATTTATTTATAAACAAAAAGAACTTTTTACATATAATATATTATTATAGAGTAGCCTTTTCTAGTAAGTAGAGATTTAGATAGGGATATATATGACGAAGAATGGGTGCTAAAATAATAAAAAATATTTATTAAGTATAAATAAAGGCAATACAAATTATTTTTTTGTTGCAGTTATTTAAATATTATGCTAAAATGTAACGACAGTTACATTTGATTATGGAGATTAATTATGAAATGGATACTTCTTCAATATGAACTACCTAATGAGCCTAGTAAATACCGGGTATGGCTTTGGCGACGTCTTAAAAAACAAAGTGCATATAAGCTACTTGATGGTTTATATTGTTTGCCATATACAGCTAGTTCGTTAGAGCGCTTTAATTGGATATCTGTGGAAATAGAGAAAATGGGCGGTAAAGCAATGCTTTGGGCATCTGAAGCTTTATTAGCAGGACAAGAACAAGAAATAATCAGAGAAAAAACACAAGTAACTAAAAAACAATATGAAATCTTATATGATGAAATTATAAATATGAAGAAAGAAGAAATTTCAATAAAACAATTTGATGAGTTTTCTAAAAGATGGGCAGATATAAAGTGGCATGATACAAAAGGACATCCTTTAGGAGAAGAAATAAGAAAATTACTTACAGAGATTAGAATTTTAAAAAGGAGGAATTTAAAATGATATGGACGACATGGGAAAATGTAGGCGTAGATAGAATGGCGTGTGCTTGGTTTATTAGAAAATATCTTGATAGCAAAGCTGAATTTAAATTTTTGCCTTATGGAACAAAACCTCAAGATATTGAAAATACATTTGATATGCCAGGAGCACAATATAGCCATAATAGAGGAAAGTGTTCTTTTGCAGCAATGGTAAAAATACATAAAAATAAAGATACCGTTATAAATGCAATGGTTGAAATTGTAGATGGCGCTGATGAAGTTAGCGATAGTTTACCACCACCAGAAAGTTATGGACTAGAAGCTCTTTGCGTAGGAACTAGACTTAGTAGTATATCAGATAATATAGCATTAGAAAAAGGTCTGGGAATATATGATGCGTTGTACAAGTTTATAGAGAACAAACTTGAAATAAGAGGAAATATCGATTAATGAATAAAGAAAAAATATTTGCACCACCTGACAAGCGATTAAAACTACGTGCATACATATTTAAATATCCGAAACAATTTTGGCTTCAAGCAGGTGGTGGCATTTTATATAATACACTAATTATATTAGGGCCTATTTTTTTAGGTAAAACAATAGATGCTGCAGATAATATTATTAATAATAATGGTACCTATACTAATTTTTATTTATACTTAGCTCTATTTATCGCAAGTACGGCAGTATTTCAAATAGCTCGTTATTTTAAAAGATGGTATATGAGAGATATTGCTAATAGAATGAAATGTGATATGAGAGCAGGACTAATGGAAGCGGCTTTTGATAGACCTATGAGTGAACTAGATAGTGAAAAAGTAGGAGATATCATGAGCCGAATGATAGGTGATGTAGATCAAGTAGGTAGAACGGTACAAATTACTATAACAGAAATATGGGATGCATTACTTTTAATGATTTCATATTTTGTTGCTTGTTTAATATATACACCTACAATAACCCTTTTAGCAATAATCCCTATTCCGATAACAATTGTAGTAGCACAGCTTATAAGACATCCATTATATAATTTATCTCTTAAATCTCGTGAAGCAGTAGCAAATGTTAATGTACATTTACAACATACGGTATCAGGAATAACGCTGCTTCGCTTATTTGGAAGAGAAGAAAGTGAACATAAAAAACTTACACAACTGATGAACTTACAATTAAAATGGGGTATTTTAACAACGATGTTACAAAATGCAATGATACCCATATATATATTAATGGCTTCGCTTGGCTTAATACTTGTAGTAGGTATGGGAGGAAAATTAGTAATAGATGGTAAATGGACAATTGGTACATTTACAGCTTATTTAACAATGTTTTCAGCAATGGCAGTTAGAACAAATATGGTTGCTCGTGTATTTAATATGTGGCATGGGGCGAAATCTTCATGGGATAGAATTCTTAAAAAACTTGATATCAGTTATAAAGATAAAACAAAAAAAGAAAATAATGAAAAACCTAATGAAACGAGAGAAAATACAATTAAGGTGAAAAACTTATCTTTTTCATTTTCAAAGAGTATAAAAGTTTTAGATGATATTTCATTCGAGGCGTCATCTGGACAAATTATTGGGATTACTGGCCCAGTAGGTAGTGGAAAAAGTGCGTTGGCACAGGCATTATCTGGACTTTACCCTTATGAGGGAAAAATAAAAATAAATGGAATAGATTTATTAAATAATAGTGAAATTAAAGGAAAAATTGCTTATATGGATTCAGAGCATTTTGTGTTTTCACGGGATGCTAGATTTAATATAGGCTTTGAACGACATAGTGAAGAAAAAATTCTTTTAGCAGCAGATGATGCGGCACTTACACAAGATATAAAAGAATTCAAAGAAGGTATTGATACAAAACTTGGAGAAAGAGGGCAACAAGTGTCAGGAGGGCAAAGACAACGTATATGTCTTGCGAGGGCTTTAGCAAGTGATGCTAAAATACTTATACTTGATGATCCGTTTTCAGCAATAGATATTAATCTTGAAGAACAAATAATGGATTCCTTGAAAAAAGATATAGGAAAGAGAATAATATTACTATTTTCACATAGATTAATGACATTTTCACATTGTGACCAAGTGATGGTTTTAGAAAAAGGGCGCCTGGTTCAACAAGATAGCCATGAAAATTTAATTAATTCTAAAGGTCTTTATAAAAATATATTTGAGGCACAGTGTTTTATGGGCGGTGAAGAAAATGATTAAAGTAGCATTATATAAAGTTTTAAAAAAATATTGGTGGTTGTATTTTATATTACTTATTATAATTATTGCAGGCATGGGGTTACAACTTTTACCTGCATTAATTTTACGTGATATTGTGGATAAACATTTTTCTAATAAAATTTTTGAAGGTGTGTGGAAACTGGCAATTTATTATCTTAGTGTAATGGCAACGATTAATGTTACTGAATTTATTAAAGCAATAGTGACTACATGGCTTGGGCAACAAACATTACTTGAAGTTAGAAATAATATGGCAAAAAAATTATTGAAACTTCCAATTAGTTACTTTGCTAAAACACCTGTTGGGGAAGTTATGAGTCGTTTAACAACTGATGTTGGAGCCGTAAATACATTATTTTCTTCAGGAATTATAAATGCACTTACTGATACACTAAAGATTTTTGGTTTGGTAGGTTCTTTATACATACTTGCACCTCAATTATTATGGTTAATAGCAATATGCTTTCCAATCATTTTGTTTTTATCAAACTTCTTTAGAAAAAGAATTTTAAAACTTGAGAAAAAAGTACGTATCTGTATTTCTGATATTTATACTTTTATACAAGAATGGCTTAGAGGAATCCAAACGGTAAAAGCATATAACTTAGAAGAACAAGGTAAAACCGATTTTCAAAAGCCCTTACATGAGCATCTTAAAAATATAAATGGTATTTCAAAATATGATAGTTGGTTTCCATGTGTTATGCAAACACTAAAAGCTATTATTATTGCTTCAGCTGTATTTTTCTCAGCAAAAAATGGAACAGCATTTTCAATAGGATTAAGTGTGGGAACAATTGCTGCTGTCGCTGATCTAGTTGGAAGATTATTTTCACCAATTGAAGCGATTGCAAAACAGTTTCAAACTATTCAACAAGCTATGGCTGGAATTGCAAGAATAAAAGAGTTTGATAAAATACCTGAAGAAATACGAGAAGAAAAACATCAAACAATAAATCTAAAAAAAGGTATTGAATTAAATGATGTGTATTTTTCTTATGATTCTAAAAAAGTTTTAAGAGGAATTAATTTAAATATAGAATCAGGTAAAAAAGAAGTACTTATTGGACGTAGTGGTGAAGGAAAAACAACTCTTATGAATCTTGTAACGGGACTAACTTCTCCATTAAAAGGAACCGTTCGTGTATGTGGTATAGATCCATTTGCACTATCACCTAAAGAAAGAAGAAAGCTATTTGGAGTTGTACCTCAAATGCCACAAATATTTAACGGTTCTATACGTGACAATATTACATTACGTGATGAATCAATAAGTCAAGAAGATGTTATTAAGGCAGTAAAACTTGTAGGCCTAGATAATACGATTTATAATATGGCCGATGGTTATGAAACACAATTAGGTGAAGGCGAAATATCTTTATCAAGCGGAGAAATTCAACTTTTATCTCTTGCTAGAGCAATTGTTCTAGATCCACATGTTTTACTACTTGACGAGCCAACATCTGGTATTGATGCATATACAGAAGCAAAGGTTTTTGATGCTATACGAAGAGTAAGCCATGGTAGAACTATATTATCAATAAGTCATCGTATTAGTGGAATTATTGATACCAATCGTGTACATATGATTGCAAAAGGTATTATTATAGAATCAGGTTCAGCAACTCAATTAGCAAAAAGTAATGGATGGTATGCTGCATATAAACGTATGGAAGATGTAGGATGGAAATTCACAGAAGTTATTCCTGAAACAAGTTAAAAAGAATTCTGATATTTAAAAAGCATCTTAACTGCAATTCTGTCAAGTTCATCAAAAGCATTTTTGAACCGAATAGGGTCTTGTTTTTTCTTTTCATAATTATAAGTATCTTGAAAATCTTTTTCGCCTTCTGAGATTAGTTCATAAAAAGTAAATACCTTTCCTTTATTAATTGGCCTATTTATTTTTTCTAGAGCTATTGTTTTTACTTTGTTATCCGCAAAAATTACAATATCAGCAGCAAGCACTTTTTCTTCTACTTTTTTATTCCATGGATTACGTTGTAAAGAATGCTTTATTTTTCTTTTCAATAATTGCTGACTAATTTCTTTTAATAAAGAAGCTTCATTAGTAAATTCATCCTGCGTTGCTACACCGGCGGAATAAAAATTCATATCTATATTCCAAAGTTTTGAATAGTGTCTTAAATATTGTTCTAGTACTTGGCTTCTTAGTATATTACCATAGCAAATGATAACCCAATTCTTCTTCTTATTTGTAATCATATAAATACTCCTTATAAAAATTAAACTTATCATTACAAAGAGTATAAGTCAATATTATTTAATTAGATTAAGCATTAAGAAAAATAGGAGAAATCCAAGCCATTTGACCATTTAGTTGTTTAATTACTACATGATAAAAATCATTAGTGGTATTTTCTTCATAATCAATCCACTGATTACTATATTCATAGAAATCATCAGGAATACAAGAAATAGTGAATGCTTCAGAGTTATAGTCATCAATATGACAAGAGCGTACGCCAGTTAATAATTCACTTATTTTATGGGAAACAAGCTTATTATTAAGAGAAACGGATAAAGTAGTTTGTTCATTTCCATTAACTTCTACTATTATTGAATTAGTTAATGGGTGTAAAGGAGATGGGTTTTTAACAGTATTACTGACAAAAGTAATGTGATTAGAACTTTGCTCAAATATATGGTTATTTAAATTATTTATATTTTCATTATCTATCAAGTCTTTTGTTGGAGCTAATACACTGCGTCCTCTAAAGCAAGTTTCTACATCTAAAATTGTACCATCGTTAATTGAGATTTCACCATTCCAATTATAACCAGTGGTTGATTTTCCCCATCCAAATTCAATGCGCAATTTGTATTTTCTATAATTTTTATTTATATACGAAAAATTTTCTAAATAAATTGTTTTAAATGGTGTAAGATTTTTATACACAATTATTTTTTCTATAAAATCACAAGCTTTTACATCTAAATATATATGACGCTTCTTTGTAGGTTGAATTTTACTTCCATAAATAGCATCATTTACAGTAAAGTGGCATTTAATTTTATCTCCTGTAACTGCATATGTATATCCTTTTTTAATGGCTTCAAAAATTGAATTCCTTGTCTTATTAGCTGCATTTACCGCAATCTTGCCATCTCCATATGAGCCAGGATAACCTGCATGATGATCGGTGGAAGCCGCAAAAGAAAATTGTTTTTTCTTTTTTAATCCTTCATATATTGTATTACGACTATCACGAGGACCCATTGTATGATAATAATTATAGGGACTTCTATCTGAGATAGAACAACCATGTTTTGAAAAAACTTCTATTATAGGACTTTTTTCTTCATTATAATAATCCCAATTAATTCCTCTATAACCAGGGGTATATGCAATATGATGGGGAATAATTATTCTATTATATTTATATAAATCATCATAAAGAGAAGAAGGGGTTTTTGAATATATTAAAGGTAAATCATCATTAGGGGATAAAACGTGGTGATCACCATATTTACTTGAATGCATTTCATATGATTGAAAAGTTATAAATTCATTTTCTATATTTGCTTTTTTAATAGTATTTTTAATTTGATTCCAATTATCGTGAAGTTTTTTAAAACCTTTTTCATGAAAATCAATTAAATAATTTAATTTGTCTGTTCTTTTTGGGATATCAGGCCACATTGCATGACCAGTTATAGAACAAAAGTCTAATTGTTCTTTTGCCATTTTTAATGCATTTTTTAAACTACCATATCCATAGGTTATTCCACAATGATTATGGATATCTCCAAAGTAAATTGTCATAGTATTAGTATATCAGAAAAATATGTATAATTATAACACCTTACTGTTTTATACTTTATACCAGTAACGTGAAGGTGCTTTTTAATAGATTCATTTAAGTATAAATAGGCGATTCGAAGAAGTGTAAACAAAGTGTAACAACAATAGAAAAGGCACTTTCAGAACTTGTGAAAGCTAGTTACATTCAAAAGGTCGGGGGAGGAAGAAGTACCGCATACATTAAAGTAGATAAGGAATAATCTGCACATTAAGATAGATAAAATATGCAAATTGTATTATTAGTATGCAGAAAAAGTCCATTAAGTTTCCTTAAAACTTATTAGATTAATTGCGTATAAATTTTAAGAACACCTGATTTAGGGACTCTAAATGTGGCGGAGAGAGAGGGATTCGAACCCTCGTTACTATTTCTAGTAAACACGATTTCCAGTCGTGCGCCTTCAGCCAGCTCAGCCATCTCTCCAAAGCTATTAAATTCATAGATTAGTGTATATAAATCAAAGATATATGTCAATGAAATTAACATATGCAATAGAATAATAAAGTGTTATTTATTGTTGTTTCTGATTTTTGTAGAACTCATCTTTATTACTATACATAAGGGTATCTGCTTCCTTAATATTTTTTTCAATATTAATATAGTCATCATACCTAAGAGAATACCCGACGGCAGCAGTTATAGTAGATTTAGATAAATTAAAAGTAAAGTTAAGTACAGTTTGTTTCATTTGGTCTTCGCTAGTATTAGGGACAAGAACTAAAAATTCATCTCCACCAAATCTAAAGATATATGAATTTATAGGGAAAGATTCTTTCATTACTTTTGAAAAATATACTAAAGCTTTATCACCAGCTTCATGACCAAAATTATCATTTATTTGTTTAAACATATTTATATCAGTCATAACGATTCCAAGAGGATAATTTGAAAATTTTAAAAATGAATTTTTGTGGTTATCAAACCATTTTCTGTTATAAACTCCAGTTAATAAATCATGATAAGTATTATATTCTAGTATATCAATATATTCATTTAAAGCGGTAACATCATGTAGAATTAAAGAGATATCCTTGATTTTTTTTGAAGAATCATCATCAATATATGATGCATAAATCTTATATGTATTATTTTTAATATGTACTTCATTATTATGCCATGTAATAGGACTGTGATTTCGAAAATCATGAAATATTTTTGTTTGTGAAATTTTATCTGCAATACTAATATTCAAATTACTTGCAGAAGTATTTATATCAATAATAAATCCATTATTATCTATTAGTATAATGGGAAAAGGAACAGATTCGAACATGCCGCCACGAGCATAGGAAGTACGCTTAACAATATTTGTATATATCTCAATCATCGATATGCCTATTACAGGTATTGCATATAATGGGAAAGACCAATCATAAGTAGCATTGATGTGCCCAGATGTTAATATATATACAGGACTTCCAATTATTGGAATACAAAAGGTAAGTAGAGCTAATTTTATTAGTTGCTTATCTTTTTTGAAATACTTTTTTACTTGACTGAATAAAAATATAATAGCAAATAAAAATACTGAAAATTGAATAAAAGATATTATGTAAAATCCAATATTATTATTTGTAATAATAAAGGGAGCAAGTGTCTTAGGTACAATAACTTCTTTTCGTATAAAATGATGTAAGGAGTCAGTAATTAAAAGAAGAAACTCAACTATCATTAAACTGATTAAAATTATCATACTTCGTTTAATATTATTTCGTTTATCATAATATTTGTTTAATAAATATATTAGGGCAAAATTAGGAGTGAAAATATATAATATCCATTTTGCTTCATGAAATATTATTCTAAGGTGGTCATTTATAATAAAGTAATTTAATGAATTAATAAATAATGCTATAAAAGCAGAAATACAAGCAAGATATAAAGATGTCATGTTTTTTGATCTCCCAGAAGATATCAAACCAGAAATACATGCCAATATAATAAATGACAACATTAGATTTATTAAACCATAACCTACCATATCATAATTATATAATAAAAAGACAAAAAAGCATATAATTTTACAAGACCTCTTTTTACGAACAAAAAATATTCATTAATATTTTTATGATAAATAATAGAAAAAATAAAATAATATAAGTATAATTAAGGTATAAATATATATATTAACAATAATAAAGGAGATCAACTATGAAGATTGAGTATCAAATGGGGGTTATTGCAAGTTATAAAGCATTTTATGAATATGGATATTTTGGTTGGCCTAGTGTTACGAAACTTGAAGATGGCACATTAGTTGCTGGAGTATCTGGATTAAGAAGACATCATGTATGTAATGATGGAAAAATTCTTTTGTATTATGGAAACTCTGATGGTACAAAGTGGTCATGCCCACGGATAGTTGAGGATTCACAAATAGATGATAGAGATACAGGGGTATTGTGTATTAAAGGTAATGATATATTAGTTTCATGGTTTACAGGGCAGCATTTTTATGCTAATTGGGAAAATGATGAAAAGACAAATAAAGCAGTATCTTTTTGGTCAAAAGAAAAATTTGATTATTATAATGGGAGTTATGTTAAAATATCTAAAAATGATGGCGAAGAATTTAGTGAAAATATAAGGGTAAATGTTACTACTCCACATGGACCTATAAAATTAAAAAGTGGAGCATTAATATATTTAGGAAATACTTTTGTTAAAGCAAAAAAAGCTCCAGAAATAAAAGCAATTAGAAGTGATGATAATGGATATACATGGTACGATTTGGGAAGTATCCCATATAACAGTGCAGAACAATTTGTGCATAAAGCATATCATGAACCACATGTTATAGAACTAAGTGAAAATGAATTATTTGCGGTTATAAGAGATCAATCAACATATAAAGAAACAGGTAAAGTTTTTAGAGTTATATATAGTAATTCTCATGATAATGGAAAAACTTGGGATGATCCACAATCACTTAATATAGAAGGTTCGCCACCTCATTTATTGATGCATTCGTCTGGAGCATTAATATGCACATATGGATTTAGAGAACTTGATTTTGTGAAAGAAAAAAATAGCGGTTCAGGACAAAGGGCAATTATAAGTTATGATAAAGGAAGAACTTGGTCAAAACCATATATTATTAGTGATCATATTGGCACTTATGATTTAGGGTATCCATGTACGGTCGAATTAAATGATGGATCCCTTTACACGGTGTATTATCAAAGGGAGAGTAATAAACATCATCCAGGATTGTTATATAGTAAATGGAAATTACCTAAAGTATAATAAAAAGGCCTCTATAGAGGCCTTAAATTTTATATATTTAATTTTTTCTTAATAAACATACCACAGCTTATAAACATACCAATAGACATTAACCAATTAAAAGCAATGCTAATAATAAAATTAACAGTACTGCCCATTTGTATACTAGAGGCAATATCCCCTTGTACATCAGGATCTTCTGTTAATTGTAAACTTGTAGTAATAAGAGAGTGGTTTGCAACAAGAGAAACAACTACTGGTAAAACAATAATCAAGAAAACGCCTATTAAAGGAATAATCCAACCTTTATTACTATTGTGCCCTAATATAGTTTTAGATAAAACTATTAAAAATGTTATAGTCATAACCCAATAAAGCCAATTTCCCATAATAGAAAAAGTTGTTGAAATAGCTAAATTACTAGGTACATATGCAATAATTTCTTTAACAAAATCAGTACCATCTAGTATCTTAATATACATAAAAGCATATAAAGCTGTTATTGAAAGTAAAAATATTGTTGAAAATAATCCAGTAATAATTTTGGATGCAAATATTTTAAACCGACTTATAGGAAGGGAGTATAGTAAAATACCGTTATTATTCCATAATTCTCTTTGCTGTAAAATCATAAAAATAATCATGCCTATACCGATACCATAAATTAAAAATATTATTACTAATAATGGTATTACATAATTTAACCCCATACTTTCACTGCCGTTAATAGCTATTGGTAAAGGTAAGGCACCTAATACTAAAGTTATTATAGTAGTTAAAAGTAAAAACAATTTGTTTTTATATAATTCATATTTAATTAATTTAATCATGAGCCAAAAACCTCCCTGTACTTATTTGCAACCGATAATCCCTGTTGTTCTCTAAGTACTTCTACATCTCCAAAAAATTCAATATGACCACTATTAATTAAAATGGCTTCATCCAATATAGGTTCAATTTGTTCCACCATATGGCTTGAAATAATAACAGTTGAATTGTTTTTTATATTATCAACTATAGTTTTGATAATACAATCTCTTGTTATTAAATCAATTCCATTTAACGGCTCATCTAACATTATTATTTTAGCATTTCGAGACATAGTCGTTGCAACTCGTAATTTTGAGGACATACCAGAAGAAAGAGCAGATACTTTAAGAGTTTTTGGCAATTCCATTTCTTCTAGTAATTTAAAATAATCTTCCATATTAAAATCGTTAAAAAAATCGCTAAAAAACAAACCAATTTGTGTTAAAGTCATACTCTTATATAAATAATTTATAGTAGGCATATAAGCTACAATATTTCTTGAGTTAATAGAAGGAGCTTTACCGTCTATTAAAATCTCACCAGAGGAAGGTTGCATTAAATTTGCAATTATCTTCATCAATGTGGTTTTTCCACTACCGTTAGGACCTAAAAGACCATACACTTTACCACTTACTAAGTTAAGAGTAATGGAATTAAGTGCGATTCTTTTTTGATAGATTTTACTTAAATTTTTAATTTCTAGTAAACTCATTTTTTATTATTACCTCCATTTTTTATTAATTCTAATAGTTCTTGTTCGCTAAAACCCAAGGCGTACATATTTGTTTTGAAATCTTTCACTAAAGTTTTGGACATATTTTCCTTTAATAGTGTAGTTAAATTTTTCTCATTTGATAAATAAGTACCTAAGCCTTTTTTTGTATAGCAAAGACCTTGTAATTCCATTTCTTTATACACTCTTGCTGCAGTATTAGGATTTATACTATATTCAATTGCTAATTCGCGAGTTGAAGGGAATTTACTATTTTTGTGAAAAGTATTATTAATGATACGCTTTTTTATATCATCAATTACTTGATAATATATAGGTTTGTTATTATCGTATTTAAGCAATAAAAACCGCCTCCTTACTACTGTAATAGATACATAGTACACTAGTTAAGAAGACGTGTCAATATTTATAATCTATTTAAGCCATTTATCTAGATTTTCTTTAACAAACTGATCATCGTTTAAGTGAGGATACATTTTATAAACTCTATCGATTTCGGCACTTTGTCCTATAGATAAACATTCTTTATCCGATAAACATAAAATGTTTTCCATTAGCCCTTGTCGTCTTAATACTTCATGAATACCAGAAATACAGCCACGAAATTGATTTTGAGGATCAAAAAAGGCAGCATTACTATCAGTGACTTGAATATTAGTTGTTAGCCAAGCTGGGTCTATAGTTTCCTCATTTTTTCTTTGTATTTTAATTGCATCAAATAATTCTACAGCCTTTTTTGTCCAAACAGCCCAATGGCCTAAAAGCCCGCCTACAATTTGTTTTTCTACCATTCGTCCGTTTATATTAAAACTGTATTTTGTAAATAAATCAACAATGATATTATCGTCGTTTCCTGTATATAAGGCAATTTTATTTTTTCGAGATGAAGAACAGACTGCTCTTACAACATCTAAAGTTTGATATCTATTAAAAGGAGCCATTTTAATTGCCATAACATTTGTTATTTCGGCAAATTGTCTCCAAAACTCAAAACTTAATATACGTCCGCCAGCGGCTGGTTGTAAATAAAACCCAAAAACAGGTAAAATCTTAGCAATTTCTTTTGCACGTTCTAACAACTGTTCTTCTGAAAGATGCGACAAACCACCCATACTTAATAAAACTAAATCATAATTTAAATCATATGCTATTCTTGCTTCTTTCGTAGCTTGTTCGATATCACCTACCACACCTGCTATTTTTAAAAAAGGTCTGTTAAGCCTTAAATTATCTATTTCTTCACTTGCTAATTCAAGAACTGGTTTATATAGATTATATTTGCTATTTCTGATTTCAAATTGAGTAGAATGGACACCAATTGCGATTCCGCCTGCGCCTGCTGCGGCATAGTATCTAGTTAAAGCTCTTTGGTATTTTTCGTTTAATTTCTTTTCATTAGTTAAAGCTAATGGATGGGCGGGTATAGCACTTCCTCCTAATAAAAATTCTCGTTTTTTTATATCTAATTTTGAAGCCATTAAAATTTTCCTTGCCTTTCTTGAAAATGAGTTGGCTTATCAATTGTTTCGCCATCATTTGTAACCCAATTTGCAATCAATTTAATCATATAATCTAATGATGTTTTATTTTTTCCCATTAAAGAAGCACTTTTACTTGAATCACTTAATAAGCACATATCATTTTCTTTTCCAGTAAAAATAGGTACTATATTAAATATATTGCCGAACTTAAGAGCTGTTTCTTTAATATTAATAATATCTTTACCCGTTACATTTAATACCTCAGGAGGGTATTTGCAATGTAACAAACTTCTTAGAGCAATTTCATTTGCATCACCTTGCCATATTACGTTTGCATAAGAAGAAGTAATATTTAAAGGCGTTTTATTAAATACTGACTTTGCTATTTCAAGTAAAACCCCATATCTAAGATCAATAGCATAATTTAATCTATATATTAGTATTGGCGTTTTATACTTATTTGAAAAATATCTAAATACATTTTCTCTACCTAAACAGCTTTGTGCATAAATTCCTACAGGATCTAAATGGTTATCTTCTTTACATCCACCTGTTTTTACAGATACAAAAGGATATACATTTCCTGTTGAAAAAACAACAATATTACTATCTTTAAATCGCTCTGCTACACGACCAGGCAGATAAGCATTCATAGCCCATGTAAGAGATTGATCGTCACTAGTCCCGAATTTTCTTCCAATCATATATATAATATTTTTAATATTAGGAAGAGCTTGTAGGTCTTCTTCTTTTAATAAATCTGCTCTAATGACTTTTATACCATATGAGGATAAATCATCTGCGTGGAATTTATTGGAAAATCTAGATACAGCATAAACATCTTTGTTGATATTTGCTGCTTTAATAGCATTATATGCTAACTTGCATAATGTTGGACCCATTTTTCCACCAGCACCTAGCACCATAATATCTCCGCTTATTTTTGCAATATCGTTAATTAAATCTTTTGTTGGTGTACACATAATTTCATCTAATTGTTTAATATTATTCATTTTTATCTCCTAGATATATATGATATAAAATATTACATATAATTACAATAATTATTACTTAACGAGTAGATAATTTTTCATATACTTCATTATAATAAAGTAAATTTTCTATAGGAGTGTTAGATGAAATATGATTACCAATCGCCATAAAAAAACCAGGGCAACTGCGTCCAATATCAATACAACGTTTTACTTCATTATAAATATCTTCTTTACTTCCAAGCATGATTGTTCGTGTATCTACATTGCCAATAATAACATGAGTTTTTCCATATTTTTCGGCTATATAGTTCATATTAGTTAAAGGTTCTAATATAAATCCATTCACACCACAATCGGCAATATCGTCAATAAAAAGACTAAAATCACCATCACTAGTAAACATAATTTTTTTATTAGCCTCAATTAGTGGTTGTATATTTTTCTTTATATTAGGAAAGATGTATTTACGATACCAATCGGGATGTATAAAAGGACCGGTTGCCCAAACGATATCATCGTGTATCATAACAATAGGAACATTAGAATTAGCTAAAGCTTCAAAATATTGATTAACCCATTTAGAATATCTATTTACAACTTCACCAAATTTATTTTCATCCATTCCCGCAGCTAATAATAAAAGATCCCAACCAAATAAATCAATTAATCCAGAAACACAAGTATCATAAATTCCAGTCATATTTATTTCATTAGGATAAAGAGCAAGCCTTTTTTTATAATCATTTTCAAAGTCCTTAATAACTTTATTAGTATCAATTGATTTAAATATTTCATAAGGATCAAAATCTAATACTTGCTTATAATCGGTAAATACTTGTGTAATATCATCGTTAAAATCCAAACCATTTTGCACAAAATTAGCGTGTCCCATTTTAGTTCTATAATCTTTAAAAGCATATTCGGCACCAACCATAACATTCCATGAAAAATCATAATTCCAAGCTTTTCTAAAGGCTAATTCAGCTTCTAACTTTAATTTATCACTACTAGTTGATAAAACATTAATACCAGTAACTTGTTTCATCAAATCAAAATAAAATTCTCCAGAATATTCAGTTCGAGGAATCCTTTTAGGCATTTCTAAATTTATTGCTGCAAGGCCATCTTGATAAGACATAAGTTACCCCTTTTATTACTTTATTGTAATTATATAATATATATTTTTAAAAGTGAATCAATAATGTATAATAAATATTATTGAGGGACACATGCGAGAACAATGGAAAGATAATTTAATTAACAAAAAAAATATAGTGGTTATATATACTATTATAGTATTTGCTTTTGGAATTGTATTAACGGCAGGTATGATTTATTTATTTTTCATTAGAAGACAGATTTCTTTTGAACTACAAATTGCAATGGTATTTGCGATTATCATAGAAATAATTGCGCTATCTCTGTGTTTTGGATTAATAAGAATAAGAGCATTATTAAATAGTGTGCAAGAAAAAAACAAATTATTAATTGAATTAAACGAAAAAACCAATGAATTAAATAATAAGTTACGATCACAGCGGCATAACTTTTTAAATCATTTACAAGTCATACATAGTTTATTAGAGATAAAGCAGTATAACGAAGCCAATGAGTATATGGAAAAAACATATGAAGATATTCATAAAGTATCAAAAGTACTAAAAACAGCACTACCTGCTTTAAATGCCATATTGCAAACAAAACAAAATACATGTGATGAAAAAGATATTCAATTTAATATTTTAGCAACTTCAAACCTTGAAAATTTATCAATAGATATATGGGACTTATGTGCAATTATTGGTAATTTAATAGATAATGCTATTAATGCAGTAGAGCATAGGCAAGTAAAAAAAATAACGGTTTTAATAAAAGAAACTTTGTATACATATATTATAAAAGTAAAAGATAATGGGTTTGGAATAAAAAAAGAGTATCAAGAAAAGATCTTTAATATGGGTTTTACAACAAAAAATAAAGAAGGACATGGTATAGGCCTTGCCTCCTCTAAACAAACTATTGAAGATGTTAATGGAAATATGACTTTTGAAACAATGGATAAGGGAACGATTTTTATTATTGAAATACCAAAAAGGACAGTTTAAAAGAAATTTTGTATCATATAAAGATAAAACGATTAAATTAAAATAATAAGTGTATAATTAT
>Ga0256913_10000450_pt1 | contig 21162 bp, 22 predicted proteins | sample Axial_MatmetaG_FD_185970 | JGI IMG/M metagenome (GOLD analysis project Ga0256913, IMG submission 185970) | Deep-sea worm associated microbial mat communities from Axial Seamount, Juan de Fuca Ridge, Pacific Ocean - Axial_Mat | ecosystem: Environmental > Aquatic > Marine > Oceanic > Microbial... | reverse complement strand
TAATGTATCTCCACTAAAGGTTAAGCCTGTACCTGACCATGCTCCGGTAGCAGTACCACCATTTGCACAAGTAACATCAAATGTTGGATTCAATGTAGCTTCTAATCCACAAATCTCTTGATCAGGACCAGCCACTACAACTGGGGTATCATAGAACTTGAGTTCAATAGTATCTGAACTTGAACATGGACCATTGGTTACCGTATAAACAGCTTCGTAGGTACCACAAACAGCTGCAGTAGCTAATGTATCCCCACTAAAGGTTAAGCCTGTACCTGACCACACACCGGTAGCAGTACCACCATTTTCACACAAAGCTCCTAAAGAAGGTGCAAGTGTTGCTTCAAGTCCACAAACTTCTTGGTCAGAACCTGCATTAGCAGTAGGTGTGTCGTAGAACTTCACCTCCAAAGTATCAGTTCCAGCACAACTAGCATCACCGTTATTAGCAGTTAAAACAAACTCATAAGTACCGCACTGATCTACAACAGCAGAATCAAGATTATAAAATGTTGCTGTACCTGGGCCAGAAAACTGTGACCAACTCAAGCTAATCGAATTTCCTGCAGGAATACAATTTGCAGTTCCTGTTCCTCCAAGAGGAGCAACTACCAAACCACAAACTTCTTTATCACTTCCGGCATCAGCAACTGGTGTATCATAGAAAAACAGATTCAAAGTATCTCTGTCTTCTCCACAACCTTGTGTATTTGTAACACTTAATACCAACTCAACTGCGCCACACTGAGGAGCATGGAAATAAAACGGACTTCCTCCATTTGTAGGATCCGTTGGTAAAGTATTGTCAACCGAACCATTTACATACCATGTAACTATGGTATCAGTAGCCTGAGCACCCATATTGTAATCGAAAGTAATTTCAGTACTATCACCACATACAGTATCAGGGTTAGCTTCTAATGTTGTAATTTCAGGAGCACTATATAAATATACAACAACTTGAGCTTCATTACCAAGATTATCCCAAGTATATTTTATAGTAAAACTACCAGGGTTATCAGTCGTAAATGTAGCATGATAATCATATTGACTAGCCATGGTAAAATGCAAATCAGAATTAGGTGAAGACCACCCGTAAGGACCACTTGTAGGCTGAGTAGGACAATCAGGACCACTCATCGTAGCGTATGCATGATTAGTAGTAGTGTCCGTTTCAAAACACTTGTTATCTCTATTGATACCAAGATTACATTGACCTCTGGAAGGGTCGTCCTTTTTTGTAAAGACAGTGCCACCTTTTGCATCCATCATTAGAGCATCGTAATATCCGTCCTGAGTAATCTCGACGAATCGTACATTAGGGTTGTTCATGGCTCGAATGAGCTCAGAGTTGTTGGCTACCTTCACCGTTTTACCCATTTGGGCAAAAATGTTAGGCGTGAAAAATAGCACTAGTGTTGCAGTGAACACTAACAGTAATAATTTTTTCATACGATAAAAATTAAGTTAATAAATAAAAAGAATTTAAGATTTAAAAAGTTCATTTTGTTGACTTTTTTATACATTTTTATAAAAGATAGCAAATATATGCAAAACACGCATTATGTCCAAGCAATTTTACAACTATTTGTTTCATTGCAATCGATTAATGTTTGTTTCACCCATAATCAAACCCATTTAACTAAAATCATGCCAATTTCATATGTCTCTTATTCTTCATATTTTAGAGAGATAAGAGCCAATGTGGTTTCCGCTTTAATAACCAAATTTGGTTACTTTTTTTACGAAAACGGATGTATTGATATTTCCATAGTAATTAGCACTAAGCAAGGGTTTATACAAAAAAACAGCAATTTTGTTTCATTTTTATACAAATTGCAAAAAACAAACGTGCTTTGGGTACGAGATCCAGACCTAACACATTTCTCTAATATGTCTATTTCTATTTGTAAATCAGCTTAATGCAATACATTAAGCTATTAGCTAATGAACATATAATCGTTTCGAAAAAGGAATACAATCATTATAAAGAATTCTCCATAAAAGAATAAAAAAAGGCATAACAAACAAGAATAGCGCGAGCAAATACTAATACCCTGATTCTCAAATAGCGAAAACAGAAACCAAATAACAGAGACCAAACACAAACCGCAGGCTAGCAATGTATTTTATCTATAATTGATACTATTATAATCCGGTAATAATCAGGACACTCCAAACCGCTCAATCCCAATTGATTACTACGGTTAGTGAAGCACTAATTAATGTACAATTAGTTCTCTTTCCAATTATTGGCAAAGCCACAAGAATGCTATCAGTTGCAAACCAACTGATATAAATTAAGCTATACCCTATCCTTCAAACAATGTTTCTACAAACCATCAATAATTGTTATCCAGTTATGAGTATCTTCCACAGTTCCTTCCTGAATACCACGAAGACGATGATAGATTTTAGTCGATATTTCACCAGCCTTTTCGCCATAAGTGAATTCTTTTCCTGATTCTCTGTCAACAATCTTTTTGATTGGCGTGATAATGGCTGCTGTACCACAAGCACCAGCTTCTTCAAATGTTCCCAACTCCTCAAATGGCACTTTCCGTCGCTCAACCGACAAACCTAAATCTTTGGCAATTTGCTCCAGACTCATGTTTGTAATTGAAGGAAGGATGCTTTTTGATTGAGGTGTTATGTATGTATTATCCTTAATTCCAAAGAAGTTAGCAGGGCCTGCTTCATCAATATACTTCTTTTCAATGGCATCAAGGAAGAGTACCGACGCAAATCCACCTTCGTGAGCACGCTCGGTTGCCCGCAATCCTGCAGCATAGTTACCTCCCACTTTAATATGACCTGTACCCAAAGGAGCGGCTCTGTCAACATCGCGAACCAATTCGACCGCTACTGGTGTAAACCCTGTTTTAAAATAAGGGCCTACCGGTGTAACAAACACCATAAACATATACTCATTGGCCGGTTTTACACCAACCTGCGGGCCACTACCAAATAAAAGCGGGCGAATATAAAGCGTTGCACCGGTTCCATACGGGGGAATATAATCAGCATTTAGCTCAATTGCTTTTACAATTGAATTATAAAAAACTTCGTCAGGTACTTCCTGCATTAAAATTCCATGTGCTGAATTCCGCATGCGTTTTGCATTTTCCTGCCAGCGAAACAACCGGACCTTCCCATCCTTTCCACGATATGCCTTGAGTCCTTCAAAAGCCTCCTGACCATAATGCAAAGCTGTAGCAGCCATATGAACCGGAACATATTCAGAAGAACTTACCTCAATTTCACCCCATTTACCATCACGATAATAGCAACGAACATTGTAATCTGTTCTATAATAACCAAAGGGTAATTCACCCCAATTAATATCTTTACTCATAACTTTAGGTTTTTAAGTGTTTATTTTTTTGTGCTAATTTACATTTTATTTCAATGATCATTGATTTTGTATATCGAAAATCAGCTAAGTGATTTACTGAATTTTATATCTGGTTGCCAGATGCCAATTTCCGGAATCAGCCATAAAATGAGCAATATCATTATTAAAGCAGGAAGCATATTCATTACTTTTATCTTCTTGATTTCAAGAATATCAATCCCAAGACCAATCAATAAGATACCTCCTACAGCTGTAAGTTCTGTTATCATTATTCCGGGAAAAAAATCTCCAAATAACATAGCAAGTAAAGTCAACCCTCCCTGAAATATAATCAATGGAACAACCGAAAACATTACGCCGATTCCAAGTCCGGAAGCCAGTGCTATGGATGAAACTCCATCCATCAGCGATTTTATTAGCAATAATTTCGGCGAACCTCCTATTCCTTCCTCAAAAGCGCCAATGATGGTCATCGACCCGACACAATAAAGTAAAAATGCTGTTAATAAACCATCTGTAAACTTATCGCTTCGTAGTTTTATTTTCCTCTTTAACCAGTCGCCAAAACGCTCCATACCGGATTGCAAATTTAATGCTTCACCAACAAGAGAGCCCACGATTAATGCCATCACCATATGTAAAACATGGGTACTTTTCAGTGCCATCGATATCCCCAGAAAGATGGTAAAAATACCCATTACCTGAAAGAATATTTTAATATATCTTTCCGGTAAACTTTTATTTAACAACAAACCCAATGAGCTGCCAACTAAAACTGCAATTACATTCACAAACGTTCCAATCATAAAACTAATCTTTCAGTATTCACAACATGCTCTACATCTAAAAAATCACTTAGTTTGCTCCTTCAAAATTAATGTTAAAAAACTCAAACATTAAGCTAATATTAAGTATTTTTGGCGATTCGAAAAATAAATGAACTTTCTCGAATGAGAAGCAAATTTACAATTTATAAGTAAACCAATGGGTGATAAAAAACTTTATTCTGTAATAACCGGTAGCGGAAGTTATATTCCTAAAAAAGTAGTAAAGAACAGTGATTTTTTAAATAAAGAACTTTACGAAGGTTACGGAAAACGAATTGAAAAAGACGGACAGGAAATTATAGATAAATTTGTACAGATCACTGATATTCATGAACGACGTTACATCACTGACGATTTAGTAATGTCGGATATTGCCTATTTTGCTGCAAAAGATGCCCTCGAATCATCCGGAACCGATCCTGAAACCCTTGATTACATTATTATCGGTCATAATTTTGGAGACATTAAGCATGGTAACACTCACATTGACACAGTGCCCAGTATCGCTGCCAAGGTGAAGCATAAATTAGGGATTAAAAATCCGTTTTGCGTGGGATACGATATGTTATTTGGCTGCCCGGGGTGGCTGGAGAGTTTTATTCAGGCAAATCTCTTCATCAAAGCAGAAGCAGCAAAAAAGGTTTTGGTAATCGGCTCTGATGCTTTATCAAGAATAAGTGACCCATACGACCGAGACAGCATGATTTATTCTGACGGTGCAGGCGCAACCATTATTGAAGCAGTTGAATCAGAAGAACCAATTGGCGTACTTTCACATCTGACACGAAGCGATACAAAAGAGGAAGCATTTATGCTATGGATGGATAAAACACACAATCCAGATGTAGATGATGACAGCCTTTATTTAAAAATGCAAGGACGTAAGTTATACAACTACGCATTAACCACCGTCCCTCAAACCATCAAAACCAGTATTGAGATGGCCGGAATTGATGTTAAAGATGTCAATACTATTCTGATTCACCAGGCTAATGCAAAAATGGATGAAGCTATGGTAACCCGATTACTAAAATTATATGGCCACCGTGGTTACGACCCGAATTTAGTTCCCATGAGCATTCAGAAACTCGGTAATAACTCAGTTGCTACTATTCCTATTCTTTACGATTTAATCAACAAAGGCAAAATGGAAGGTCAAAAGTTTAAATCAGGACAGTATTTGGTTTTTGCTTCTGTTGGAGCAGGAGTTAATGTAAATTCGCTGGTTTATCGGATACCGTAAGATAAGGAAAAAGGAAAAAGGGAGAAGGAGAAAGGGTATTGATACAACTTAATTTAAAAAATCAAGGATAATCCCTGCGACCTTTTCCGAAGCACCACTTTTCCCTAGCTTTTCACGTAATTTATCATAAGCAGCAATCTGTTGTTCACGATAAAGTTGATCGTTTAGCAGGAGATTCAATTCATCTTTTAGATTTTCTACCGTAAAGTCATTTTGAATTAACTCCTTTACCACCAGCTTATCCATAATCAAATTTACAAGTGAAATATATTTCACTTTAATTACTCGTTTGGCTATTTCATATGACAATTGACTCCCTTTGTAACAGACAACCTCTGGTGTCCCGATAAGTGCGGTTTCCAAAGTAGCTGTACCTGATGTTACCAAAGCGGCATCTGCATGATAAAGTATATCATGGGTTTGATTAAAAATTACTTTTACTGATCCGGTATTAAGAAAAGGCTGATAAAAATCTTTTCCCAAAGAAGGCATTCCTGCAATAATGAATTCATATTGCTGAAAAGCCGGAACTACCTGAAGCATCACCTCCAACATTTTGGACACCTCCTGTTTCCGGCTTCCGGGTAATAAAGCAATAATGGGTTTATTTGGTAAACCGTTCTGTTTTAAAAAATCCTCTTTCGACAGATGCTGCTCCTGTTGTATAGCATCCAGTAAGGGATGCCCCACAAAATCGACATCCATACCATAACCCGAATAAAACGCTTTTTCAAAGGGAAGAATCACTAACATTTTATCTACCACCTTTTTGATTTTTTTAACCCTACCACGCTTCCATGCCCAAACTTGTGGTGAAATATAGTAAACCACTTTTATTCCCTTTTGATGAGCAAATTCAGCGATTCTCAAATTGAATCCGGGGTAATCAACCAAAACTAAAACATCCGGTTTCCAAGAAACAATGTCATTTTTACAAAATGAGAGGTTTCCAAGAATAGTTCGAAGGTTCAGCAACACTTCCAAAAAACCCATAAAAGCTAAATCACGATAATGTTTAACCAGCTTCCCCCCCTGCTTCTCCATCAAATCCCCACCCCAAAACCTAAACTCAGCATGTGCGTCCTTTTGACGAATTGATTTCATAAGGTTGGAGGCATGTAGATCTCCAGAAGCTTCACCTGCAATGATATAATACTTCACAACTTATTGCGGATTTTCGAAAAACTTTAAGAAATAAAGAATGATAAAAACCATGGTCAGTAGCAGCAACGTCAAACCTGTCTTTGTAAACTTAAGCCGACCAATATAATATCGAATCCAAAAAAGGTTTGGAATAACCGAAAGCAAAATCAGATAATGCTGCGCCCTCACCATATGCCGGCCAAGATAAGTATTCACAAGCATATCAATTTCATAAAAAACTGCATAAAATATTACCGGGGTAATCGCACCCAGCAACAAGCCCAAACCATAATTATCCTTCTTAAGCATATTAAAAATTTAATTTATCAAGCAATTGATGAGCAGTAAAATCGAACTGAACAGGTACCACTGCAACATAATTCTCTTTCAATGCCTTTTCATCAGTATCAGGCCTTTGATCGCCATCTAAAAAAACACCTGACATCCAGTAATAGGTTCTCCCAAAAGGGTCAGTACGCTTCTCGTAAGTCTCTTTCCATGTAGCATTAGCCTGTCTGGCAGTTTTTATACCTTTAACAGGTTCCTCCGACTTTTCAGGGATATTCACATTAAGCGCAACTCCCTTTGGTAACCCTTCGCTCATCACCTTTTTAGTAATTCTTAATACAAAATCATCCACATGACTAAAGTCAGGATGATGGCCATATTCAGCCAGTGAAAAACCGATAGCCGGAATTCCATCCATGGCAGCTTCTAATGCGGCTGCCATTGTTCCTGAATAAATAATATTGATAGCAGCATTCGAGCCATGATTAATTCCCGACACAACCAAATCCGGCATACTGTCTAACAACAAATGCTTGCCCAATTTAATATTATCAGCCGGCGTACCATTCGAGACATACTCAGTATATCCATCTTCTTCAATTATCTTATTCAGGCGCAGCGGTACATTCATGGTTACAGCATGACCCATCGCGGAAGTACTCTCAAGCGTGGATATGGCAACAACATCACCCAATGGCCGCATCAAGTCAATCAGGCGCCGATACCCGATTGCCTTATAACCATCATCATTGGTAATTAATATTAAAGGTTTTTCTTTCATTTAGTCATTTTTACAGCTGCAAAGATAGCGCTACTTTTTCGTTCCACAACGAGAAACAATATTTCAGAATAGTAAATAAATTGAAAGCCAAAACTAATTCAATTTTTCGCCACATTTCTTACAATAAACAGCATCATCATCGTGCTGATCAAAAAGACATCGCTGGCAAACCTGCGTATTGGTATGCATTTTTTTATTCGCCGTTGATACTTCAGCAGTAATAATTCCGGTTGGAACCGCAATGATCGCATAACCCACAATCATCAATACAGCCGCTATCCCTTGTCCTAACACTGTATGCGGAGCAATATCGCCATACCCGACAGTTGTAATAGTCACAATAGCCCAGTATATGGAAACCAAAATACTATTAAATCCATTTTCAGGACCTTCCACGAGATACATCAGCGAACCCATTATAATAACAATCATCACAACGGCCTCCAGGAACACGATTATCTTACCCCGGCTGTTTTTAAATGCATTGATTAGTGTGTTACCGGCCTTAATGTAACGAGCAAGTTTTAAAACTCTAAAAACCCTCATTAACCTGAAAATCCTTACTATTACTAAAAAATGAGACCCGGTTAAAAATACTGCCAGATACGTTGGAATAATGGCAATGAAATCGATTATTCCATAAAAACTAAAAATATACTTTAATGGTTTATCTACAGTGTAGATACGAAGAAAATACTCAATGGTAAACAGAATGGTCAAAAACCATTCAGCGTAATGAAAATAATCTCCATAATCCTTTAACAAAGAAACCTCACTGCTCAAAATAACCAGAATTACACTCAACAGAATAGCTATTAACAAAATGATATCAAACATTTTGCCTGCAGGTGTATCCGCCTCAAAAATAACCTCATGAAGTTTTCTACGGAATTCAGATTTAGATTTCATATGCTGAAGTTTTGAAAGAAACAAAAAAACCAAAGTAAACTATTTACCCCACCCCTCAAAAACACCCATTCCAAAAAGGGCAAAATCATATTTTACAGGATCATTTTTGTCAAACTTACGCAAATTATCAGTAAGTTCTTCAACCGCTTTCCAATCATTTTGCTTACGGCTTAACAATCCCAATTTACGTGCAACATTACCAGAATGAATATCCAAAGGACACATTAATGCTGAAGTGGGAATTTGTTTCCAAATACCAAAATCAACATTGCTTTTATCTTCACGAACCATCCATCTTAGAAACATGTTAATTCGTTTAGCAGCTGAACCATTTTCAGGATTGGCAAGATGCTTCTCACTACGTCTTAAATGCTCAGTTTTTAATAAAGCATTTCGCAAACCAGAAATGACTGATTTAATTGTCCCACCCCGATTAAATGCAGATAAAGCAACATCCTCAAGACCTCCCATTTCCAAATAAACAGCACGTAATGCATAAATCATGAATAGCAAATCATCACTATTGAATGTACGATAAACAAAATGATTAAACCGATTAAACTCCTTAACCGAAGCTGTAGTAACAAAATTAAAAGGTTCATTTTCCAAATAATTCATTAATCGATTCGCACTGTTAAGAATAGCCTTCCTGGTTCCCCACGAAATCAACGCTGTCAACAACCCTGAAATCTCAATATCTTCCTTCCTGTGATAGCGATGAGGAATAGAAACCGGATCAGTTGCAATAAACCTTTGAGTATTGTATAGCTGATATTTAACCTCAAGAAGATCGAATACTTCACCCATTGCACAACTATTAATCTATATTTATTCTAAATAATTATTACCTTTGCAGCAAATTAACAATAAATTTCCAACAAATGAAAAAAATAATTCTGTTATCCAGTCTGTTATTTGTAGCTGCTATTTTTATGAGCATCTCTGCTACAGAAACCATTGTTAATAATACAATCCCCGGAAACGATAAATATATTGTTCCGGAGAAAGTGCAAACTATCATTAAAAATAAATGTTTTGATTGTCACAACTCACATTCAAAAAGCATTAAAGGTAAAATGAAACTAAAATTTGATAAAATGTCAGATTTAAAAACTCATAAATTACTTGCCAAACTCGACAATATTTCTGAGTCAGTTACCGATGGTGATATGCCTCCTAAAAAGGCTATAAAAAAATATCCTGATCTGAAATTAACACCTGAAGAAGTTAAAACACTTACTGATTGGGTCGGAGGCCTTATTAAAGACATTGCAGGAGAATAGTTTACAACTGCTTTCCTTCTAAACCATTTCATTATTTATTAACCAATTAAACACAATGAAAAAGCTTCTTGTCATTCTTATCGCAATATTTATTTTAATTCAGTTTATCCCGGCGAATTTACCTGACATTTCAGATAATAATCCCAATGATCTATTGCTGTCGGCAAATGTTCCTGCCGATATTTCAAAAATGCTTAAAGCTTCATGTTACGATTGCCATTCAAACGAAACGGTTTACCCGTGGTACTCTTATGTAGCACCGGTTTCATTTCTTGTAAGCCGTGATACGCGAGAAGGCAGAAAAAAACTAAATTTCTCTAATTGGAAAAAACTGTCAAAAGTTAAAAAAGCCAAGTATTTAGACGAGATTATTGATGAAGTGACTGAAGGTGATATGCCCATGTTAATTTACCCAATTACACATCCTGATGCAAAACTATCTGAAAAAGACAGAGAATCAATAAACATATGGGCAGAGAATTATGCCGACAGCCTATTTGAAGATTAACATACTTCAGCTAATTCTTATTTCACTTCTTTTTGTACTTTTGTCCTAAATTAAATCATTCTGATGGACGCATTTAAGGAGTATTTTTTTCTTGGAATAATCAATAAAATTCACGGAAATAACGGTGAAATTACTGCATACCTTGATGTAGATAACCCGCAACAATATAATGGGTTAGACATGGTGTTTTTAAACATCAACTCCGCCCCGATTCCATATTTTATCGAAAGTATCAGAATCCTCAACAACAAAGCAATTATTGCATTCGAGGGAATTGATTCCATTGAAAAAGCATCCGGTTTAGTAAAAAAAGAACTTTTCCTTCCTCTATCAGTTTTACCCCCACTAAGTGGTAATAAATTCTATTATCACGAAGTTGAAGGCTATATCATTATTGATGAAATCTATGGTGAACTTGGCAAGTTGACTGAAATTCTTGACTATCCCAACCAAGCTGTAATGCAGGTTTTTTACAAAGAGAAAGAGATTCTGATTCCTATAAGTGATGACATCATTTTAAAGGTTGATCGCAAAGCAAAAAGCATCAACATTAAAGCTCCTGAGGGCCTTATCGAGATTTACCTGGAGGCTTAACCATGAGCAACAGCGCCAACCCAAAAGCTTTTTATTTTAAGCAATTCTCAATGTATCATCACCGTTCGACCATGAAAATTGGAACGGATGCTATGATCCTGTCTGCATGGGTTGACCTCAACAATGTAAATTCTATTCTTGATGTAGGAACAGGCTCAGGTATCATTGCCCTGATGATGGCAGCAAGATCGTCTGCTGCTATTGATGCAATAGAGATTGACGAACCCTCGGCCATAGAGGCAAGAGAAAATTTCAACAACTCCCCGTTTAACAACAGACTTCATATTTATCAAAATGATTTTAAAATATTTGCCGAGGAATCAACAAAACGGTACGATTTAATCATAAGCAACCCACCCTTCTTTATTAACGACATGAAGCCGGAGAACAGCAAACGAAAACAAGCACGACATACCGACAGCCTGACTTTCAGCGAACTTTCTTTCTTCACTAAAAAACTGCTTGATAAAAACGGCAGATTCTGCCTTGTACTACCCTATTCAGAAAGCAAAATCTTTGTAGCCGAAGCTTCAAAAAACGGTCTTTACCTCAACAAAAAACAACTTATTTTTCCAAAACCCTGCAAAGAACCAAACCGTGTAAACCTTGAGCTATCGCTCACTGAAACAAAAGCCATAATGGAAGAAAAGTTTATTATCAGAGATGAACAGGGGCTGTTTACGCAACAATACGTAAATTTGCTGGGAGAATATTATACAAGTATTAAAAGTTGAATGAACAAATCATACAACTTATCATTTCAAACCAAGAAGCATGATTATCAAAAAGGACACTCTCATTCGGTTATTCATTCCCTTTTTACTAGCAGGAATAATCGTCTCCTGCAACAGCAATTCTACAAAAAGCAGCACGCAAAAACCATTGCGCATTGCTATTTCAAAAATGCACAGAAAACACACCTATTCAAACTGGTTACACCGGTACGATTCTACAGTTCAGCTCATCAATCTCTATCCGCTTGGGATTGATTCTGCATTGAAAACTGCCGAAACTGTTGATGGTATTCTTATTACAGGAGGTGAAGATGTTTATCCTGATTATTATGGTAAAATTGATGATACAGCCAGGTGTGGCAGGTTTGATCACTACCGGGATAGTTTGGAACTAAACCTTATCCATTTTGCCATCGTGAATAAAACTCCCATCATAGGCATCTGCCGTGGAGAGCAGATTATTAACGTGGATTTGGGGGGTACACTTATTATTGATATTCCCACCGATTGGGATACTGCTGTAAAACATGCTTCCAAAGACTGGAAACTACAATGGCACGATGTAAATATAGTTCAGGGAACCATGATGGAGTATCTGAGCCAGGTAGAAAAAGGAAGGGTATCAAGCAGTCATCATCAGGCAATTGAAAAGCTTGGGCGGGGATTGCGTATTTCAGCCTATGCACCTGATAGCATTCCTGAGGCCATTGAATGGGAAGATCCGGATGGGAAAGGCTTCTTAATGGCTACTCAGTGGCACCCAGAGCACATGGATACCCTATCACCACTATCAGCATCCTTTGCAAAACTTTTCCTTGAAGAAGCCGGAATTTATAACAGCAAAAAAAGCAATTAGTGTTATTCTGCATATCTTTGCTTAAAAATTATAAAATGCGACATTTTTATTTCCTTATTGTAGTATTTCTACTCTCCTTCAATTATAACATGATGGCCCAGGTTAATCCCGGCGATTCAGCCATTAGTGCCTTCATACCAAATATTTCATTTTCCTACCAAATACCCGGAGGTGATATGGCGTTGGAATTTGGTGATAACGCTACCATTGGCGGAGGATTCTTTTACAAAAGCAAATCCAACATTCTGCTTTCTGCCGATTTCAATTATATATTTGGAGGCACCATAAAAAACGAAGCAGAAATTCTAAAAATGGTGCTCAACAAAGATGGTTACATTATTGATGGAAACGGCACCTATGCATTATATACTGTTTACGAAAGAGGATATTCGGTAAATATGCGAATCGGCAAAATATTCAACCTGTTAAGCGCTAATCCCAATTCAGGCGTTATGTTAATGGGAGGGATTGGCTATTTATCACATTTTGTCAAAATTGATAACCAGCATCGAACCGCACCCCAGATTAGCGACGATTATGCTAAAGGTTACGACCACTTACGAGGGGGTGTTTCGTTCAATGAATTTATCGGATATTTTTTTCTTGGCAATTCAAGAATTCTAAACTTTTATGCCGGATTTGAATTTTATCAGGCATTTACACGCAGTCAGCGCGATTATACTTTTGATTTAATGCAAAAAGACACAAAGAAGTACAACGACTTCTTTTACGGAATTAAAATCGGCTGGATGATCCCCATTTACAAAAGAGCCCCAAGAGCCTATTATTACTATTAATGAACCTCATTTACAACATATCAGTTCAGCTTTACTACCTTGTCATAAAGATTGCATCACTATTTGACACAAAAGCCAAACAGTGGTTAAATGGCCGAAAAGGAATATTTGACAAACTTGAAAAAGCAATTAATAAAGAAGATTCAATTATTTGGTTTCACGTTGCCAGCCTGGGTGAATTTGAACAAGGAAAGCCGGTTATTGAACGATTAAAACAAGAGTTTCCGTCCCATAAAATATTGCTTACATTTTTCTCCCCTTCGGGCTACGAAATCAGGAAATCATATAAAAAAGCTGATTTTGTGTTTTACCTGCCCATCGACAGTGTTAAAAATGCCAGATTATTTATTTCAATCGTAAATCCGAAACTGGTTGTCTTTGTTAAATATGAATTTTGGTTCAATTACATCAATGAGCTCTACAAAAACAAAATTCCGCTTATAATGATTTCCGTGATCTTCAGACCATCTCAGCACTTTTTTAAGTTTTGGGGAGGTTGGTCAAGAAAGCAACTTCGAAAAGTAACCTGGTTTTATGTACAAAACAAAAAGTCGGTTAAGCTGTTAAACGACATCAATATTTACCACACTGACAAGAGCGGAGACACTCGTTTTGACAGAGTATTCGAATTGGTCAAAGAGGACAAAAGCATTCCTGAAATCAAACAATTCAAAAATAATTCAACATTAATAGTTGCAGGTTCAACATGGTTTCCTGACGAAAATATCTTACAATATATCCTGTCACAGTCAGCAAGCCAATTCAAACTGGTAATTGCACCTCATGTAGTCAGCGAAACACATATCAAAGAACTTCAGGAAAAGTTTAAGGAGTTCTCACCAATTTTATTTACACAGTTCAAAGAGTCAAACAACAAGCACTCAAAAGTGTTGATATTAAACACCACCGGCATTCTTTCATATGTATACAAATACGCTGAGTTCAGCTATATAGGAGGGGGCTTTGGAGTGAGCATTCACAATCTGCTTGAACCGGCAACCTATGGCCAGCCTGTTGTATTTGGTCCCAAATATGAAAAATTCCAGGAAGCCCTTGACCTTGTTCAAATCGGCAGCGGGTTTCCAATCAACAACAAAGAAGAGGCATTAATAATCTTCGACAAACTACTTACAAACAAAGATCTCTTAATCACAACCTCACAAAACTCAAAAGACTATGTTAACTCACAAGTTGGTGCCACAAACATGGTACTTGGTAAAATCAAAGAGTACATTATTGAACCATCAGGACAAGGAAAACTTTAACCCTTAGATACAGGATTCTTAAGATTAAAACCTTTAATCATAATCATCTATATTTTTACGTCTACTCCTAAAAATTCATAAATCATCACTGATTTACAAATTAAATAGGACGTTTTTAATATATCCTGCGTATTTTTGCAAAAAATAAAACTTTAGCTATGGAAACAAAATTAACAAAAGCACTAAGAAAACCTACTGCCGCCGACACAATCTATTTAATTAAAGCCGGAACCGATTTAAAGCAAATTAATTTAAGCAACGAAGAGGTAGATTACATCAAGAAACAACACCGAAATAAACAGCATGTAATCACTCTTAACAGGTATAAAAACCAACTGGTCATTATCTATGGTGATTTACTGGGGACAAGGGCAAAAAGATATGAAAACTACCGGACTTACGGTAATGATGCACAAGCGGCATTAAATAAACTGAAAGCAGAACGTGCAGTAATTCATGTTATCAATGCAACAAAAAAGGAAACGCTTGCTTTTACCGAAGGTATGCTCCTTGGTAATTATCAATTTCTAAGATACTTTACTGATGCAAACAAAAAGCAAAACTCATTATCTGAAATAAATGTTTATTCAAACTCAATTTCTGATGATGACCTAACAACACTCAAAAACCTTGTATCAGCTGTATATATCGCCCGCGACCTGGTTAACACTCCGGTTGCCGACATGAATGCCGTCACACTGGCTGAAACCATTACAAAACTCGGTAAAGAAACCGGAACCAAGGTTGAGGTTTTCAATAAGAAAAAAATTGAAAGCCTTAAAATGGGTGGATTATTGGCCGTTAACCGTGGAAGTATCGACCCTCCTACTTTTACTACTATTGAATGGAAACCCAAAAATGCTGTCAATGAAAAGCCCTATATATTTGTTGGTAAGGGAGTAGTTTACGACACCGGTGGTTTAAGTTTAAAACCAAGCAATTTTATGGATACCATGAAGAGTGATATGGCAGGTGCTGCGGCTGTTACAGCTGCAATGTATGCCATCAGCAAAGCCAAACTTCCGGTTCATGTTATTGCGTTAATTCCCGCTACTGATAACCGACCTGACGGAAATGCCTACACACCGGGTGACGTAATTACCATGTTTGACGGAACAACTGTTGAAGTATTAAATACCGATGCCGAAGGACGCATGATCTTAGCTGATGCACTTGCTTATGCAAAGAAGTTCAACCCTGAGCTGGTAATTGATATTGCCACCTTAACAGGAGCTGCTGCACGGGCTATTGGCCCACAAGCTACTGTTGGTATGCAAACCAAGGCAGATGATGAGTTTCTTGCTTTACAAAAAGCAGGTAACTTAACCCACGAACGTATTGTTGAGTTTCCACTTTGGGAAGAGTACAAGGAACAAATCAAATCGGAAATTGCCGACCTGAAAAATATTGGCGGGATGGAAGCAGGTGCCATCACAGCAGGTAAATTTCTTGAACATTTTACCGATTATCCGTATATCCACCTTGATATTGCAGCACCTTCGTTTTTATCAAAACGGGATAAATATCGTCCGTTTGGAGGAACCGGTGTAGGTGTAAGACTATTCTATGAATTTATAAAAGCAAAAGCTGAATAGTATAAAGGTTGTTCATTGCTTGTTTGATTTGTTTTGATACATTTCAGAATAAAAGCAAAAGCAAAATTTGACTTTCAATCAGAATTGATTATCTTTAAAGGTCATTAAATTCAACTACTATGTCCTACGATTTAATCAATTATTTCAACCGGAAATTTGCTAAACTATATCCCCAAACAACAACTAATGAACCGGGACCATTTATCACTATTTCACGCGAAACAGGGTGTGCAGCAAACATCATTGCTGAAAATCTGAAGGAAAAGCTTAGCAAACAAAGTTCCGACTGGAAAATAATCAATAAAGAAATCATTGATCAGGCTGCCGGCAAACTAAAGGTCGACAAGCAACGCATCAACAACATTATTCATGCCAAGCATAGAACAGTTGCCAACGAAATACTTGATGCCTTGTCGACGCGGTATTACAAAAATGACAAAACAGTGCTGAAAGCCATTGCCGAAGTTGTTAAACACGATGCAGAAGAAGGGAATATAATTATTGTAGGCCGGGGTGGGGTAGCGGTAACCCAAACAGCACCCAACGGAATACACATCAAGCTTACCGCCCCGCTGGAATGGAGAATAAACAGCATGGTACAGCGAAGAGGTATGACCAGGGAGGAAGCAACAGCTCTTATTAAAGAAAATGACAAAAAAAGAGCCCAGCTGCTGGAACATCTTTCACACAAAAAAAATAGCACAACCTTATTCGATCTTGTTATTAATTGTGCAACCTTTTCACCCCCACAAACTGTCAGTTTAATCTTAGAGGCAATCAATGTAAAACAACTTTTAGGATGATTATCTTTTATTAAAGACTCTACTCAAAATGTTGTACTTTTGACCGCCTGAAAAATTGACATTAAGCAAAATGAAAATATATAAAGTACTTCTTTTTTCTGCTATTACATTATTTACTTTTAGCAGATGCAGCACTGATGTAGATATTTACAGTGATTATAAAGACATTACCATCGTTTACGGACTGGTTGACAGAGCTGATGACACTATCTGGCTTAAAGTTACCAAAGCCTTTCTGGGTGAAGGGAATGCACTACATTTTGCTCAAAACCCTGATTCCAGCAATTATCCTTATAAGCTTGACATTAGTTTAACAGGCATAAAAAACGGATCTGAGATTCAAAAGCTTTCTTTTGATACCATGACTATTCAAAACAAGCAGGCAGGTGATTCAATTTTTTATTATCCAAATCAGTTAATGTATTATGCAGTACCCTCGGGTAAATTAAACCCATCGGCTGTTTACCACTTGTCGATTAAAAAGAATGACGGCGAATTAACAGCTACAACACCTGTAATTCCTGACTTCCCGATTACCTACCCTATTTCACGTATTAATTTTAATTTAGATAAAGAGATAGAATGGAAATCAGCAGTAAACGGAAAACGATATGAAGTTGGTTTTACATTTCACTATAAAGAGCATATTGAAGGTACTGCTGACACTTTAAATAAAACCATTTCATGGGCTCTTGGTGTAAAAAAATCAGTAGAAACCAATGGTAACGAAATCATGAGTATTCCTTACACCGGAGATCAATTTTTTAGCCTTTTGGATAATAATCTGGAAAAAGAATCAGATATTACACGTTGGGCAGGAAATGTTGATGTTGTTATTGCATGCGGATCACAGGATTTCGACACTTATTACGAAGTAAATAATGCATCAGGTGGCATGTTGCAGGAAGTACCGAATTTCTCCAATATAAAAGGCGAAAACAGCTTAGGATTACTGGCTGCCAGGCATAATGTTTCCAAGGCAATGGTTCTATCCGTAGTTTCGGAATTAAAACTGGTTAAGGAATATGATTTGGGATTTGTTATAAACAGATAACCTAAACCAGCGACTTTAGCACAATATCTCCGGGATGAACTCCCAAATCATTTGCAATGGGTTTGCATTTGGCCTTCAATAAAAAGAAAACAGGGTTTGTTTCACCTGACAAGCCTTCATAATTTCCCTGACCTTTACTGATAATCATATCCGCTTTATTAAACCTGTCAATAAATTCGTTACTGCAAAGATGTAAAATGGTTCCTGGTGCTGATGTCCCTGAAGAAACTATTTCCGCTACTTTATCCAGCCCCGACAGTACAGCCTCGTCATAGGTTACATCGTTAATTATGGGATGCTCGCGAACAGCATACACAACCGGTTTCTTCAAAGCTTTAATTAAGATAGTATCAAATACCGATTCACCGGAATTGTCACCCAAATAAAGCACTGAAGAAGCTTTATCCAGTCTTTCACAGAACTGTTTGTAATCAAAAAGGGCAAAGTCCTGTTTCAATATTTTGCGAACATCCTCAACTAAATTAATTTTATCCGGAATGCCCAGGTCAATTATATTACCTGCTACAGCAATACGGATGGCTGTTAACAACGGATCATCACTATCCTCTACAATGGCCTCCAGTTCAGGAAGAATTGCAAGAGCATCATCAATATGTTGCCGCTTAATTGCATGATAAGGATCGGACTCACCCGTTTCATCAAAAACAATCTGATAAACCTTTGTGCCGTTTTCTGCCGGAGAGGCCTTCATATTAAGTTGTGGAATAAATGCAGCAGTATCACTCATTATTTTGTAAGAAACCTCAGGGTTGGCACCAGCCATTTTAGCCGCACGCAATGCCTGATTTAAATAACAAGGAAGGCAATCCAGGTAAGTCTTCATCTCAGTAAACGTTTATTAATCTTTCGCGCTATAAACGGCCCTTCATAAATAAAACCCGTGTACACCTGAACCAGATCGGCACCAGCCTCAAGTTTCTCAATAACATCTTCCGGTGTAAAGATTCCTCCTACTCCAATGATAGGAAAAGCTTTATTTGATTTTTCAGCCAGATAACGAATAATCTCAGTACTTCGTGCCTTCACCGGTTTACCACTCAACCCACCTTTACCAATCTCCTTAACACGACTTTCGTCAGTAGCAAGATTATCGCGCGTAATGGTTGTATTAACCGCTACCACACCATCAATTCCCGTTTGTTTAACAATATCAATAACCTCGTCAAGCTGTTTATTGTTGAGGTCAGGCGAAAGTTTTAAAAGAACAGGTTTGGGTCTTGGTTTCTTTTGATTAATCTCCTGCAGACGGTTTAAAATCTCCTGCAGGGCATCCTGATCCTGAAGTTCACGCAAATCACTAATATTCGGGCAACTTACGTTTACAGTGAAATAATCAACATAATCGAACAAACCTTTAAAAAGAGTAACATAATCCTCTACAGCTTCACTGTTGGGAGTAGCTGTATTTTTACCAAGATTACCACCAATAATTACTTTTGTTTTCCTCTTTTTAAGGTTTTCAACCGCTTTCGAAAGCCCGAAATTATTAAAACCCATACGATTAATCAGCGCACTATCTTTTGGTAATCTAAAAAGTCGTGGCTTCTCATTTCCGGGCTGACCTTTCGGGGTAACAGTTCCAATCTCAACAAATCCAAATCCAAGATTACCAAGCTCGTTATAAAAATCAGCATTCTTATCGAACCCGGCAGCAATTCCGACAGGATTTGAAAACTTCAAACCAAACAATTCCTTTTCAAGTCGCTTATCTTTTACCGTAGCAAAATTAACAACCAACTTATTAATCACAGGAATTGAAAAAAGAAATTTTAATGAACCGGTAGCAAAATGATGCACCTTTTCGGGATCAAAGTTGAAAAGGAACGGCCTGATCAAGCTTTTATACATTGCTAATTTTCTTTAGGCGTTTCCTCTTTTGAATCTTCAGCAATGGGTTCTTGGGTTTTGGTTTCGTCCTTATTCTCCTCAGCAGAATCAAGATCAATCAAATTATTCTCAACAAGAATATTATACCAGCCGAAAACACTCTTCATATTCGAAACGTATACAGAATCCTTATCATAATCAGGAACTGCTTTTTCAAAAAGAGCTTTCAGGTCGTTGGTAGCCATTTTTTTTGGGTTAGAAATGGTCTTACCATCCATCTCTTTAAAGATGTTCTGAAACACCTCGTCCAATGGCATATCGTCTGTTTCAGTATAAATACTAATCTCCTTTAAAGAGCTTATTTTATCGTGTGAGAAAGCAGGATATCGTTTACCATCCATCAACGACTCAACAATAATTTTGTTCTTAGCATCGCCTATCATTAAAAACAGGCCCGGCTTTCCGGAAATCGATAATATTTTCGTTAAATCCATAGTAATATAATTATGTTGCAAAAATAACCTTTAGTTCTTAAAACAAAAATAAGGCACTAATTATTGTGTTAAGAATTTTTAAAAAGGTTTAACTACATGTAACAAATCAGGCTATTGATAATAATGAAGCTAACGAAATTAAGTATTCCTTGATTTTTCTTCGCGCAGCTTTGAGCTTCTTCGCGAAACTCCGTGTAATAGTTGCGGAGTGGTTTTATAAGCTATATCACAAAGAAAACACTGGGTTCCACAGAGAAAATCGTTAATTCCCCGAGATACTTTATACCGGCTTGCTAAACTTAGTTAAGCATCCCCGACACATCACCTAAATTACCATCATTCATAGCAGGCTTAAGGTTCAGAAGCTTTGTCACTAAAGGATAAACATCCACATTGGGAAACGATGGCTGAGTATAGCCCTTTTTAAAGTCGGTTCCCATAGCATAAAAAATAGCCTGCATATCTTTAAAGTCGTTATCGTATCCATGAGCCCCTTTGCCGTTTTTATGTTGCCACGACCAATAAACACTCCAACCCGGTTCGGCAACCAAAACAAAATCGTACACCCTCGCATTATTTCCATAGTTCAATCTTTCAGGCAATTCCCCATGCTTCCATACCTGCACATGGGGAATTTTGCTTAGCACTTTCCACATTTCATCTTTTTTCTCCTCTTTAACCTGAAGATTGTAATTAGGATTCCAGCCATCAAACCTTACCAAATCAGCCGTATCAATATAATCATCCAGCATAACCTGTCTGTCTGAAGATAATGCAGCCATACC